>Ga0163109_10003218_pt1 | contig 12502 bp, 11 predicted proteins | sample CRUFie1St13metaG_FD_108704 | JGI IMG/M metagenome (GOLD analysis project Ga0163109, IMG submission 108704) | Marine microbial communities from the Costa Rica Dome - CRUD Field 142mm St13 metaG | ecosystem: Environmental > Aquatic > Marine > Oceanic > Photic zone | place: Costa Rica: the Eastern... | reverse complement strand
AGTTCGCAGGATTGTGTTGATTTTCGGGATAAGGTCAGTCGTGCTTTATTAGCCTCAGGACTCAAGCCGGATGATAAGGTGGCCTTGATTTCCCCTAATCGTCCTGAATGGAATTTTATGGACTATGGGATGTTGCAAGTAGGTATAATCAATGTGCCTATATATCCTACGATTTCAGAACGTGAGTATGAGCATATATTCAACGAAGCAGAAATCAAAATGGCCTTTGTTGCCGACCAAGGTTTGTGTGATAAGATCTTAGCGATTAAAGATCGTTGTCCTAATCTTCAAGAAGTGTTTGCCTTTGAGGAAAATGTCAATGGATGCGAACATTGGACAGCTTTTTTAGCACGGGAAGCTTCAGGCAGTCAAGAAGACGTCAAGGCATTAGCAGATAAAATCCAGCCCAATGACTTGGCAACGATTATTTACACCTCAGGAACTACAGGATTGCCCAAAGGTGTGATGCTGTCCCATAACAATATCGTAAGTCAAGTTAAGGCGGTTATGGAGGTTTTGCCACTTTACAAAGAATATCGCTCATTGAGTTTTCTTCCTCTATGCCACATTTTTGAGCGCACGGTAACCTATACTTACGTGGGCGTTGGGGTAGGTGTCTATTATGCGGAAAGCATGGAGACTATTGCGGACAATTTGAAAGAGGTGAAACCCCATTTCTTTTCTTCCGTTCCCCGTCTATTGGAAAAAGTCTATGACAAGATCATGGGTAAAGGAATGGATTTGACGGGCTTGAAGAAGCGCTTGTTCTTCTGGGCAGTAGATTTAGCTCAGAGCTATGAGGAAGGGCAAAAGCCGACGCTAAAAACCAAAATTGCCGATAAATTGATCTACTCCAAGTGGCGAGAAGCCCTAGGAGGAAATGTCCTCGGTATTGTTACGGGCGCGAGTGCTTGCCAAGAACGGTTGGCGCGTGTATTTTCTGCGGCGGGAATTCCTATTCGTGAAGGCTATGGTCAGACGGAATCAAGCCCTGTTATAACTGTAAATCGTTTCGACGAAGGGATGTTTAAGTTTGGTACCGTGGGGGTTACTATACCTGGGGTAGAGTTTAAAATTGCTCCCACCGAAGGTCATCCTGAGGGTACTGGGGAAATTTTAGCCAAAGGACCAAACATTATGCTTGGGTATTACAAAAAGCCGGAAGAGACCGCGAAGACAATTGTCGATGGGTGGCTGCATACCGGTGATGTTGGAACCATTATCGATGGGAAGTTCTTGAAAATCACCGATCGCATCAAAGATCTTTTTAAAACGTCAGGAGGAAAGTACGTAGCACCACAAGTCGTTGAAGAAAAGATGAAAGAGAGTCGATTCATTGAGCAAATCATGGTTATTGGTGAAAATGAAAAGTTTGTTTCTGCACTAATTGTTCCATCATTTGCTGCACTTCAAGATTGGGCAGAAAATGAAGAAGGTATTTCAGATACTTCCCCGCAGGGACTTGTTAGTCATCCAGCGGTCGATGCCTTGATTCAAGCTGATATCAAGGAGTTAAATACCTATTTTTCTAAGATCGAACAGATTAAAGCCTTCCGCTTATTGGCCGAAGAGTGGACAGAGGAAAGCGGTTGTTTAACGCCAACCAAAAAGGTCAAGCGCAAGGTGGTTATGGAACAGAGTGCCGATCTTATTGCCTCCATATACTCCGCATAAGGAATTTAAGAAGTTATCCACGTAACATCTTCCTAAGGTCTTCGTATATATAGTTCGAAGATTTTCAGCACGTTAGGTGCTTAGATACCATAAAATGCAGCAAAAAAGCTCCATATTAAGGGCCTTTCGGCCATTGAGAGATCCTCGTCGTGATGTCGCATTGAGCATTCATGACTTCCCTGCATTTATTCTTGGATTTGACTTTATTATCTACGATGTAAACGAGGCCTTTTGTGACATTATCGGGGCACCAAAAGAAGGTATTGAAGGACGTCCGCTCAGGCATTTTGTGCTTCGGGATGATCTGTATGCACTCAAGGAAGCCATAGGGGAGCTGCGTCAAGGAAGTAAGAAGCGTTTTCATTTCACTCGGCATATAAAGTCTGAACAGCAGGTAGTCATCGACTCAACACTGAGCCTTTCCTTATACAAAGATGAATTTGGGCATCCAGAAGGGATCATGGTTATGGTTGCGATAAGTGAAGATGTCGGAACAAACACCAAGTCTACCGTCGAGCAGGAGGTGATTGGAAATCTCTTGTCTACTATGACGGATTTTCTCTATGTTTTTGACATGCGCCAGCAGCGTATAGTCTATGAAAATCGCTCCTTTCTAAATCATCTAGGATATGATAGGGAAGATATTGCCGAACAATCAGAAATGCAGTTTCTATCCAACCGCATTCAGGTAGATTCTATTCAAGGTGATTGGGAAAATGATACAGACTTCCTTCAATATGGCAAGAAGGGAGAATTTATTGATGCCGAGTATCAAATTCAATGTAAAGATGGCAGTTATCGATGGTTTCATGAGCGAACAAGCATTATGAACCGCGACAAGGAAGGCTTAGTAACCTGTATATGTACCATGCGTGATATCACCAATCAGCGATATGCGCATTTTGAAAACCAAGTACATGGGGCGTTTATTGAGAAAATTTCTCAGACCATTCCTGATTATATCTATGTGTGGAACTTGAAGTCAAGGCAAATAATGTATTCTAATTTTTCAGATCGAACATTTATGGGCTACACTGAAAATGAATATAATATTGGCGATATGGCTATTTATTTTGATGATGATAATCGAACAATAGCAAGAGAAGGAATAAAGTCTTTGCAAAGTTTAGAAGATGATGCTTATTTAGAAAATGAGGTAAGATGTATTGATAAACATGGCCAATCTCAATGGCTGCGTTCCCGTTTTCGTGTATTTTCTCGTGGTAATGATGGTGAAGTGGATACAATTTTTGTGGTTTCTAAAGTGATCACAAATGATAAAGAATACATTGATAACATCAACAAAGCTGAATCTTATAACCGTGCAATTATAAGTGCAATTCCTGATGTTGTTCTTATGGTTAATGCTAATGGAGACTACTTAGATATTCGGGAAAGGAAATATGAAGATGGATATGTTCCCGATATGGATGTTTTGGGTAAAAACATACGCGAAATACATACAGAGGAGAATGTAGCACTGATTCTCGATGGTATTGCGCGATGCAAAGAATCGAAGAATGTTACGGAATGGACCATGTCGAGAGATATTGGTGGGGAAACATTCTATTTGTTCTGCAGGATTTCCTATATCAACGAGGATACCTTCCTCGCAGTGGTTCAAAATGTTACTGAGCGCCAACAATTAAAACTTGCATTGGATGAAAAGGTTGTAGCCTTGTCCAAGCAAAGGGATACGTTACAAGATTTTGTAGAGCGTAACCAAGAGCTTGAGCAATACGCTTATATCATTTCTCATGACTTAAAGGAGCCTGTGCGAACCGTTGCTGGCCTATCCCAGGTACTCGAGGCGAGTTTAGAGGATTCTCATCCTGGTAAGCGCTATGTGCAGATGATTAAGGAAGGCAATAAGCGTATGTATGATTTGATTGATAGTTTATTGCAATATTCCAATACAAGTAAGAATGAACTTGTCTTGACCGAGATTAATCTAAATGACGTTGTGCGTGCTGTCCAATCGGATCTGACCATGTCGATTGAGCGCAACGAAACCAACCTTATCGTTGACACCCTACCCCTTGTGACCGGAGATAACACCATGATTCGTCAGCTTTTACAAAATATCATTGGTAATGCGATTAAGTTCTCAGGTAAAAAGGAGGATTCAGAGGTTCACGTATACGGCGAGGTAACGACTGATGAGATTATCATTCATGTAAAGGATAATGGTATTGGTATTCCAGAGGACTCAAACAAAGATATCTTTGGCGTATTCCAGCGACTACACAGCGATAAGAGTTATCAAGGCCAAGGAATTGGGCTTTCTATTTGCAAGCGGATTATGGACCGCCATCAAGGCCGAATATGGTATACCTCAGTCCACGAAGAAGGCATGACCATTCACTGCGCGTTTCCCAAATCGTCTACAGACTACTCTTTACAAGAACCCTCCTCCATAGAGGCGATCCAAGAGGCGATCAACTCCAATCCTTCATAGTGGATTATTGATCGTCCGATTTCAGGCATCATAATATCAATTTCATCTGAGGCCATGCGATAATGTATGATCGATTTTTCAGGAGATCCTGGAACAATGTCATAACTAAGATTGCCGCTACCTCTTCCTGCTGCAACAGGGACTTTACAAACACCTAATTCTTTGGGATCTGTGGTTAGTGCGTCGAGATAAAATCCAGTAGTATTTCCCGGCCCCTTAGGATTATGACAGTGGCCGCAGTTTATATCAAGGTAGGCTCTCGCTCGTTCATCGAGGTCTTCGGATAAATCATTCCAAACCGCATTCCGGGGTTGAATCTCATTGGGATTGTATCCTTCGAGATACCCTATTTGCTGCCAATAGACAAGTTGATTATGCTTGCCCTCTTCTCCGTAGTCAAAGAGTCCATTGAGGTTGCGAACCTTGGGGCCGATAGGCATTACTTTGTCGTCTACAATATGACATGACTTGCACTGACCTTGTTGCGGTTGCATATAGTTTACATGCTGTTCTTCCCCTTGGATATCAATCCAAGAAACCTTGGTAAACTCGCCAAACGGATGGTAGTCTGCCTCGGTTTGATCTTCATTCCATAGATAAGGATAGTTTTTCCACCCTGACTGGGTGTTCACCAGGAGTCTCGTCTCGATTAAGCGTCTTTCCCCATGGGGATTTCGCATATCGGTAGGATAGTAAAAGTTCTTGATTAAGACGGTGCCCAAGGGGAAATCTAGGACTTCATCCTTTCGATATTTTGCAGTACTTCCTTGAGGCATCCAAACAAACCGTGCTTTATAGGCATAGTCAGAGAATAGTTCGGAGTTTAATGAATAGGGTAGGACACCATCGCTTGGAATCAAATATTGTACAGGACCCTTGAAGAATCCATAATCACTGAGTTTGGGAAAAGGAGAGTCATCTTGTGGTAGAACAATTGTATTGCTCTCAAAATCTGCAGGATTAATCCCTAAAAACTCACTATGGCTTTTGAATATTATAGAAGCCGCTTCAGACTCTTGATCCTTCTGCGAATGATGCTTCTCATCAACATCTCCCTTGTTGCATGTCATAAGCCCTAGCGTAACGACAATCAGAATACAAGTGAAGCAAGTTTTTGTAGTAAGCATTTAGCTGTAATACGTTGGAGTGGAAAGCCTTATTATCGATTGACTTGGTAGACTTCGGGAAAACTCATTTTTTGACAATTCCCGAGCGGTTCAGCATCTCGGATTAATGGACTATCAAAGTCACCATTATTCAACATCATGAAGGTGAAATCACTTGAATCCTCTTGTACGCAAAACATGCTCGTCTCACTAAAGACGCCATCGGAGAGCAAGTCGAAACCTTTTCCACCATTTCCACTAGTTAATACAAGTAATCCAAAAGGAGTCGAGTTATCCGCATAAAAGGAAGGATCACATGAATACTTATTATCGTGTATGCTGATATTTGATGAATAAGGACTGAATTGGTCGGTTGATTTTTGATTTGGATTATGCACGAAGTAGCTTGCTACTGCGACCCCCATGGTTTTGTTATCTCTGATTTCATTGTTGAATACTTCGCAGGATTTCGCGGCTAAAAGAACAATACCAGAGCCAGGAGCTACGATGGCCACCATATTGCCTTCCGGAGCAAAATTGAGGTGGTTGTTATGTACTACAATATTATCATAGACTTGACAGAACTCCCCATCAGGATTCACAGGAAGATCGGGTAAGTTGAACACCAGGATGCCTCCTGTGTTATCTTCTGCCACATTATCATACACTAAGGAACGGGTGCAGTTTTCAATTTCTATACCCGCAACATTGTGGTAGACGTAGCAATTTTTTACGACTACATCCAACGATTGTCCAACATAAATGCCTGCATCCGATGCGCCTGCAACCATACATTGCTCTACAAGAATTCCTTGGCTTTCCACAGGATAAAGACCATAGCCTCCATTTGTAGGATGGGGTCCTTTGGTCCATAGGACTTCGAGGTTGCGCATAATCATATCATTACATCCCTTGGTTTTGATGCCATCTCCGTGCGCATCGTATACTGAAAAATCACACAGCGTAATGTTGTTTGCTTTGTTCACATTGATACCCTGCCCTCCAGCCTGTTGGTCAGCAAAGTTTATAATGGTTTTTCCCATTCCCTTCCCTTGAAGCGTTATGCCGTTGACCTCACTAACAATTAACTCGTTGGAAAGGTGATATGCACCACTCCCTAAATAGATCGTATCGCCTTCTTTGGCATTATAAATGGCCATTTGTAGCTGCTTTACATCTAGAGAATCTAATGCGCTTAACTCCTGTATTGGTAGATTCCGTCGCTGACGAAGACCGCTTTTGTCATCAATCTCTCGCAGTTGGTACGATATATCTTGGCGATATGTTATCTTTTTATCCTCTGATGATTGAGCATCTGAAGCTACACTTTGTGATTTGTGAGTACCATTGTTTTTATCATTTGTGCATGATGTGAAGAGCGCAGGAACAAGAAGGATTAGCAAGAGATGGGTTTTCATTCAGGAATTGTTAAGTGTTCCTCTTAAGTTAAGCCAAGTCTTGCTTTTCTCCAAAGGCTAAATCTCCTGCATCACCAAGTCCTGGTACAATGTAACTCTTGGCATTTAACTCATCGTCCAATGCCGCAGATAAAATCTGATGCTCATGGGTCAAGTTACTTTTAACATATTGAAGGCCCTCTTTTGATGAAATTAGTGCCACGATGTAAAATCTTTTAATTGCTGGATACATTTTGATTAACACCTGTGCCGTTTTTACGATGGATTTACCAGTGGCTAACATGGGGTCAATTAAGATTACTTCTCGTTCATTTAGATTGGGTAGGGCATGATAGTCTAAGGCAATGTCAAATGTAGTGGCACTAGTCGTCTTACGCATGGCACCAATAAAACCACTTTCTGCATGAGGGAAGACCGACTGTAACCCCTCGTAAAAGGGAAGTGCTGCACGCAAAATGGGAATTAAAACGGGTTGTTCATTCAGTAGGTTGACTTGGGCATTTCCAAGCACAGTTTGTACCTGTTGACTTTCATACGCCATGCATTTACTTAACTCATATCCGCAATAAATACCGCTTTGTCTCAGATTTTCTCTAAATCTTGGCCGACTTGTTTGGATGGCTTTATCCCGGATTTCAGCTAAACATTCATTGAGTGCGCTGTTGTGAATATTTAGTATTTGGTAATTATCGCTTTTCATAACCCTTCTAATTTCGTTCAAACGAAGCGAATATGCAACAGGGAGCGGTGATTATTCTAATCTTTTTATGGGTTCTAGCCATAATTGTTATCCTTGCCGTTTTAAAAGGATCTGATGATTCGGATAACCCGAATGCCGTAAGTGCTATCTCTTATTCTTCAAATTCTAAGCAGTTACCTCAAACATATATATTATGTCTCTCCGAATAGGCAAGTCAACTTACGTGAGGGAGCAGCGAACTTTGTTTGTCAAGGATAAGGAAGAGATCAAGCTGACTCCAAGAGAAGCCGCTTTGTTCGAGTTCTTGCTAGACCACAAAAATGATATCATAACACGGGAGGAAGTATTGCAAAAGATCTGGTCTAAAACAGACTACTTTGCAGGACGAAGTATGGATGTATACATTAATAGATTGAGAAATCATTTGAAGCAAGACGATTCTATAACCATACACTCTATTCGTTCCCTCGGCTATCGACTAGAGGGTTAAGTCGTCTTTTGAAGCTCAAAGGCCCTATTTACTTACTAGGGTAAACGTAATCGTAAACTCGTCATAGATGAAACCGTCAGCCACGGCTTTAGCATCTAAGATGGATTTGGATTTATACATAATATCAAAGTCTGTGCGGTCAATAATCAATTTTCCTTTGATTTCGCCATTCTTATACTCGTATTGAAGCGCGTATTCTTTGGAGATATCTTTTATGGTTAGTATGCCTAGAACCTCTCCTGTTTTGCCATTACCCTCTTTAACTGTGAAGGAAGCTTCTGGATAGTTTTCGGTATTAAAGAAGTCGGGATCTTTGAGATGGTTGGTTAGGGAATTTTTCGCTCCACCTGTTAAATCTTCAACGGTAATGCTGGTCATGTCCATTACAATATATGCTTGACTTACCTCGCCTTGGCTATCGAATGTAATGTTTGCCTTTTGAATGCTGACTAACCCATCGTGCTGTCCTCCTACTTTTTTGGCAAGCCATTCGACATTACTTTTTTCAAGATCAACCTCAAAAATCTGTTGAGCTTGTACCATGTTTGAGGATAAAATCACTGCAAGGATTAAAACGAGATATTTTTTCATAATGCGTTTTGTTAGACGTTGAGTTGGTTGAACAAGGTTATCTCCGTTTTGGTTTCAATATCTATGCCAATTATGGCTGTATTTGGGATATATGGGCATAAAAAAAGCCGAGGGTAACCCTCGGCTAATATTTGAAGTTAAGATAACTGCTTACTCTTCAGCGCCTTCTTCAGCGCCATCTCCTTCAGCAGCACCTTCTTCTGTAGCCGCCTCATCACCTTCAGCAGCTTCTTCTTCGCCACCACAAGCAACAACAGTGATTGCTACAAAACCTGCTAATAAAATTGGTAAAAACTTTTTCATGATAAAATTTTTATTGTTTAAGAATGACTTAAATATAAATGGGTACTTGAGTAATTCAAAGCGAAGTCACTAACATTTTGTTAAGATGGTTGATTTCGTTGTGTGTTGAGTCCCAAAAGGTTCTTCCACATCCCGTATTTTTGTATTCATGGGACGCTCGCAAACCTTTGCTCTACATACACTAGGCTGCAAACTAAACTATGCGGAAGGATCTTCAATTGGTCAGCAGTTGGAGCAGCAAGGGTGGTTGCGGGTGGACTTTGCACAGCCTTCGGATTGCTACATAATCAACACTTGCTCTGTTACTGCGCAAGCTGATAAAAAGTGTCGAAATCTAGTCCGTCAGGCTAAACGAAACAATGCGGAAGCGAAGGTAGTGGTCATAGGATGTTATGCTCAGTTGAAGCCGGAGGCCATAGCCTCAATTCCTGGAGTAAACCTTGTTCTAGGTGCTAATGCTAAGTTTGATGTTGATGCCATTATGGCGGTGGATGCTGATGCAAATTCTGTCGACGTTGAATCCATTAAAGAAGTAAATCGATTTGATCCAGCTTTCTCTCAAAATGATCGAACACGTACCTTTTTAAAAGTTCAAGATGGTTGTGATTACCACTGTACGTTTTGTACTATTCCTCTTGCAAGAGGCCGTTCGAGAAGCACTTCAATAGATAAGGTGCTACAGACTGCACAAAAAGCCATTGAATCAGGGGCTAAAGAAATTGTATTAACCGGTGTAAATATTGGTGATTTTGGCCGTTCGGAAGATGGACGCCAACGAGGTAGTGAGAATTTCCACGATTTAATCGTTGCATTGGACGATTTGGAGGGTGTTGAGAGGTTTCGCATTTCTAGCATTGAACCCAACCTTTTGACTGATGAAATCATCGATTTTGTTGCATCGTCCAAGAAATTCATGCCTCACTTTCATATTCCCTTGCAAACGGGTGTCGACCGCCTTTTACGCGCCATGCGTCGGAAATATGATACCGCACTATATCGCAGCAGAGTAGAGCATATAAAAGCGGTCATGCCGAATGCTTGTATTGGTGTTGACGTCATCGTGGGTTTCCCAGGAGAGACGGATGAAGACATTCAACGTACCGCCTCCTTTTTGCAAGACTTACAGGTTAGCTATCTCCACGTGTTCACCTATAGTGAGCGACAAAACACGAGAGCCCCTCAGCTAGCTGATCCTGTTCCTGTTCAGAAACGACGTGAACGCAACTACATCTTAAGGAATATCTCGGATCGTCTTACTAAACAATTCTATCGTGAACAAGAGAATCATACTTTCCCTGTTCTGTGGGAAGAAGGGGATGCGAAGGATGATTGGATGTACGGTTACACATCAAACTATATTCGTGTTCGTGCCAGACGTGAAGAGCCTAATTTTGGGGGGATATCATCTGTAGCCCTCAATCAATTTCTCGAAGAAGAAGGCGTATATTTAATGGACAAGCCACTCTAATCTTGGATTTATAGTTATGATTTTACGTGCTTACCCCACCGTTTTTGACTTTATCAACGATAAGCTACCTTTTCTGTCTGAGATGTTTCGAGATGGTGAACCCTTCCCAAGTATGTTCCCCAACACCTACGGCTTTTTTGTCGCGACGGCTTTCCTCTTGGCTGCTCTTGTTCTTCGGCAAGAACTAAAGCGACGCGAGGAATTGAAGTTGCTCATTGGTCATCCTCGGGAAATTGTGGTAGGTACAGGTCCCAATTGGACTCAACTGTTGATTAATGGAGCAATCTCTTTTTTCTTTGGATATAAAATTATTGGTGCATTTACCAATATGGACCAAGCATCCATTGATCAGATGGCCTATTTGCAAAATAGCGAGGGAAGTATATTGGGCGGCATACTTGCTATGGCGTTATCTATCTTTCCTGCCTATCGAAAAGCTAAGAAGGAGGAGCTGCCGAAGCCCGAACGCCGCTGGGTGGATTACATGCCCCATGAGCAAATTGGGGAGATGGTAGTGATCGCCGCAATCTTCGGTTTTCTTGGAGCCAAGATTTTTGATTTCTTGCAGCCGGATAGAATCCAGGACTTCTTCAAAAATGTGACTGCGTTATTAAGCAATCCGGCTCTCTATGCAAGCGGTTTGACAGTCTATGGTGGATTGATATTTGGAGGGCTCGCTATTTTGGTTTTTGCCTACCGTCGAAAAATTCACGTAGCCCATTTGTTTGATGCGCTTGGATTGAGTTTTTTACTTGCTCAAGGTATAGGGCGTCTTGGGTGTCATTTCTCAGGCGATGGAGATTGGGGTATCGTCAATAGTTACGCAAGGCCTGGCTGGATTCCAGAATCGTTTTGGTCCAATACCTATGCGCATAATGTAATCAATGCGGGAGAGCCTATTCCAGGGTGTAGTGGTCAGTATTGTTATGAACTTTCAGCTGGCGTCTATCCCACAAGCATCTACGAGTTTTTTCTTTTCCTAGGAGGATTTCTTCTGTTGTTTTTTCTCAGAAAAAAGCTTACCCATAAACCAGGTGTACTATTTGCTGGCTTTTTGATTTTTGCTGGCCTTGAGCGTTTTATGATCGAAGGTATTCGGGTGACCTCTACAGCGAGCGCATTGGGTTTGTCGCAAGCTCAGATCATTTCCATAGGTATGATTCTAGGAGGGATGGGATTAATCATGTACAAGTATAAATCGAACTTGCTTAGTTATACCTCATCGATGAAGGACGGGGACAAGTAGTCCTGTTAGACTTCCTGCAACATACCCTGTGATTATATCGCTCCAGAAGTGTTTTCCTGCTCGATACCTAAGAATTCCTGTTCCCAGGGGTAGAATAATGGCAGACGTCCAAACTAAGGGCATCCATTTAGCTCCCTTATGATAATGTTGGAGGGTCATTGCACTAAACATGGACATGGAGGCAGCAGTCGATGTGTGACCCGAATACATCGAAGTAGTGGCATCCCTCGAAGTCTTCAAGGACATAGGTACATCGGGATTATAAACATAGGGACGCGGTCTTCGGACAAGTTCTTTGGTTAGTCCTGTTAGCCCCAAATTCAAAAAAAAGACTTCTACTCCGAGTACGGTTGGTTTTTCCCAATCCCTACGAATCTTTTGGCTTGACATGAGGAGTAAAGGGCTTGCGATGGCGGTAAACATCAAGGCATCAGAGAGGTGAGCGGATTTAGGCCGCCATTGATAGACTGCCTTTCGATCGAAGGCGTTGATGTCTGATATCTTTAGATTGGCTATGTTTTCCTCAGTCAGCGTTGGTTTGTTGCGATGAAAATAATAGGAAAGGCCTGCTGTACCGAGTCCTACAACGGGTATAGCAATTTCAGTAGAGTTACGAAAAGTATACGGTGTATGTTGACCCTTTGCATTCGAGATCAAACTACTCAGTAGGAAAACCCAAAGGAATAAGCGCATGACTATCTCGAGGTTGTAAATAATATGGATAAGTCCGTTGCTTTCAGATTAAACCTTCGCGCTAATGCACTTTGAGTAACTTGTCCACGGTACATGTAGACTCCTCTTGCAATGCCATTGTCTTCTTGCATTAAGTGGTGAATACCTCCATATTCCATGGACCTTGATAACATTGGCCCGAGGAGGTGGCTGATCGCAATAGAAGCGGTTTTAGAAAACCTCGACGGAATGTTCGTCAAACCGCAATGCCAAACATCATGAATGGATTGAAAGGGTTGCTCATGGCTCGTTATCTCAGAGGTCTCAATACATCCACCCTGGTCTATACTTACATCGATAATCACAGATCCTGATT
>Ga0163109_10003217_pt1 | contig 12505 bp, 10 predicted proteins | sample CRUFie1St13metaG_FD_108704 | JGI IMG/M metagenome (GOLD analysis project Ga0163109, IMG submission 108704) | Marine microbial communities from the Costa Rica Dome - CRUD Field 142mm St13 metaG | ecosystem: Environmental > Aquatic > Marine > Oceanic > Photic zone | place: Costa Rica: the Eastern... | reverse complement strand
TCCGCCCCGTTGTTGTTTGGTTGTTCTAAGGGGACGGATCATGCCCGCTGCCGATATTGCGTGGTTGCTCACTGCATCTGCGTTGGTTCTTTTCATGACTTTGCCGGGCCTTGCGCTGTTTTACGGCGGTCTCGTGCGCGCCAAAAACGTGCTTTCTGTGCTCATGCATTGCTTCATGCTTGCCGCTGTAATGTCGGTGGCGTGGGTGGTGATCGGCTTCTCGCTCGCCTTCCATGGTTCAGGGCAGTGGATCGGCGGTCTGGGCAACGTGTTCATGCTCGCCACCCCGCGTGGTGAGGAACAGCTGCTGGCGCTGTTCCAGATGACCTTCGCGATCATCACACCGGCGCTGATCATCGGCGCCTTCGTCGAGCGGGTGAAGTTCGGCTTTGTGATCCTGTTTTCCCTGCTGTGGATGCTGCTGTGCTATGCGCCGGTGGCGCACTGGGTCTGGGGCGGGGGTTTCCTGTCCAGCAGTTCGGTGTTTGGCCTGTTTGGCGGTATCGGCGTTCAGGATCTGGCCGGGGGCGTGGTGGTCCACACCACCGCAGGTGTGGCCGCGCTGGTGCTCGCGATCATGATCGGCAAGCGTCCGGGGTTCCCGACCAGCGTGCAGCCGCCACACCAGCCGGTTCTGGTGATGGTCGGCGCGTCCATGCTCTGGGTCGGTTGGTTCGGCTTTAACGGTGGTTCTCCGTTCGCGGCCAATGGCGATGCCGTTGCTGCGGCCTTTGTCACCCACATTTCCGCGGCCACGGCCTGTGTCACCTGGATGATCTGGGAGCGGGTGCGCTTTGGTAAGGCCTCGCTGATCGGGATTGCGACCGGCATGGTCGCCGGTCTTGCGTCGATTACCCCGGCTGCCGGGCACGTCGGTCCCATGGGCGCACTGGTCATCGGCGGTGTCGCCGGGATTCTGTGTCAGGAGCTGATCAACGTGGTGAAGCAGAACTTCAGCGTCGACGACAGCCTCGACGTCTTCGCCGTCCACGGTGTCGGCGGCATCTGGGGCACGCTCGCGCTGCCCTTCCTCGCCGCGACCTCTCTGGGCGGGGCCGGGCTGGCCGAGGGCGTCTCCGCGATCTCGCAGTTTGTCGTGCAGCTCGCTGGCGTGATCGTTGTCGCCGCCTTCACGGTGGTGATGACCGTGGTGCTGGCCATGGTCGCCCGCGCTCTGGTCGGCATGCGCGCCGAGCGCGATGACGAACAGGTCGGCCTCGACCTGACGGCCCACGGTGAACGGGCCTACGATTTGTCCTGAGACCTCTCCCAAAGGTTACAGGACGGGGAAGGAGCCAACCTCTCTCGCACCCGGCTCCAGGGGCTGCTTCCGGATCATCCGGGGGCAGCCCTTTTCCTATGGGGTGCTCAGCTGCTGCCTTTGCGGTCCGTCCGGTCCAGACCAGCTTCGCCGAGGTAAGTCTTGACCAGCGAGGCGTCGTCCTCGTGCGCGCGGCCTTCGTCGATGGCCTGCTGGTAGCGGTCCAGCGCCGCCTGCGTGATCGGCGCCGCCAGACCCAGCTGCTCGCAGATCCCCAGAATGATGCCCAGATCCTTGGGCCAGATGGTCAGGCTCGCGTGGGCGGGGACAAAATCCTCCTCGATCAACCGCGGGGCTCGGTTTTCGAACATCCAGCTGGTGCCCGCGCTCTGGGAGACGACCTCCAGCACCCGATCCGGGGGCAGACCCTGCGCCATGCCGAAGGCCATGGCTTCGCTGGTCATCGCCACGTGCACGCCCGCCAGCATCTGGTTCACCGCCTTCATCACTGACCCGGCGCCGGCGCGCTCACCCATGTTGAACACCGACGCGGCCATGGCGTCGAGGAAGGGCTGCGCGGCGGCAAAGGCCTCCGGGCGCCCCGAGGCCATGAACGACAGCGCGCCCGCGTCTGCCTTGAGCGCTCCGCCCGAGATCGGCGCGTCGAGGTAGAGCAGTCCCTGCGCTTCGCAGTCACCTTCAAACCGCCGCGCGTCGGCGGGGTCGATGGTGGGGCAGGCGATGACCACGCAGCCCGCGGGCAGGCGCTCGGGGAGGCCCGTCTGGCCGAACAGTATGTCTTCGGTCTGCGCGGCGTTGACCACCGCAATGACCACGGCAGCAGCTTCGGGCGCAAAGGTCGCCAGATCGGCGCTCTCACCCCCGGCGTCGATGAAGGCCTGTCGCACTTCGGGCTTGTTGGTGAAGGCATTCACCCGGAACCCGGCACGGTGCAGGCTATGCGCCATGCCCGTGCCCATGCTCCCCAGTCCGTAGAACAGAACGTTGTCGCTCATCGGTTCAGTCTCCCGGCGATGTCAGCATGGCCGCCGCAGCTGCCCGGCAGTGGATGGCGGTGGTGTCGAAGGCCGGCAGGTCAAGCCCGGCCTGATCGATCGAAGACTGGTTCAGCAGCAGCCCCACTTCGGTGCAGCCGAAGATCACGGCGTCGATGGCCTGCTCCCGACGATAGTGGTCGATGATGGCGAGGTAGGCGGCGCGGCTTTCTTCCCGGATCTGCCCCTGCACCAGCTCTTCGTAGATGACCTCGTGCACGCGGCTGCGGTGCGGTTCCTCCGGGACAACCACGCGGCATCCAGCGACGCGTTCAACGTGCTCGCGGTAGAAGGCCTTTTCCATGGTGAAGCGGGTCGCCAGCAGCAGCGGGCGCTGAACCCCAGCCTCGCGCAGGGCGCCGCCGGTGGCGTCGGCGATATGGATCAGCGGCGCCGCCCCGGCTGTGGCGACTTGATCGGCCATCAGATGCATGGTGTTGGTGGCGATGATCAGCAGCTCGGCCCCACCAGCCCGCAAGCCCTGCGCAGCCTGCTCCATCATCGTCGTCAGCCCGGCCCAGTCGCCCTCGGCCTGCAGCCGGGCAATGGGGGCGAAATCCATGTTCCAGAGCAACAGCGGCGCCGAGTGCAGCGGGCCGCAGCGTGCTTTGATCTCTTCGTTCAGCAGACGGTAGTAAGTCTGGGTGCTCTCCCAGCTCATGCCGCCAATCACACCCAGTCGTTTCACCCGGACCTCGACGCCTTGTTCAGGGTTCGGAGCTTAGAACGGCGGCGGATGGCCGAACAAGCCTCCCTGCATCAAACCGGCGCTTGTTGACGCCAAACCCCGGCGCTAGTCTGCGCCCTAAACCCGTCAGAGGACAGAGCCTCCATGAGCAAAACCATCGACTTCTACTTCGACTTCGCCAGCCCGGCGTCTTTCCTTGGCTATACGCAGATCGAAGTCATCGCCGAGCGCACGGGCGCGGCGCTGGTGTGGAAGCCGATGCTGCTGGGTGGGGTGTTCAAGGCGACGGGGAACGCAAGCCCAGTGCTGATCCCGGCCAAAGGCCGATGGATGAACGACGACATCATGCGCTGGGCGCAGCGTCACGGCACGTCCATCATCTACCCCGAGGGCTTCCCGCTGAACACGCTGGCGCTGATGCGGGGTGCTGTCGGCTACCAGCTGCGGGAGGGGCAGGAGCGCTTTCGGCTCTACGTCGACCTGATCTACCGCGCCATCTGGCAACGGCAGATTGACCTGCGCGATGCCGAGACACTCGCCGGGCTGCTGCGGGATAACGGCTTCGACCCCGACACCTTCCTGCTGATGGTTGCTGAACCAGAAATCAAGCAGGCACTGATCGCCGCCACCGAGGCAGCGGTCGAGCGTGGGGTTTTCGGGGCGCCGACCTTCTTCGTCGACGGGGTCATGCACTTTGGTCAGGATCGGATGGACTGGGTTGAGGCCGAGGCCTCGGGCAACTGACGCCGCTTAGTTGAGGCTGAGTGCCGCCTGCTGGTCATTCAGGCTGGCCGTGCGCTCATCTGCAAGTTCCGCGTTGATCGTCTGCGTGTCGCAATCGTCCAGTGACACGTCTTCGTGCCTGCAACTCCAGACCACAGACTGGGGTGCATAGGTCGAGAGGATCGTCATCGCGCGTTTGACGTGTTTCTTGCAAAGCTCTTCAGTGGTCTCCGGGTGGCAAACGAAGATGATGCCCGGCGTCCTCTGGTGAAGCTCGGCGTAGTACAAAGCCTGACCCACGCCTTCAGCCCATTTGTAGGTGTAGTCGACCTCGACGGCGTATTGCGCATTCAGGCAGTCGGTTCGGGTTCCAGCTTCATTTCGCCACTCAATCGCATCAAAGCCGGCGCAGAGTAGTTCCGCGTGCTCTTTCTCGGAATGCGCGAGGGATGCGGCCGGAAACAGCAGAAAAGCGAGCAAAACGGGTAGCCATCGGTTCATGCGTCATAAAGAGCATGTGGAATACTAAAAATAAAGAAAATACGGTTTTCGGTAACTACTTCAGTAGGCTGCCGCCTTAAAAGGCAGGATTAAGGCAAAACCGAAACAAGTAAATCCGGGGTCGAAACAAACTGAAACACAGCGTTTCTGACCGCAACATTGCTGCCGGGTAGGTTGATTTTGTCGATAGGGCAGCGGTGGTCCCGTAGGGATTTCGCGGTTTCTTCTCCCCCTCAGATGCGGGGTCGCCGCGCTCGATCGACATCCGAATCGATACAACCAAAAAGGACACCCACCATGAACGCGATTACCTCAAGACTTGCCCCGCTTTCCGTCGCTGCCGCCGGTGTCTTGGCTGTAGCAGGGGCAGCCCAGGCCGACAGCCGTCACCATCATGCCTATTCACACCTGCCGCACACCCACACCTACAGCCACGCCCACGCTTCGCACCACAGTGGCGGGCAGGCGATCGGCAACGCCATTATCGTTGGCGGTCTGCTGCTCGGCGGCATCGCGCTGCTGGATGCGCTCAGTGACAGCAACCCCAACGCCAACACCAACGCCAATGTCAGCATCAGCACCCATATCGGCTCGTCCAACGGCCCGGTGCTGACGTGGACGCCGCCTGCATACAAACCCCCGGTGGTCGCGCCGCCAACCCATGCGCCCGCGCCGCAATACACCACCGCGTGCCGTGACCACGGCCACCTCAGTGTGGTCAAGGACGGGCCGCGTCAGTTCTCCTTGCGTCGCCCCGACGGCGCGGTGCTCGCGCAGATCGAAGGCGGGCGCCCGCTGCAGCGGAAGATCGCGAGTGCACTGGATACTTTCGGCATCGATTCCACCTGCGTCGTCAAAACCGAACGCCATGGCCGGATTGAGAAAACCCGGTTCTTCCTCGCCGATGGTCGGTTGCCGCGCGTTCCGCTGCACTGGTCGGGCGCCGATGAAGTCCAGCGCATCAACCCGGACTACCTGAGCGTGGTACACACCGGCGCTGGCTTCGAGGTTCGTCGCCGTGGCGGGGAGACCATCGCCCGGCTGCAGACCCGCAAGGCCGCCCACGCCTACATCGCCTATCTCGACCGGATGGGCGCGCGCAAACGGGTCGTGTTCAAGAACGGCCTCGGCGAACCGAAGTTCACCGTCTTCGCCCGCTGATAGCAGCCTATTGCCGCGCGGGCCTGTCTCTCCCTGTCTCACCCCCGCGCGCCAAGGCCCGCCCGCTCCCCTCACTCGGGACCGGGCGGGTTTTCTTGTGGCACATTCAGAGGGGTGGCGCCGCCAGCGCGTGCGCGTGCGCGGTTTAGCTGGCCGCGGCTTTTGCGACGGGGGTAGGGGCCTGCGCCTCTGGATCGCTGCCATCCAGACCGCGCTCCAGCTCAGTGAGCTTGACCTCGAACTCGGCGAGGTTGCGCGCCTTGACCGGGCCAAAACCTCGAACGTGCAGGGTGCTGTCGATCAGCGCCAGCGCCGCGACCAGATTTTCAGGGCCGGCTTTGGCAGCGACCCGTTCCATTATCCCCTCAACAGTGGCGATGAAGGCGCGCTCGCTGCGGCGCTCTTCGGTGCGACCAAAGGGGTCAAAGGCCGATCCGCGCAGGCCTTTAAAGCCCTTGAGCACGGAAAGCAGCGGCAGAATCCACCGCCCGGAGAAGGCGATCTTGCGTGGCTCGCCCGTGTTGGGGTCCGTGCCGGCGATCAGCGGTGGTGACAGGTGGAAGGTCAGGTCGAACTTATCGCCGAACTTGGCCTTCAGCTCGGCCTGATAGGTTCCATCGGTATAAAGGCGCGCGACTTCGTACTCGTCCTTGTAGGCCATGGCGCGGTGCAGGGCAGCTTCGGCGCTCGCGACCAAGCGCTCGACAGCGGCGCCGTCGAGAGACTGTCCGACCTTGGCTTTAAAGGCTTCGATGGCGGCGGTGAAACGCGCTGCGTAGGCCCGGCTCTGGTAGGCGGTGAGCATCTCCACGCGCGCCGCGCGGGTCGGTGCAAGGGTGCTATCAGCCTCGTCCTGAGCCGGTTCGGCGACATCTTCGCCCAGCGCCATTTGCGTGACCATGCCCGGGTCGATGGCCATCCACCGGCCCCAGGCCAGCGCCTGCTTGTTGAAGGGAACAGCCACGCCATTGAGCTCGATGGCACGCTCGAGCGCGGTGACTGAAAGCGGCACCAGACCCAGCTGCACCGCGACCCCGACGAGGAACAGGTTGGCGGCGATGCTGTCGCCCAGCAGCTTGGTGGCGATGGCGGTGGCGTTGACCAGCGTCATATCTTCGGTGCGGATCGACCCGGCGATGCGCTTGGTCAGGGGGGCTGCCTGCATCGGCATATCCGGTTGCCGGGTGAACAGAGCAATCGGCACCACGTGATCGTTGATGACCGCCTTGGTCCGACCTTCCATGAAGGTTGCCATGATCGGGGGCGCGGTGCTGACCACCAGATCACAGCCCAGCAGCAGATCGAGGCTCCCCGGCGCCACCTTTGAGGCGCCGGCATCACCGCCCTTGGGCAGCAGGCGGACGTGGCTGGAGACCGCGCCGTTCTTCTGGCTCAGACCGGTCTGGTCGAGCAGCGCTGAACCGAGGCCGTCGAGGTGCGCCGCCATGCCGAGCAGGGCGGAGACGGTGGTCACACCCGTACCGCCGATGCCGGTGACGAGCATGTTGTATTCACCCTCCCACACGGCCGGTTCAGGCGCGGGCAGGGCAGCCTCGGGCAGGCTCGGGCGCGGGCCGGTCTGGGCGGGTTTGATCGCGGCCTGATTGGCCTCTTCCCCGGAGACCGTGACGAAGGACGGGCAGAAGCCCTTGAGGCAGGAATAGTCCTTGTTGCAGACGCTCTGGTCGATCTCGCGCTTGCGGCCCAGCGGGGTTTCGATGGGCTTGATGGCCACGCAGTTGGACTTCACGCCGCAGTCACCACAGCCCTCGCAGACGGCTGAGTTGATGTGCAGCCGCTTGGGCGGGTCGTCCATTTTGCCGCGCTTGCGGCGGCGGCGTTTCTCGGCGGCACAGACCTGATCGTAGAGCAGGATGGTCACGCCCTCGACCTCGCGCAATTCAAGCTGCACGGCTTCCATTTCTTCACGCGGGCGAATGGTGACGCCCTTGGCCCAGGGCGTGCTGCGGGCGTACTTGTCGGGGTCATCGGCGACGACAACGATCCTGGCGACGCCTTCGCCAGCCAGCTGCTGGGTCATGGCCCAGGGGGTGAGGCCGCCGTCGAGGCTCTGGCCGCCGGTCAGGGCAACCGCGTCGTTGAACAGCAGCTTGTAGGTCATGTTCACGCCCGAGGCGACGGCCGCCCGGATCGCCAGCAGGCCCGAGTGGTTGTAGGTGCCATCGCCCATGTTCTGGAACATGTGCGGGGTGTCGACAAAGGGGCTCATGCCGATCCACGGCGAGCCTTCTGCGCCCATGTGGGTGTAGGCGATGGTGCGCTCGGGGTAGATGTAGAGCGCCAGCGTGTGACAGCCGATGCCAGAACCCGCCTTGGAGCCCTCGGGTACCTTGGTCGAGGTGTTGTGCGGGCAGCCTGCGCAGTACCACGGGATGCGCGAGGGCGCGGGTTTGTTGTCGCGGTCGATGCTCGGTGCCGGCAGCAGTCGCCCGACCCGGTCAGGGTTGGCCTCGAGGATACTGCGCGCGGTCAACCGCCGGTCGATAGCCTTGGCCACGTCCAGCGCGCCGAATTCGCCGTGGCGGGGCAGCAGCGGCTGGCCTTCGGGGTCGGTCTTCCCGACCAGTTGCGGCGGCCTGCGGTCGGCCATCGCGTTGACGATCAGACGCGCGGCCTGATCCTCGACCAGCGGGCGCTTTTCCTCGATGATCAGCAGTTCATCGCAACGCAGCGCAAAGTCGGTGAAGGACTGCGGCTCCAGCGGCCAGACCTGCGCGACCTTGAACACGCCGATACCGAGGGCTTCGAGGTCGGTCTCGGAGATGCCGAGCATGCGCAGGGCATCGAGGGTCTCCAGATGGCCCTTGCCGACGCCGACGATGCCCAGCCGGATCGGGCCGGTGCGGTCACCGTGGGTCTGCAGGTTGATGCGGTTGGCGCGGGTAAAGGCTTGAAACGCCGGGAGCTTGAGGTTCCACAGCCGTTCTTCCTGCGCCAGCATGGCGTCGGGGTGGCGGATGTTGAGGCCCTCGGGCGGCAGGTCGAAATCAGTCGGCGTGACGAAGGCCAGATCGCGGAAGTCGAGGCCGACCGCGCCGGAGCTCTCGACTGTATCGGTCACGCACTTGAGACCGGCCCACGTTCCGGCGTAGCGACTGGCGGCGTATCCGAACAGGCCCAGCGGCAGGAAGTCATGGATCGAGGCGGGGTTGAGCACCGGGATCCCCATGCCGATCAGCATGGGCTCTGACTGGTGCGCGGTCGTTGAGGACTTGGAGGTATGGTCGTCGCCGAAGGCCATTACCACGCCGCCGTGCTTGGACGAGCCGGCCAGATTGCCGTGCTTGAGCGCGTCGCCGGAGCGGTCGACACCCGGTCCCTTGCCGTACCAGAGCGAGAACACGCCATCGTAGTCGCTCTTGTCGCCGAACAGACCGATTTGCTGGGTGCCCCAGATGGCGGTCGCGGCGAGGTCTTCGTTCAGGCCTTCCTGAAACTTTACTTCGGCTGAATCGAGGTAGCTCTTCGCGCGGTGCGCCGTCAGGTCGACGCCGCCCAGCGGCGATCCGCGATACCCGGAGACATAGCCGCCGGTGCGGAGGCCGGCCGCGCGGTCGCGCCGGGATTGTTCGAGGGTCAGGCGGATCAGCGCCTGCGTCCCGGTCATGAACGCCACGCCGTCTTCGAGCGCGTACTTGTCGTCCAGCGTTACCGACGCCAGTCGTTCGCTCATCTCCGCCGAAAGGGGTGTGCCGTCAGCCATCTGCAGTCTCTCCTCAGCGGTTAAGACTGCCCGAGATCAGCTTGTCAGTCCATAGGCCCGGCTTGCCGCACCCACGCGGATTTCAGATTGTTCGTCTTCGCTCAATTCGCCGATCCAATTGTTCCAGATATCGACGATTTCCGCATAAGATTTGTAAAGCTTATCGACCGGGAAATTGCTGCCCAGCATCACCCGTTCCGGGCCGAAAGCATCCAGGATGGTCTGGAAGATCACCCGGCAGTTCTGAGCGTCCCAGGCTGGGTGGTACATGCCCAGCCCCGAAATCTTGATCGATACGTTGGGCAGGCGCGAAAGCTTCCAGACGCCCTCGGCCCAGTGCGCCAGCGAAGGTTCGGCGGCGGGAATGGCGTTGCTGTGATAGGCCTCTAGCAGGAAATATGGCCCCGCGCAGTGGTCGACGATGACCTGCGTGGTGTCGTGCCGGCTGATGAGGGCAACCGCGTCATCGACCTGATCGGGATAGAGCTGCAGGTCGAAACTGGCCCCCATGGTCCCAAGCCGACCGAAGTTATCCTGCCAGTCCTGATTCTGCATCAGCTCGGTGGGAACGAACGACAGCGCCGGCGCGGTGACCGTCCGTGCGACGATGTGTCGGACCCCGGCAAAGCCCGGAACGGCGGCATGGGCCTCAAGCACCGACTGGGCGTCGTCGCGGAGCAGATTGACGAAGCCGACCCACTTACCCGGCTGACCCGGCCCCGGTTCGCGCGCGGCCTGCTCAGCGATCCAGCGGCTCTCGCTGACAGGGTCGGGGAGGGCACCGTCAGCCTGCACGTGCACGCTCGCGACCAGCCCGCAGGCTGAAGCTTCGGCCCAGTATTCTTCCTTGGTGTAGTCGCGCTGAATCGGCGTCGGATCGCCGAAAGGCTTGGGTGAGCCGATGTCCCGCAGCCAGCCATACTCCAGCGTTTGTGGCTCCCACAGGTGGTGGTGGGCGTCGATGAAGGCGGTGGGTCGTGCAGTCATGGGTCGATCATTCCTTGGGTGCAGCCTTGCAGGCGCGTCTCTTGTCAGCGTTCAGACACCTTTGTAGGGATGGAAGTCAAGGTGAGACGGGCGTTTTACCTTAAGGAAGCGTGCAAAGAGGCAAGGGGTTGCGTCCCATGGTTCGGATTTACGGCGATTGCCTGTCGGGCAACTGTTACAAGCTCAAGCTCGTCCTCGAGCTGTTGGGCACGCCGCACGTCTGGAAATTCACCACGTGGAAAAACGGCGGCACCCGCACGGATGCCTTCCGCGCCATCAACCCGGCGGGCAAGGTCCCCGTGCTGGAGACGTCCAAGGGTGAGATGATCCCGGAAAGCGGCGCGGCGCTCTACTACCTCGCCCGCGACAGTCACCTCTGGCCCCAGCGCGAGGTCGACCGGGCGCAGGTGCTGCGCTGGATGTTCTTCGAGCAGTACAGCCACGAGCCGAATATCGCAGTGTCGCATTCGATCCGTACCGGTATCTATTCGCTGGACAATGCCGAAGAGCGGCTTGCCGCGCTCAAGCCCAAGGGCGAAGAAGCGCTGGCAACCATGGAGCAGCATCTTGCCAGCAACGACTGGCTCGTCGCTGGTGCGCCGACGATCGCCGACATCGCGCTCTATCCCTATACCTCAAAGGCGGCCGTCGCCGGCTTCGAGCTTGAGGCCTACCCGGCTGTGGTCGCCTGGCTGGGCCGGGTCGAGCGGCTGCTCGGGTTCATCTCCTTCGATGAGGCTATCGCCCAGACGACCCCGGCGTGATATCGCTGGTGCAGCGCTGAGGGTCAGACCCCCGGCGAGCCGTCAGGGACTATTCAGCGATCAGGGAGACTGCGCCATGACACCCCATATCGAAGCCGCCGCAGGCGACTACGCCGAAGACATCCTGCTTCCCGGGGATCCCGCGCGCGCGGAATGGATTGCCGAAACGTTCCTCTCGGACGTGCGGGTCGTCAACCGGGTACGGGGCGCGATCGGGCTGACCGGAACTTTTCAGGGACGGCCGGTCTCGGTGGAGGCGGCGGCCTTGGGCATACCTTCGGCGGCGATCTACCTCAACGAACTGTTGATGGAATACGGGGTCAAGCGCATGATCCGCGTCGGCACCTGCGGAGGGCTGAATGCAGACTACCGGGTGCGCGACGTCGTTCTGGCGCAGGCCGCGTCGACCAATTCCAACCAGAACGGGTCGCTGTTTGCGCCCTATCAGTATGCCTCAATCGCCGACTTCGGCCTGCTGAGCACGGCCGCTGGTCTGGCGGAGAAGGCCGGGCTGCGAACCGTGGTCGGCGGTATCGTCACCGATGATAATTTCTACGACCCCATGGGCGGTGCGCCCTACGAGGTGCTGAAGAAGCACGGGACGGTCGCTGTGGAAATGGAGACAGCGGCTGTCTACACCATTGCCGCCCGCTATGGCGCCAAGGCGCTGACCATCGCAACTATTTCAGACTGCCTGATCACCCACGAGCAGCTTTCGCCCGAAGCCCGGCAGGAGAGTCTTGTCGAGATGGTGCAACTCGCGCTCGATACTTTGGCCGCCTGATTGCCGTCGGCTTCGATCGGTCTGGGCCCGCCTATGAACGCACCGCTGCCGCTGGTCTATGCGAGCGCCTATCAAGCCAGCATCCCCGGCGATCACCGCTTTCCCATGGGCAAGTACGGCGCGGTCCATGCGCTGATCTCGCAGCGGCCCTGGTTCGCCCAAGCCGTGCTGCATCAGGCCATTCCCGCGACGGTACAGCAAGCCAGTCTGGCCCACGATCCTGACTACGTGCAGCGGGTCGCACAGGGCGAGTTGACGCCCGGCGAAGTCCGCGTCATCGGCCTGCCGCAGAACCCGACGGTGCGGGAGCGCTCATTTGCCTCCGCCGGGGGCAGTCTGCTGGCCTGCCGTCTGGCGTTGCAGACGGGGTGGGCGGGGTCGCTCGCCGGAGGCGCTCACCACGCCGGTCCGAGGGGCGGACGCGGGTTCTGCGTTATGAATGACGTCGGCATCGCGCTGTCGTGGCTGCTCGCCGATGAAACCTTGAGCCGGGCACTGGTGCTCGATCTCGACGTGCATCAGGGCGACGGCACGGCTGAAATCTTTGCCGAAGAGCCGCGGGTCGAGACCGTCAGTCTGCACTGCGAGGATAACTTTCCCTTCCGCAAGGCGCGGTCGGACGTTGATTTCGGCCTACCCGCAGGGACGGGCGACAGCGGCTATCTGCAGGCGCTGGACGGTCTGCTGACGGATATCACTGGGCGAGCCAGGGCTTGTGATCTCATCGTGCTCAATGCGGGTGTCGATCCCCATGCCGATGACCGCCTCGGACGGCTGGCGTTGAGCGAGGATGGGCTGGCGCAGCGCGATCTGATGGTCTTCGACTGGGCGCGGGATCTGGCAAAGCCCCTTTGCGT
>Ga0163109_10003216_pt1 | contig 12505 bp, 6 predicted proteins | sample CRUFie1St13metaG_FD_108704 | JGI IMG/M metagenome (GOLD analysis project Ga0163109, IMG submission 108704) | Marine microbial communities from the Costa Rica Dome - CRUD Field 142mm St13 metaG | ecosystem: Environmental > Aquatic > Marine > Oceanic > Photic zone | place: Costa Rica: the Eastern... | reverse complement strand
TTGGGTCTTACAGCTGAGCAAATGGGCGATGTCGTAGCAAGAGCGAAAGCAGCAGGAGAAGACTATAACAAAGTTTTCACTGAGATGGAACATTATTCTCATCATCTAGGAAAAGCTTTTGGTATTTCTGCAAAAGCAATTAGTAGAGATGTTGGTGAGATGAGAATGGATATCGAGCGCTTTGGTTTTGCCAGCGTTAAGTCTCTCACAGAAACATCAGTCCAGACTAAGCGTCTTGGGATTACGATGAAGACCCTTCAAGGAGTTATCGATAAGTTTGACAATTTCGAAGATGCTGCTCGATCTGCTGCTAGACTGAGAAGACAATTTGGTATCATGATCGACGCTCGCAAGATGGTCGGCATGTCTGGCATCGAAAGGCTCGAGTATATAAAGAAGCAGTTTGCCGCTTCTGGAAAAGATATCACCAAGATGGGCCGAATTGAGATGAAATACCTCAAAGAGGCCACCGGAATGGATGCAGCTCAACTGGCTTCTCTTACAGGTAAGGCAAACAAGAACAAGAAGCTTAACGATGTCAAAGCCGCCGGCGCAAAAGCTCAGGCCAAGGAAATGAGCCAGGCAAAATCTATGCTTCGACTTTCAAAGGCCATAGAGAGACAGCTACAATCAGGGAGCACATCGTATAGAAGCTTTTTTGCTGCTTTCATAGGCGGCTTTCAGAAAGGAGTAATGCGCAGTGCTTCTTTTAGAAAGATGCTAAGGACTTTAAATAAGTCAATCAGGGTCGTTGAAAGATCCGGCCGCCGGGTCGGCAGAATGTTCGTCAAAATATTCCCAGGCATGAAGAATATGATCGAGGGTTTGACAAAGCTGTTCAGCCCGGGTCGATTTAGCCCATTTATGAGGGAGATTGAAGGACATTTCAAAACGCTTTTTGAAGCTCTAAATGCCTCACCCAACGATGTCGGAAAAGCAATGGACAATTTCTTTTCAGGAATCACAGATTCAATGAAGAGATTTTTTAAGTCAGGAGGCCCCGGGGCAAGCCAGTTCGCCGAGGGCCTAGATGTTTTTCTGACTGTTATGGGCAACATTGGTCTCAAGCTCATTGAAAAGACTGCTAGTATCGCATCAGACATTATCAATGCCATGGCCGACGGGCTTCAGAAGATTAATCTTTCAAAGATGATGTCAGGCGGCGCAAGCGCTGCTGAGTCTGTAGGAGAAGGTGTCGCCGACCGGTTCGGCACCGGATTTACCAATCTTTTGACAACCTTGCAAGACAAGTTATTTCCAGCCCTCCAGCGGATCTTCACGGAAATGATACCCTTTGTTGTTCGCGGCATGTTCAGCCTTTTAGAAAAAGTAAGAAACTACTTTGACGAAAACGCCGAGGAGCTTGGACAGAAGATCGGAAACGCTCTGAAACAGACGTTTGACGTCATGATGAAACTCTTCAAGTCCATGCCCTGGGAGGCGCAAGCTCTTGTTTTAGCAAAAGTCTTTGGAGGGGCTCTGATTGGCTCAATAGTCATGCTTCTTCCCAAGTTAATCATGGGAGGGTTGGTTCCCGCCATCAAGACGGGCTTCGGCTACGTCGCCGGCGCCATCGGAGGAGCACTCGCCGCACCTTTAACAATCGCTGTAGGTGTAGGACTCGCTGCAGCTGATTTCGAAGGCGGGTTTAAGAAAAAGACTGAGAAGCTTAAGAAAACCTTTGATTCAGAAATAGCTGAAATGGCTGCAGGCCAGAGTCAGCTTATCGACACGCTTACATTCGGTCTTCTTCCTGACAACTGGATTGATAGTATTGGAATGTTTTTTGGAGATACTCTCACTACTATTAAAAAAGCGTTTGAAGACCTCGGCCTGGGCCAGTTCTTCAAGGGATTGACAGAGTTCGTAACTGGGCAGATGAAGATCTTCGAAGGATTAGGAGAGGTCATAAAGGGTATTTTTACCCTAGACAAAGTAAAGATATTAAACGGATTTCGAAACCTCGGCCGCGGCCTTGCAAGAATCTTAAAGGGTCTGGGCAGGGTGTTTATCGGCATTATCATAGGCTTAGTAAAAGGTGCCATCAAGGTTCTCAAGGCGCTACCTGATTTTATAGCTAGTATTCCTGGCTACATAAAGACAGCATTTGCGGCGGTAGGCAAGGGAATAAAAGCTGCGTTCCTCGCTATCGGCGCTTTTATAGAAGGCTTTCTTTTGGAGATGGGAGTTGATGTCGACAAATACATGAACTCCATCGGAGAAGCATTCAAGGGAGCGAAAAAGGTTATCACAGATGCCTGGGATGGAATCGGATACTTCTTTACCAGCATCGGAGAAAAAATAAAGGGCATCTGGGACGATATAGATATCATCGGTTCTATTGAAACAGCTTGGTCCAATGTTCAAGACTGGATCGGAGGCCTTGTTGACGAAGGCAAAAAGATGGCTTCGAACATAGTCAAGGGCGTCGAAGAAGGATTGAAGGGTCTATTAGATAAGCTCACAAAGCCGTTCAGAGACGCAGCCGATGCAATTTCAGACATCTTCGATTTTGGCTCACCTTCAAAGTTGATGAAAAAATATGGTGGCTGGATGGGTGAGGGGATGACCAACGGCGTAAAAGAAACCTTGCCTGCCACAGTGAATGAATTCCAGACCACCGTAGATCAGATGGAAACTGCAGCAAACAATGCAAACATCACACCAGAGATCACGCCGATGTTTAAAGGCAACATGTCGATGGATCCTGCGTCTCTTTTAGAAATGACACAGGAAGAAAAACTTAAGTTAAAAATAGAGAGACTCCAGGACCTTAAATCTCTCGTAGAAGAGCTAAACAAGCTCAAAGGAATTCCAGGGGATCTTACAAAGCTAAAGAAATCCTTTGAAAAGATCGATCCTGCAGAAATCGCAGATCAAATGACTGGACTGTTTGATAAAATCGATCTTGTCATGCACTACATAACTCATGAGGTAGCAACAAGAAACTATGGCACCGCCGCCGTGAACTTCGATTCTTCTATAACTGATTTATTCGAAAGCCTCGCAAAGATGAGGTCGTCTATAGACAAGATTTTTAGCAAAGGCACAATGAGCGCAAAGACACTAAACCTCAGGAAAGAAAATCTTGTCGCTGCAATTAACGGAGTGAGCGAACTAAGCTATAACATATCAGGCGCTACTTTGTTCACCAATGTCGCCGACTTTGAGTTTGCCGCTGAATCTTTAAGTACAGCTATGGAGGGAATTCACGGAAAGAAAGGCTTGTTTACTGTTCTTCCTGCGTCTATTTCCAGAAAGGTTAAAGTTGCTAAAAAATCTATTGATGAGGTTGGAAATATGATCGCCAAAATAAACAAGAGCAAGAACCTCAAGATAGCCGTTGCACTTGGTGAGAAGATGTCTCAGAACGGAAAAGTAGCGATTTCAATCGACAAGACACAAATAAACATGGATGTCAAAATTAATATAGATGCTAAGAAGTTCGCAAAGCAGCTTGTTAGTGTTGACTTGAATCCGAGTCAGAAAGGCAAGCAGCGTCTCGCGACAACCGAAGATCTTAAAGCTGCTAAATAAAAATTAGAGGTTGATATCTAGATGGAAATAAACGAAGCAATTAAAAAGCTAAGGGCTCAAAAAAATGAGAAAGGCACACCTGGTTTTATGATATACAGACTTCTCGAGAACGCCCACCCAGTCGTTAGAGAGGTCATAGAATATCAAGCAGCCCAGGCTTTGAGAGCAGGCGAAAATGTTGGAGAGGCATTCAAAGAAGCATCTTCTACAAGGGAAGGCAGAGAGTTTATTGAGAAGAAGTTTTCCGAACTTTCCGCTAAGATAAATGCAGCCACTTCCTTCGATATCGAAGACACAGGAGAGACCGATGACTGAGAGCAGCAAAAAAGAGACTCTGGGAAATCTTATGAAAATCCTCTCGGACTCGGAGTCTGCTGCTGCGTCTCGAGCATACGCTAACTCTTCAACTCCTGGCGGCCCTGATCAAGATTTGAAGAGTGAACATCTAGAGTCTTTAAGAAAATACGCTCAGTCTCACACTGAAGGAAATGCATTTAGGCCAAGCACTGCAGAGATAGTTTCTCCTCATCTTTCGCTAGGGGTTTTGTCACAGGCAGGAGGATTTTTAGACAAGGTTGCCAAAGTTGACCCTGATGCGAAGATCTACTATGAATCGTCTGATTCTGGGATTTTTGTATCATCAGATTCGCTGATAGATTTCGGAGGAAAGAAATTTACAAAGAACTCACTTATCCGGCCTGGAGATGATGCTCTTACAGGGCATGATCTTCTTGTAAGTGAGGCCGAAAGTAAACACAAGTCCCCTAGGCCCGGACTGGCTGTTGCAGATCTCACTCGAGTCGATCCCGCTACAGAAGAAAATCGACCAATAGCATCGGCTGTGTATCAGAGTCTGATTAATCACAATGTCTACCATCCGTCTAGTAACTCACCTTTTCTGGACTATAATTCAAGTGAGGGCGAGGGAGCTTTTTCAAACGGAATATTTTCTTTTCAGAAAGAGCTGGGTGTCTTTGACAAAAACGCTGATAGAATATCAATAAAAGAACTAAGAAAGGTCGCAGGCGACCTTCTGCTAAAGGCTCAGTCCATATCAGACGGCGATGCAAAGACTGTTATAGACAGCTTTGCTGATAACGGTTTTTTCGGTAAAACTCTCGACAGCCTTGTTCTACTTCCTCATATGACACAAGTAGGGTCTGGCCAGATATCTGTAGAGAAGCTACGAGCAAGAGTTAGAAAAGCTGCAGAGATGTCAGCTGGATTTGACGAAGATGGCACATATAGCGGACAAGACGATTTATTACTCGTTCAGGCTTTTCAGACGGGCATGGTAGATCAAGGAAAAGATCCTTTCATCAGCTCTCTTACAACGGCTGATTCTGCAAGCTCTTACGGTACTTTAAACTCACCTGCCGAACCGTTTAACGGGCCTTTTCCTGCAGGGATGATAATGCCTGTAGTATATTCTATAGTCGCTGTAGGTATATTCGGTCTAATGCTCCCGGGAGTCATTTCCACTATATCCGAAGGACATCCTGAATATGTAAGGGATCCAGAAAGCCCCCAGACTCTAGCCCTTGGTAGAAACTACACCTCTGATTCTGGAATCGGGACAAAGACCCTTGAACTTTTTGGATTCCCTAGGATGGAAAACACAGGCTTTTTTAGCAACATCATGGCTGGTATGATGTCGTTTTACGGATTTCCAGATCCCATAACACCTCTATCTCTGTTCGGTTCTGACTTCCTAGACAGTCTAATTAATGTACTCTTCGCCCCTGGGTACTATTTGGTCATCACAAAAGGAATACTTAGGGACATTTCAAAGATAACTGAGGCCTTCTCCAATATTAATGCATCTTCCGGGGCCTTTGGCGCTGTTACTTCTTTTTTCGTGGCTGTGGAGTCAATATTTACTTCTTTTACTTTTAAGTTTTTTGTCACTATGGCAAAAACAGGCCAGCAAGTTATGAAGGGATATCTGCAGCCAGGAAGAGATGCCCATGGCGGAATGGTGCCGACTTACAATGATCAGAAAAAGACAAGACCGGAGTCTCTGACTGGAAGAAATAGGCTGGCTTACTCTAGAATTCATGAATCTAAAGAGGCTGCTGAGTCTCCTCTTTCACTGCGAAAGCACATGGCAGCCTGGCTTTCAAACGAAGTTCATGCTGCTCTTTCAACTCAGAAGCTTCCGGCAACACCGGAGGGCGAAGGAGAGCCTGTTAAAGTTCTTGAGTCACACGTTGCAGAGGGAGCTACAGTTAGACTTACAGCAAAGCAAGTTGAATACGTTGAAGATATCATCGACGCAGAATATGTTCCCTTTTCAATACAGGATCTAAGAACCAACGAGATCTTCAGTATGCCTGCATTTATAACTAGCATATCAGATGACTTCGCAGTCCAGCACGGAACCTCTCACGGATATGGAAGAACAGACCCTGTCTACTCTTATGCAAAGACAGTAAGAAATATAAATCTTGTCTTTGACATGATAGCAATGAACGAAAGAGATCACAATTATCTTTACATTTTGCTGAATAAGCTTACAGCAATGTGCTACCCTCAAAGAGACGCCGGACTAATAAGATCTCAGGAAGGTGGTCAATTTTTCTCTCAACCCTTTTCACAGACTCCCACTGCTTCCCCTGTAGTTAGAATACGACTAGGAGATCTTTTTGCCTCTAACAAATCAGCCCGTGCCATGCAAAATATTTTTGGAGGACCTGATGTTCTCGGATTAAAGGCTAAGAAGACCGACAACCTCAATCAGAAGTCTCAAGAGCTTACAGCTAAAAGAAGAGAAAATCTCTTGAAAGTCGGAGAGAAAAAGAAGGAGCTTTTCAAACAGTTTTCCGAAGGTCAGCTCGACGCCGGAACTGAGATCGTAATACCAGCTGGAACGACTGTTGCCCTTCGAGGATCAAAGAAGTTTGCCACCTTCAGAACACTTATGCCTGCCCAAGTTAAGGTTAAAGGTACTGAGGAGTTCACTGGCTCGCCTGACAATGTAAAAATAGGTCAAAAACCTGAAGATGGTGACAACAAAGAGATTCTCTACGTTATAGAATTCGCCAAAGAGGTCACTGAAAATAGAAAGCAAGCTTACAATTTCGGAGGAGTCACCCTTGCGGCTCTCATAAAAGCCGACGGCGGCGGTCTCTTAGGAGGCTTGCTGGGAGGAGGACCCTCAGCTCCGACTGCTTTTATAAAGAGATCCACTAAGATCGACATATTCGACGAAGACATAGTAAAGTCTCTTGAAAAAGATTTAAAAACAGACAATAGTCGGTCTCTTGATGAGATACAAGAATTTCTTAATCCTGAGACGAATCCAGTTGTTCGATCAATAAACAACGGTTCTCCGGGCAGAGGACTCGCAGGCGTGATAACCCAGCTTTCACTTTCTTTTGAAGGATCGATCTGGGGCACCGGAGAGGATTCTAGGCTTCAAGGGCTAAAAGCCCCGAAGCGAATTCAAGTCACTTTGGCATTCTCTCCGATTCACGATCTTCCCCTCGGTCTCACGTCAACGGGAGATCTTTTCGCTCCTTCGCATCCTGTCGGATCTTATTCTAGAAAGACTTTCGACGGAAAGAAGCTGGCTCACGAAAAATATTTTAAAGAGAATGTAAAGAAGTCCAACGATCTAGATGAGAAAAAACTAGACGATCCGACTGAAGCTTCTCTCTCTTTTTAGCGAGGTAAATAAACATGGTTTCTAGATACACCAACGATGATCCCATAAGGGGCGGAAAAGTAAGAAGAACTGCCTCTGCTGTTGACAGAATTAGAAATGCAAACCGACGAGGAGCGTTTCAAACAACTGAGAGAGTTCTCAAGGAGGGAGAAAGACTAGATCAGATTGCGGGTCAAGTCTTTGGAGATGCTTCTCTCTGGTGGGTCATTGCAGCCACTTCAAACATTGGATGGCACTTACAGGCTCCTCCCGGAACTCTTTTAAAGATACCTCTAAACGTCGCAGATATCTTGAGGTATATATAATGGATTCAATGTCCAGGGTTAGAAGGTCCCGCCTCGACCAGGCTGTTGAAGAGCTTCTTGAATTTCAAGGGTCTAGAGGCCCAATTCTACAGGCCACAGACAGCAATACTGAAGACCCACCAAAGAAAAAAATCAAGAAGAAAACCCCTCCGCACAAAATCGCTCGAGAATTTTTACGGCAGGGTGAAGTTATAGAAACAGTAGGAAGGCTTGTTGAGAAGTGTGAAGAATCACTCGGAAAAGACTTGGCTTCCTACGAGTCACTCGGAATCATAGTCACACCAAGCAGCTCAGAGTCTAAGTCCGGAGATAGATCAGCCGAAGGATCCGCATCAGGAAAGCCTTCTGTGAAAATAATTGATTCAATGTTGTCAAACGGCAACACAGACCAAGGGGTCGACAAGCCTAACTCAGGAAACTCTTATACCGTTCTTGATGATCTTACACCTGCAAACAAGAAAGGTTCACGAGATGTCGACACCGGGATACCTGAGTTTCATGTAATTCAAGTAATGAGTCCCGAACATACTCCGGCTTCTCTAAACACTGATATTTGCACTGTCGCGATGAATCAGCTTCCGACAATTGAGCTTGCCAAGGCTGTCCCATTTTTAAACATAGAGTTTCTTGCAAACCAAGGCCCTAAAGAATCAGCCGCCGCTAACAAGACGAGAGGGATAACTACAAGCAGATTTCTTCTAGGGCGAGATTTAGCTGAAGACAGCAAGTATAGAAATTTTGTTCTTGCTGAATTCTTGCCAGTGGCCGGCCTAGGAGAGAACGAAGATAGCAGTTCAGCGACAGAGGTTGTCATCGCCGGAATGGATCTTTTCACTTCACCACAGACGATGGTTCCTATTGATGCTTTTGAACCTGGAACGAAATCATATAAGGATCCGTTCAGACCGTTCATGTCTATAGACAGTTTTGTTTTAACAGCAAATTCTCCAAAGTACGGAATGGACCCAAATGCTGCGGATGTAAGTGCGACTATTGAGATAATTCTTCACGATAGAGCCCGCCTTCAAGACATACAAGAGCTCGTAACGCCCGGTGGTTTTTCCGCCGGCGGGAGAATGAGGATAACGTATGGTTTTGCACACCCAGACGGGAGCCTTGCCAGACCGTCAGACGCACAGAGACAAAAAGCACTTTACGGACAGATTATCGACGGGCTGAGGGTGTCTGAGCTCTTCAACGTCTACAGCTCAGAATTTAACATGACAGAAGACGGAGAGGTAAAAATAACAGTTTCTGCAATGTCAAACTCTTCTGAAACGGGATTTGCTGCACTAAACGTAACAGATGCTTGGGATGGCTCAGTTACTTTCACCCAGGTTGCTAGAAAATTTAAAGAACTAAGATATCTTATAACGGAGCTTAGTTCTAGAGACAACATGAAGAAAATCATTGTTCCTACTATTCTTGGCTCTGAAGCTGATATTGGAGCAACAATGGTTTCACCTAAAGTTCTATCGACAATAAATGCATACATCGATTCTATAGTAAGCAAAACCAAAGGGACAGACGCAGAAGCTCTTGTTGCTGGAATACAGTCTGCATCCGAGGAGCTTTTCGAAAAAAAGACTGGAATTCTTGCAAAAGCTTCGACCAATAGAGATAATATTTTAAATGAAATATTAAGCTACTTAAAGTTTTCTCCTGACCCGTTCGGACGACCTATGAGTAAAGGAACTCCGGCGGTGACAAATATCAAGCCAGCTCGAGGCTTTAAGGACAGACAGGTTGAGATCGGAAAGCCCAAGACAAAGAAGAATACTCTGAAGCAGCACGTCACTTTCGGAAAAGCTCTTGCAGCCTTGATAGGAATCCCGATGCAAAAAGCTTATGCAGGAAAAGCTTACGAGATTCAAATGATATTCTACGGATTCAACGATTCAGCCGGAGGAGTCCAGGACTATAATATAGCTTCTTTTCCTATACAGTTTTCTGACCTTGAGACTGTTTTAAAAAAAGAATTCAAGAAAAATACCACTTTAAGCCTAGGCCAAGTTTTGACTCTTATGAATGCTAATTTTTTATCAAAAGAGACATCTCCTGCATATGGAGTCACAAATCTTCCAAAAGGAAAATCTCAGCAAGCGGCTATAAATGAAATGTACGGTCTAGACCCGGATTTTCCCCATGCTGATTTCAGGCTACCGCAGATAGGTGTTTCTCTTAGATCGTTCACCGGGACTGCCGATGGAATTAAGCCTGACAAGACTATCATAAGAATTGAGATTTACGACGCTCGATGTGGTGTATTAAGTGCCTCTAGGCGACTTTTGGAGGCAGCTTCCAGAGATGGCTTCTTTTATCCCTTAACAAGAGCTACCCAGTCTCCGTCTAGTGGAAAACATAGTGCAGGCATGAATCATGGCAAGCACATCTCTGAGTCTGAAAAAGTAATCGAGCCATATCTTGAAGCCCTTAAGGGTCCTGAGATTCAAAAAGCAAAGGATGCAGCCGCAAAGGCACCGAAGTCTGAACAGCTCAAAAAGCTCATTGAGGCAGTCGAGAAGCACGTCAAAAAAGTAAAGCTTACAAAACAAGGCGTTATAAGTCTTCTAAAGGAAACTTTTCCGTCCCTCGTTTATGGATCCGATTCTACTGGGATAATATCAGCAGATGTTTCTTCTTTTAAAGATGAAGGCGCTGTTGAATTAGCTATAGCCCGGGAGAATAATGCGTTAAAAAGTAAAAAAAAGGCACAGCCCGCTACAGAAGTTGTAACTCAAGTGTATCCTGTTGAGTGCAAGCTAAATACCCTAGGGTGTCCTTTTTTCAACTTTTCTCAACAATTTTTTATAGACTTCGGTACTGGAACTTCAATTGATAATATCTATGGGGTCAACAGCGTAGAGCACAACATCACAGCCGGAGAGTTTAAGACGAGCCTGAGCCTCATGCAAGAAGACACGTACCCAGTTCTCATAACACCTGAGTCTAACGTGTCCGAGCTTTTGATAGCGTCTCTTCTTGCCCTTCCGAGACTCGAATAGATTTGTAAAATTTATAATCTTTGTTAAGATTAATTTATGGAACTAATATACAGACAAAAAAATGGATTTGAGTGCTCTTTCGGTAAGATTGATATCGAGGCTTCGAGAATGTACTTTTCCTTAGAGGAGAGTCTAGACGACACAGGAGACTTTTTGAAGATCGTAAGGGAGCCTCCAGTTGGCCTTGAGCCTTCTTATCAAAAGATGAAAGAGACATTGTCTCTGAGTAGCTCTGAGATATTCATGACCCTGCCCTCTCAGAAAAGAAGCAGAATGTGCGAAAGAGTAAGGCTAGGTCTAGAAAATTCTCTGAGAACAAAAGAGAACGAAGTCTATCTTTCCTCTTACATCGAGCAGAAGAACTTTTTAAGACAGCTAGCCACCCCTAGTTTCTGCTCGAAAAAAATTAAAATTCTCTCTAATTCTATCGAACACGAAAACACTCGAAAAAGGGTCCAGGTAATAAAAGACTCGAAACAAAAGACTCAGTATAGTATGTCTGGGACTGTGACAGGTCGTCTTGTTGTTACAAAAGGTCCAAACATATTGACACTGCCATCCACAGTCAGAGGATGCATAGAATCAGCTTACCCTTCCGGAAAAGTTCTACAGATCGACTTGACAGCCGCCGAACCCTTTCTTGCCCTTCTTAGGGCAGGAAAAGAACCTCCAGCAGATATTTACTCTCATATTTCTGACCAAGTCCTTGAAGGAAAAGTCTCTAGGTCAGATGCCAAATTAGTAACACTGTCTGCCCTTTACGGACAATCTTCTTCGAACCTTTCTAAAAAATTACCAAGCTCGATCAACGCAAGAGACGTAATATCTCGAACAAAAGAATATTTTGAATCAAAACGGCTAGCTTCGGAATTGTCTCATGCAAACAGATCCGGAAAATTTAGAAATATACTTGGAAGACCTATCTTTGTAGAAGATGCCAGGGACAGCCTTCTTATAAGTTATTACCTTCAGAGCTCTATAGCCGAATGCTCCATTCTTCTATTTTCTGATTTCTATAGAAAGTTTAAGACAGTTATGACCCCTTATTATGTAATTCATGATGCTCTTATATTCGACGCAGAAAAAGAGTTCGCTCATCGCCTTCTCGATAAAAAGTCAGTAGTTCTTTCTCTTGGGACTTGGAAATTTAAAGCTAAAGTGTCTGAGGTCTAGAATAATTAAAAAACATATGAAAAAGTCTTACGAAAATATGATCAAAGAGTCGATTAAAAAAATTCTTCTAGAAGAATCTGAGTCTTCTGCCGAAGAAAAGTCTCCGAAGTCAAAAGCTCCAAAACAAAAGAAGACAACCAGTTCTACCCCTGATATTCTGACAAAGGGAGCATTTGGATCCGGCGGAAGATCAAAGTCATTCGTAGCCGGAGCAAAAGCTCGAGCCGAAAAAGATCCAAAAGGACTGATGAAAGACTTGGGTATAACTGGTCCCCCCGGGGGTTCATCTGACTTAGATAAAGTTTTGAGAATATTAAATGGCGCTATTCACTCAAATAGTGTGATGTCACAATCTTACGCGGGAGCTTCTCTTGGAAAAGATGTACCAAAGGGAGGAAATGAGTCTGTAAGAGTCGTAGGGGTTAATTTGGGACAAATAGATCGAAAAAACGGCGTCAGGTTTCTCGCCCACACTCTTAGGGCAGCCAAAAACGCAGGATTCCTTAGCTTGAGCAAATCAGTCCAGTTCGGCCAAGGAGACTCCTTTTCAATTATCATATCTTCTACTTGAACATCTTATTTCCTTTTCTTATATTTTTCGGAAAGGAATAAAAAATGGACACAGAAAAACTTCTCTCTAATTTCGAAAAATTTGCATCACTTCTTAAGAAGTATTTTCCTGATGAAGGAACTGAAAAGTTCTTGGAAGACTTCGGCGTAAGACTAACTACTTGCCCCCGAGGCCTAACTTCAAAAGATGGTGGAGATCATGGAGGTCTCATAGACCACGCCTTGAGGACAGCTCTAGTGGCCTCAAG
>Ga0163109_10003215_pt1 | contig 12507 bp, 10 predicted proteins | sample CRUFie1St13metaG_FD_108704 | JGI IMG/M metagenome (GOLD analysis project Ga0163109, IMG submission 108704) | Marine microbial communities from the Costa Rica Dome - CRUD Field 142mm St13 metaG | ecosystem: Environmental > Aquatic > Marine > Oceanic > Photic zone | place: Costa Rica: the Eastern... | reverse complement strand
GCCTTCAACGAAGCAGGTTTTGAATGTATAGATGTTCATATGACAGATTTAGTAAGTAAAAGACATCATCTGCAGGATTTTGAAGGTTTAGTGGCATGTGGCGGATTTTCTTACGGTGATGTCCTAGGAGCAGGAGGCGGATGGGCAAATAGTATTTTATTTAACAATGAACTAAGAAAACAATTTGGAGATTTCTTTCAAAATGAAAATGTTTTTTCACTGGGAGTCTGTAATGGCTGTCAAATGTTATCTCAATTGAGAACTTTGATTCCTGGAACCGATAGTTGGCCTAGTTTTAAAAGAAATACTTCAGAAAAGTTTGAAGCTAGGCTAGTACAAGTTACTGTAAGGGATTCTCCTTCAATATTATTCAAAGGAATGGAAGGTTCTGTCATACCCGTACCAGTCGCCCATGGTGAAGGTAGAGCAGAGGTTTCAAGTAAATCTTTAAAAGCATTGAATGAAAAATTTACTAGTATTTCTTATGCAGACCATGCAGGAGAGAAGACTGAGAAATATCCAATGAATCCCAATGGTTCTACTAACGGAATTGCAGGAGTTACCAATGAAAATGGCAGAGTTACTATCATGATGCCTCATCCCGAAAGAGCCTTTTTAAATGACCAATACTCCTGGTGTCCGGAAGAATGGCAAAATTATAGTCCTTGGATTAAGTTATTTCTAAATGCAAGAGAGTTTATTGATTAAGTCTATTTCTTACGTTCTATAGTGTGGGTTGTAAGAGGAAATTCATCCTTTTCGAGGTCAGAAAAGAAATTCTTTAAAACTATTGGTACAAATGGAAAAGCAAGTTCATCCCAAGGTATCTCATCTTCCTCAAAAAATTGGACTTCTAAACTTTCCGAAGTTGGCGCATAGTCATTAGATACTACACTTGCGCGGTATAGCATATATACTTGATTTATTTGCGGAACATTGAATATTGCATATAGCTCATTCATTTCTACCTCTGTATTTGTTTCCTCAAATGTTTCCCTAAAAGCTCCTTGAGCTACAGTTTCTCCATTTTCAAGGAAACCACCTGGTAAAGTCCATTTTCCATATCTAGGCTCTATTGCTCTTTTACATAAAAGGACTGATTTATTCTTAGCAGGTATTGTTCCAACAATAATTTTTGGATTTGAATAATGAATTAAACCACAACTCCTACAGCAATCTCTTTCTCTATTGTCCCCTTCGGGTATTTTTTTCTCAGTTTCCGAACCGCACTCGCTACAGTATTTCATTTTTTATTTCGATTTAAGGCGTCGGAAGTATAAACTATCTGCACTTACATATTGTATTTATTCATGCTTGAAGACATAACGGACAAAATAACAGGTTATTCCGGAAGACCGCCTGTCGAAGAATTAAGAAAAGCAGCTGTATTGATTGCAGTTACGGAATCTAAAGACCCTGAGCTTATTTACACACTTCGCTCCAACAAAGTAGGATCCCATGGAGGTGAGGTTTCTTTTCCAGGAGGAATGTATGAGGAGCAAGATGATAATCTTGAGAACACTGCATTAAGAGAGTCCGAAGAGGAAACCGGTCTGGACAGGAATAAAGTAAGTATTTTGGGTCCCATAGATACAGTTGTTTCTAGATTTAACATTAGTGTTACACCATATGTAGGCATAGTTCCACACGACATAGAACTCAACGATAGTTCTGATGAGATTGAGGCATGTTTTAGAGTACCGCTATCATTTCTTTTGAGAGACAAAAGGCATAGGAATGATGAAATAAATAGGAATGGCGATATTTTTTTTATGCCTGCCTATGAATACAACTCTTATATAATATGGGGTTTAACTGCAATGATGACAGTAGATTTTTTAAATATAGCATTAGATGCAGGAATTGATCTTAAATCAAAAGGTAATTAATAAAGGGGTTCAAAATGCTTTATAGACTAGGTGAACACGAGCCAACTGCTGATGGCGAATTTTATGTAGCTGAGACAGCAACAGTGCTTGGCAAGGTAAGATTATGTAAAAATGCCAGTGTATGGTTTGGTGCTGTTTTGAGAGGTGACACCGAACTAATTACAATCGGAGAGGGATCAAATGTTCAAGAATGCTCAGTATTACATACAGATTTGGGATTCCCTTTAGACATTGGAAAAGACGTCACTATTGGACATAAGGTTATGTTACACGGTTGCACCATCGGTGATGGCAGTTTGATAGGTATTAATTCTGTCGTTCTTAATGGAGCTAAAATTGGTAAAGGATGCTTAGTAGGAGCCAATGCCTTAATAACAGAAGGGATGGAAGTTCCAGATGGTTCTCTTGTTTTAGGTTCTCCTGGAAAGATAAAAGGTGAATTGAATGAAGATCAAAGACAAGGCTTAATTCTCTCTGCAAAACATTACGTAGAAAATTCTAAAAGGTTTCAAAAAGAACTTGAATTGACGGAGATATAAATATGAAAACTCAAGAAATAAATTATAAATTTGGTGATCAAGAATATAGAGCTTTTGTAGCAAATCCTGAGAAAGAATCTGCGCCTTTAGTGCTTGTGGTACATACATGGGCAGGAAGAGATGACTTCGTAGAAAAAAAGGCCATCGAACTGGCGGAAGAAGGTTATGTAGCAATGGCAGTTGACATGTATGGCGATGCTAAAGTGGGGACTTCAACTGAGGAAAATCAATCTATGATGACTCCTCTTATTGAAGATAGAGATAAACTGAAAGCTATTATTAACTCTGCAGTAGAAGCTGGTAAAAAAATTGATGGAGTGGATTCAAGCAAGGTAGCTGCTATTGGTTATTGCTTCGGAGGATTAGTGGTACTGGATCTCGCCAGATCAGGAACAGATATTAGTGGAGTTGTAAGTTTTCATGGACTCTTGATGAGTTCAGATATTTCAACTGATGGCATTCAGGCTAAGGTGCTAGTTTTACATGGAGAAAGAGATCCAATGGTCCCTCTTTCCATGGTCGATGATTTTCAAAAAGAGATGACTGCAGCTGAGGCTGATTGGCAACTGCACAGTTACGGAAATGCTTACCACGCCTTTACAAATAAAGAAGCGAATGATCCTAATTTAGGTACTCAGTACAATGAAAATGCCGACAAAAGATCCTGGCAATCAATGATGAATTTTTTTACTGAAATTTTCTAACTTAAGCTAATGCTTTCTACTGACGAAATACGAAAAATCTACTTAGATTTCTTTCAAGAGAAGGGACATACTCTTGTAGAAAGTGCTTCATTGATTCCAGTTAATGATCCTACATTGCTATTCACTAATGCAGGTATGGTTCCATTTAAGGATTTACTCCTTGGAGTTGAGAATAGAAACTACACTAGAGCTGTAAGCTCTCAGAGATGCATTAGAGCTGGAGGAAAACATAACGATCTAGACAATGTGGGCTATACGGCAAGACACCATACCCTTTTTGAAATGCTTGGTAATTTTAGCTTCGGTGATTATTTTAAAGAGGATGCAATACTATTTGCGTGGGAATTACTAACGGAAAGGTACGAAATTTCTCCTGAAAAATTATGGATTACTGTTCATGAAAGTGATGATGAGTCGGAAGACATATGGATTAATAAAGTTGGAGTTGATCCTTCGAGGGTTTCAAGATTAGATGACGAAGAAAATTTCTGGACTATGGGAGATACAGGACCTTGCGGACCTTGCAGCGAAATTTACTATGACCATGGTGATCATCTTGAAGGCGATCCTCCCAAATTAGGAAATGAACCGGGTGATAGATTCGTAGAGATCTGGAATCTTGTTTTTACTCAATTTGATAGAAGTAAAGATGGAAGTTTTAGCCCACTTCCAAATCCTTGTGTTGATACAGGAATGGGTTTAGAGCGAATGGCTGCTGTTTTACAAAATGAAAATAATAATTACGAAACCGATATTCTGAAAGCTATAGTTAAAGAAGCAGCAATACTCAGTGAGCAGAATGACCTAACAAATCCCTCACTAAGAGTTATAGCAGATCATTTAAGAGCTTCTTCATTTTTAATTGCTGATGGTGTTGTGCCATCAAATGAAGGCAGAGGGTATGTTTTGCGCAGAATTATTAGACGAGGTCTCCGGCATGCTCACAAACTTGGAATGAAAGAAGGAATTCTTTCCAAGCTTGTACATGTTTTGGAAGAAAAAATGGGAAATGCTTATCCATTACTTGAAAAAAATTCAGATATTATTAAAGCCAACCTATCTAGAGAGGAAGAGCAGTTTTCCACTACCTTAGAACAAGGAATGCAACTACTTGAATCTGCTGTTGATAATTTAAAAAGCAAAGAGATACCAGGTGATATTGTCTTCAAACTCTATGATACGTATGGATTTCCTGTAGACATGACTGCCGACTTTGCACGCGAAAGGAGCTTAAGTGTTGATATTAAGGCATATGAAGCCTTGATGCTTGAACAAAAAGAAAGAGCTAGATCATCAAGTAACTTTAATACAATCATTCCAGAATCTTTGAGTATTGAAGGTGAAACTGATTTTTTAGGCTACGATACTTATTCAACTTCCTCAAAGATAGTTGAGATTATCTCTCACTCGGATACAAGAAATAAAGACCAACTGAGTGAAGGAGAAGAAGGACTTATATTACTAAATGAGACTCCATTCTATGCTGAGTCTGGAGGCCAAGTTGGAGATAAAGGGTTTATTCAGTCTGATAACTCACTTTTCGAAGTTCATGATACCCAAAAGAAAGGAGATCATTTTCTCCATCTAGGCCATGTTAAATCAGGAACTTTTAGTAAAAATGATTCTGTAATGGCTGAAATAAATACCACTCACAGGAACAGAATAAAAAGTAACCATAGTGCAACTCATCTTTTGCATGCTGCTCTTAGAGATATCTTAGGAGATCATGTGGAACAAAAAGGCTCTCTGGTTGAAGAATCTAGGTTGAGATTTGATTTTGCCCATAATCACTCTATTGAAGCCGATGACCTCGCAGCCATAGAAGATATGATCAATTTAGAAATAACAAAAGATATTGAGTCAGTTACTGAAGTACTTCCAATAAATGATGCTATGGAGAAAGGTGCCGTTGCATTTTTTGGAGATAAATACGGAGATGAAGTTAGGGTTTTAAATATAGGCAATGGTTTTTCTGTAGAGCTTTGTGGAGGCACTCATGTAGATAGAACGGGTGAAATAGGAGTGATGAAAATTATTTCTGAGTCTGGAATCTCTGCAGGAGTAAGACGGATTGAAGCTGTCACAGGTGATGGTGCTAATTTTTTATTGGACGAACTTGAACAAACATATTCAGCTATAAGCAATGAACTTTTAGTTGAAGATTTTGACTCTAGAGATGGTATTGAGGTTTTAAATTATATCCGCTTTCTAGAAGACGAAATTTCATCTTATGCAAAGATTCTTAATTGTTCAAATGATCAAGTTTTAAAAAAAATTACTCAAATAAAAGAAGAAAATATTGAGTTAAATCAACTCTTAGGGAAAGAGATTATTGAATTCAATACATTTGATAACTGTATTGATGCCTTAGAAGCCTTAATAGATCAAAATAAGTCTCTGCAAAAAAAATCAAAAGAATTGCAGTCACAGGACATTGGATCATCCGTAGAAAGCCTCATTGATAACTCTTTAGAAGTTGAAGGATATAAACTCGTAACAAGCTACTTTGAAGGAATTGACGCCAAAGAACTAAGAGAAATAGCCGATAGATTAAGAAATAAAAGCCCTAATACCATAATTGCCCTTATTTCAATTACAGATGACAAAGCACCGACAATAGTTGCGTGTTCAAAAGATGTTGATATTGATGCTAGAGAAATAATGAAACATTTAATTAATCAATTAGGTGGAAGTGGGGGAGGAAGGCCAGATTTCGCCCAAGGCGGAGTAGATAATACTGATAACTTAGACTTAGCATTAGCTTCAGTAGCCGACTTAATTGTTTCTTTAAATAATCAATAATATAGAATACTCGCCTTTTTTATGGGCAAATTAATAGTAAAAAAATTTGGCGGTACATCTGTTGCTGATGCTGAGCGCATTGAAGCAGTAGCGGATAACGTTGAAGCTGAAATAAAGAAAGGCAATAAAGTTACTGTTGTCCTCTCTGCTATGGGAAATAGCACTGATGATCTTATAGAGTTAGCAAAAGAGATAAATCCTGAACCTGATCTTAGAGAGTACGATGCTTTGGTCTCAACAGGAGAGCAAATCTCTGTAGCTTTACTGGCTATGGCTCTTCTCAAGAGAGGCATAAAAGGTAAGTCTTATACAGCCTACCAGTTAGGTATTAAGACAAACTCAAGTCATAGTAGGGCGAGAATATTGGATGTTGAAGTGAGCAAGATAACCTCAGAACTTGATGAAGGAGTTGTACCTGTGATCACAGGCTTTCAAGGAATGAATGAGGTTGGTGATATAACAACATTAGGTAGGGGAGGTTCTGATACTACGGGAGTTGCTCTTGCAGTAGCCCTCAATGCAGATGAATGCCAAATATACACAGATGTCGATGGAGTTTTTACTACCGACCCCAGAGTTTGCAGTAAAGCTAGATTACTAAAGAATGTAAGTTTTGAAGAGATGTTAGAATTGTCAGGCTCAGGAGCAAAAGTTCTTCAGTTGAGAGCCGTCGAATATGCGAGTAAATTTAATTTACCACTTCGTGTCCTATCTAGCTTTAAAAAAGGTGAGGGTACATTAGTTCAAGAGGAGAAAAATATTATGGAAAGACCAATTGTTTCTGGGATTAGCAGTATAGATTCTGAAGCAAAACTCACCATCAGAGGAGTGCCAGACATCCCAGGGGTTGCTGCTAAGATTTTGAGCCCAATTAGCGAAGCTGGAATAGAGGTCGATGTCATTGTCCAAAATATTAGTGCTGAGAATAATACTGACTTCACATTTACAGTTGATAAAAATGATGCAAAAAAAGCTGAAGACATCCTACAAAAAACATCTCAAACCCTCGGAGGAGGATCAATTGAGGTTGATGACGATATAGCGAAAATAAGTATCGTAGGCCGAGGAATGAGAGCCCATGCCGGTGTAGCTAGCAAAATGTTTCAGGCTTTAGCAAAACATGAAATAAACATATCAATGATAACCACCTCCGAGATAAAAATATCTGTGGTCATCAAGAAAGAAGAAATGGAAAACGCTGTACAAGCTCTTCACGACGCTTTTGATCTAGATAAAGAATTGGACACTTAATGGACGCAATTGTTGCTTCTTTTGGCCTAGAGGAAGGCCTTCTGAGGGGTTTTGTTTTTGGTCTAGTACACGTAGGAATCTTAATAATAGGATATTATTCAGGATGGAGCATCAATCGTCTTCTTAAAAGAACGTCTAATGGACATATAGCTGGAATAGTTGGAGCAGTTATAGCTCATATCATGGCAGATCTAATAGCTTCTTTATTGGATCCTACTATGAGATCAGCAGCTCTCGGGATTATGTTAGGTGGGATCGTCCCGTTGTTATTTATCCCAATTCTTGAAAAATATGTAACTAAGAGTGACTCCCATATTATGGTAGGTGATCATGAAGATATCGAAAATGATCTAAAGTCGCATAAGCACTGACTTACGTCCCTCTAATTAAATTCATTATTATTCTTGAAACTGTTGCATTTGAGAATCATTCTCATTTATAATGCGAATCGTTATCGATCTAATAATCATTCTCATTTACAGAAATTGGTTGTTAACACGTATTTATAAACTTTACGGGAGTAAAAAAATGGTTCAATTTATAAGAACTTCTTTTAAAGCAATAGTTGTTTCTTCTCTTGCTTTCACAGCTAGTTTGTATGCTGATGAAGCTGTTGAGGAAATTGTTGTTAAAGGCAAGGTACTTTATTCAGATCAAGTTAAAGCACTTAAAACACCAACGGCTATTATTGATGTGCCACAGAGTTTGTCTATTGTTACTGATGAAGATATCAGGAAGCAGGGGATAAGAGAATTAGGCGACATAGTTCGTTACACACCAGGTGTAAATACTTCACAAGGTGAAGGACACAGAGACTCAGTGGTCTTTAGAGGTGTAAGGTCTACTGCTGACTTCTATCAAGATGGAGCTAGAGACGACGTTCAATACTATCGTTCTCTCTACAATGTAGATCAAGTAGAAGTCTTGAGAGGTCCTAATGCACTTCTATTTGGAAGAGGTGGAACGGGTGGAATTATTAATCGTGTTACAAAGAAAGCACAAATAGGTGAGCAATTTGGTACTTTTGACATAGGTGCTGATGACTTTGGAGCATTTGATTTCGCTGCTGATTACAACACATCAACTGGCGATAACACTGCTTTACGTTTGAATGTTCACAGTGACAGCCTTGAAAATCATCGTGATATGTACGATGGTGATCGTGTTGGTTTCAACCCTACTGTTAAAATCCAAATGAGTGAAGCCACTACACTAGATCTTTCTTACGAATACGCAGACCATGAAAGATTTATAGATAGAGGTATACCTACTGCTAATGGGAAACCTGTAGAAGCTCTAAAAGATGTAGTTTTTGGTACTTCAGACATTAACTTAACTACACTTGAAGCTGACATTTTCAGAGGTACTTTAACAACTGATTTTTCAGATACTTCAAAGGGAATATTTTCTGTTACATCTAGTGAGTTCGAAAAACTTTATCAAAATCTATATGCCTCAGGGTATGACTTAGATACCAATGTAGTTACGCTTGATGGTTACAGAGATCCTACGGAACGTGAGAACCTTATAATATCTGCAAACTTAGTTAACGAGATCCAAATCGGAGGAGCTACTCATACACTCTTGATTGGTGCAGAGATGGTTGATACGGATAATAAAAATGAAAGATTTGATACTTATTGGTCTACAACAGAAAAGGACAAAGAATCCTTTAACGTTTCAAGACCTCTAAATATCGCTACAAACTCTGCAGGAGTAGCAACTGGTGTTGATTTCACAACAAAGTTAAAAAGCAGAACAGCTTCTGAAATTGAAGTAACTTCTATTTATATTCAAGATCAAATAGATCTTTCTGATAACTTAATAGTTCTCTTAGGTGGACGTTTAGATCAATTTGATATCACTGTCGATGACATTAAAGCTGGTACATCTCAATCAAGAGAAGATGATGAATTTTCTCCTAGAGCAGGAATTATATTCAAGCCTCAAGATAACGTTTCTTTATACTTGAGTTATAGCGAAAGCTTCTTACCTAGATCAGGAGAGCAGTATAAAAAACTAACTGCTAGCTCTGCAGCTTTGGATCCTGATGTATATGAAAGCTCTGAAGTTGGTGTTAACTGGGATATTACTCCTGACCTTAGTCTAAGAGCGAGTTACTTTGACAGTGAGCAAACTATAGCTACACGTGACGAATCTGGTGAGGGTGCAGAAATAGTTGGACTTCAAGTCGATGGAATTGAGCTAGAAATTAAAGGACAAGTTAGCGATCAGTTATTTGTATCCTTCGGTTATAGCGATATGGACGGTGAAACTAGTTCTGGCGGAGAGCCAAGAGAAATTCCTGAAAATACTATGTCACTTTGGACTACATACCAAGTTAATGACAAATTTGGATATGGCCTAGGTGTTACTAGACAAGGAGAGTCAAATATTAGTAACAACAAACCTGGTTTAGTTCTACCTGATTATACAAGAGTCGATTTTGCGGCATATTACGATGTTTCTGAGGATCTTACTGTTAGATTGAATATAGAAAACATCACAGATGAAGTTTACTTCCCTCATTCTCATAGCACGCATCAAGCATCTGTGGGAGAGGAAGTTAACGCAAGATTGTCAATTACTAGAAGATTCTAATCAGTATTTGATTAGTAATAGTGCAGCTAACAGTAACATTTTTTAGAAGATTAGATGTTACTGTCAGGCGCCCAAGAACGAGTCCCAAGCGCAGTGGGCTCGTTCTAACCTAGTCGGAATCTGTTACAGACTATAAATATTAACAGATTAATCACACCCCTCCCCAAAGGTTGATTAAGAAAGGGATCTTGATACTTTTCAAGGTCCCTTTTATCTTTTCGAGGCGCTAACTAAAAAATCAACCCAAGATTCCTCATCATTGAGGCAAGGTATATAGTTGAAAGATTGCCCACCAGCTTCTAGAAAAGTTTCCCTACCTCTAATGTTCATCTCTTCAAGTGTTTCTAGGTTATCAGTTACAAAAGCCGGACAGACAACATCTAGGTTTTTTATGCCTTCTTCAGCAAGTCTAACCAGCTCTTTATCTGTGAAGGGCTGTATCCATCCCGGACCTATTCTAGATTGAAAAGATATTCCCCATTCATTTTCTTTGAGCTCTAATCGTTCTGCACACAGTTTAGAGGTTTCTATTACCTGAGCTTTGTAACAGAAAGGTTTTGCTTTGGATTCTACATCGCAGCAGTTTTTAACTTGTAAGCAATGACTTTTTGTAGGATCCGTTTTTACAAGATGCCTATTTGGAATACCGTGGTAACTAAATAACAAAAAGTCGCTTTCTTCATGTCTATTATTGCGAATGACCTTACTTAAGCTAGAGATATATTCCTGTTCATTATAGAAGGCTCCGATGAAGTTAAGTTTAAGATCAAGTTCAAGTTCATTTTCAATCCTTTTAACTTCATTTTCCGTAGTCAAAACGGTAGACATTGCATAATGAGGATACAGAGGAACTACAAAAATTTCAGAGCAACCCTTTTTTTTGAGGTTCACCAATCCTTCTTTAATACTAGGAAACTGATACCTCATAGACACTTCAACCGGGGTATCTGACTTAAGGCTGACCTTTTCGCCTAATATACGTGTGTCATTTATCAAAGGAGACCCCTTCTTTGTCCAAATCTCAGAATAAGCTTCTCTAGTATTCTTGTATCTAGAGGGAATAATTATCCAATTTACGAGTATTTGTTGAAGAAGTTTAGGGTAATCTATAACAAGATCATCCGATAAAAACTCCTTTAGATATTCCTTTATTGATTCCAGTTCAAGATCTTTGGGAGAGCCTAAATTGATGAGAAGAATTCCTTTCATACTAGCAATTATAAGTAAATTTTATTGTGAAGAGACTAATTTCTGAGTTGTTTATATAGTAAAATGGGACCTAGGGATTATTTTGGATACATTAACAGCAATACAAACCAGAAATTCTATACCACACTTAGAAGATCCTGCTCCTACTCATGAGCAAATGTCTGAAATCTATAAAGGAGCATTGAGAGCTCCCGATCATGCAAGACTTAGACCCTGGAAGTTTATTGAAGTTAGAGGTGAGGCAAGAGAAAGGCTCGGACAAACTTTTCTAGAAACTGCAAAGTCTCTAAATGAAGAATTAACAGACCGAGATGCCGAAAAACTACTTAAAGCACCTTTAAGAGCACCGATGGTTATTATTCTTGCAGCAGATATAAAGCAGCATCCTAAGGTTCCTGAAATAGAGCAAATAATATCTCTTGGAGCTGCAGCTCAAAATATTTTATTAGGCTTACATGATATTGGTTTCTCAGCGGTATGGAGAACTGGGAAGATGGCATTTAATCCTGAAATTACAAAACAATTAGGTCTGCAAGATAACTATCAAATCATTGGTTATCTTTACGTAGGAACTTCAATGGGTAAAGAGAAACCTTTACCTGAACATGACCTAGCAGAATTCCTTGAAGTTTGGGACTAAGTTTCTAGCTTTAAATAAACCTTCACTAAGTTCTTTTTTTCCTCTAGAGTGTTCCAGAATCACTAAAAAAAGGGGAGATTTATGTCTTTAAGAAACCTACTAATATTATCTTTTTTAATTTTTCCTTCATTCTCATTTTCTGCTGATGAAGAACAAACATCTATTTTTGATGAAGTTGTTGTAACAGCTAGGCAAAGAGAGGAAACTGCTCAATCAGTACCTATTCCAATCACTGCTTTGGGTGGCGATCAAATCGAAGCTCGAAACATCACTGAGATTGCCGACATTACTAAGCTGACTCCAAATATGAACTTTGAGGCTCAAGGTATTAACTCAACTGTTACTAATGTTTTTTTGAGGGGTATAGGTCAAACAAATTGGTCTGAAACACAAGATCCTAAAATAGGAATCTATATAGACGGTGTTTATCTGAGTCGCCCCCAAGGTGGAATGGTAGATCTGATAGACGTTGAGCGTGTTGAGGTGCTGAGAGGACCTCAAGGTACTTTATTTGGAAGAAATACCACTGCTGGATTGGTTCACATTATAACCAAAGCTCCAACAGAAGATTTTGAAGGTTTTGTAAATGTTGGTTTTGGTACCGAAGGTCATAGGGTTTTAAGAGGTGTGGTCAATGTACCGCTATCTGATAAATTTTCTTCAAGATTTGCTGTTATGTCAAAAGAGACAGACGGGTTTATGAAAAATCAAATTACTGGCAATTATCAAGGTAATGAAGATTCTCAATCAATTAGAGCATCTTTTCAGTATTCTGGTGATGCCTATAACGCTAGGTTTACATACGATCACTTCGAATCAGATGAGCTTGCAACACTATCGAGTTGTCGATTTATAAATCCTGAAAATGGTGC
>Ga0163109_10003214_pt1 | contig 12507 bp, 9 predicted proteins | sample CRUFie1St13metaG_FD_108704 | JGI IMG/M metagenome (GOLD analysis project Ga0163109, IMG submission 108704) | Marine microbial communities from the Costa Rica Dome - CRUD Field 142mm St13 metaG | ecosystem: Environmental > Aquatic > Marine > Oceanic > Photic zone | place: Costa Rica: the Eastern... | reverse complement strand
TGTGGAAGTTAGAAGGGCTGCTGCGAGAGAGTGGACAAGATGGGAAATGGCCACGAGTAGATTATTCCCAGACCCGGAATATTTAGACAAAGCAGAAGATTTAGATTTTGCAGTTGCATTTGCGAGAATCGAATGTCATTATTTCATAAATGGTATTTTTGTTGAAGAAGCGTATATTCTAAAAAATGTTGAAAAAATTCAACATATACCAACTACAATCGTTCAGGGTAGATATGATGTTGTATGTCCAACTAAGAGTGCTTGGGAATTGCACAAATCCCTGAAAAATAGTGAACTAGTAATTGTCCCAGATGCCGGCCATTCAATGGGCGAAGTAAGTATTGCACGCGAATTAGTTAGTGCAACTGATAAAATTTGATTCAACTAAAGAAGCGTAAAAAAATGGCTTGTTCAAGCGTCGGCTTGATATGTAAGGCCAATGTGGATAATAATTAGGCGTAGCCTAAGGTGAGAATTATGTCCGAAACCGGAACCATCACTCCAGAAACACAAATCAAAGATTTAACGGAACGTCTTGAAGAAGAGACTGACCGATTATTGAAATTATATGCTGCGTATGAGCAACAAGAAAAAGAGTTGCTAGATACAAAGGCAGAAGTCGAAGTTCTAGAAAAAGAAATCGTGGAAAGAGAAATAGAAAAAGAGAGTCTGGAAGCGCTTCTAAATGAGAAAGATGCTAGAATTAGAGACCTCGAGATGAAAGCTAGTAAAACTGGTAAGCAAGTGGAACACCTTGAACCAGAACTGCAGAAAATGGAAGAAAAATATTCCAGAGAAAAAGACAGGCTTGGCAAGGTATTCTCTATCGCAGAAGAACTTGATAATGACCTACGTCTTGCTGTTGTTGAATTGAATACAAGGGATAAGTGGTACATGAGCCACATGTCATTATTCGAAGACTTGAACAAAGCAATTCAAGAGAGATATCAGATGATTGAAACTGCTGCTGAAGCAGAACGACAATCTCAACACATGGGTAGAGCAATCGCTGAGAGAATGGAAGAAATGGTCGAAGCAAGGGCTGCTGAAATGACTCTTGAAGAAGCACAAGACATTGAAGTCAAAGAACAAGAAGCAACCGAATCTTCAGCAACAGATAATGCAGAAGAGGATTCTGATGATGACTGGAGTTGGTCTGAACCAGTTTTGCAAGGAGTGATGGATAAAAACGGCATCACTGACAGAGATGCTTTCGTTGAATTTGCAAAAGCATACGACATGGATGGCAACAAATATCTGAAAGGCTCAGAATTAGGTGCTGCAGCTGGAGATTTCTTAGCAAAAATGAATGGTACAGATACCGAAGAAACGGCTGCCGAACCAGAAACAACCGAAGTTGCAGAAGAACCGTCCACAGAAGAAACTCCCGAAAAAGAACCAGAAGTAACTTGGAGAACTTCTGAAGATCCATGGGAAGGCCAATGAGGTGAGCCCTTGGCTTTACTTGCCCGTGGTGGTTTCCTTCCAGTAATAACCCCAACTCTGATGGGGATTGGATTCATTTTGGTATCTTGGTTTGTTGACCCCCTACATGGTATAGGGCCGGGCTTAGGAATATTGATGCTGGTGATTGCGGCCTTCTTCGCCAATTTTTGGAGAGATCCCGATAGGCCAATACCAAGAGATGAAGGCATCATTGTTTCTCCAGCAGACGGTCGTGTAATGTTTGTAAAAAGAGAAAGAGCGACTGGAAGGCGCCCATCAAAGGATGAATTATCTAATACAGTTGAGGACGAACATACTGGAACATGGTTTGAAAAGGCGTGCGATGAACCACTTAAATTTACTACAGAGCAAAGATGGGAAGCCGTCGCAGAAGGGGAAGAAAAACCAACAGATGTATGGAGAATTGCGGTTTTCATGTCTCCACTCGATGTCCACGTAAATCGTGCACCAGTTGCAGGAAAAATAACCCGCATGGAGCACAGAACAGGTAAGGGTAAGAGACGGGGCCCGTTCCTTCCTGCATTTAGAAAAGAAAGCGAATACAATGAAAGAGTAAGAACATTATTTCAAAGAGAAGATGGCTTGATCGTTGAGGTAAACCAAATTTCAGGCGCATTAGCTAGAACTATAATTCCTTGGAGTTCAGAAGGCGACGAAATGAGAAGAGGTCAGAGATTTGGAATGATACGTCTAGGGAGTAGAGTAGACGTAAGAGTGCCTGCTGACAAATTTCAGCCGTGTGTTATCAGCGCAGAGGATAAAAACGACAAATACCCCAAAGGGGAATTCGTAAAAGCAGGCTCAACGATTCTATACAGAGGTGTTTAGATGAGAATCAAAAATGAATTGCTCCCTTTCATTTTGATGATATTTGTACTGATGCCTCTCGGCTATTATTTTGCAGGCTCAATTGTATACAATGGTGTGGCTTACACCAATACCGATTGCTGGGGTAATTTTGACCAAAATACACCAACCCAATTCGCACCGCTACGAGGCGAAGTTCCGTTAAATGAATCTGAAAACAGCGAAAACATTTCTTCAGAAATTATGACAGGACTTTCTGATTATTGGTGGGATGGATATGAAAATGCCACAATAGAAAATGAAGATGAAGACATCTTCCTTTCTGCATGGTTCCTCAAACAAAACGAATCGATGCCCTGGATTATTTTTGTTCATGGGATTAGAGGTTGTAAATCAGACGGAGCACTCCTCATACCTTCTGGTATGATGGCAAAAGCGGGCTTCAATGTCATCGTTTTTGATCTAAGAGATCACGGGGAATCTTCGATTGATGATAATCGAGTATCAGGTGGTCAAGATGAATGGGCTGACGTTGTGACTGTATTTGACTGGTTAATCGACGAGCAAGGTGCTGAACCCGATAAAATTGGATTATTTGGAAACTCTATGGGTGCGGGCACCGTTGCGATTGCTTTCACCTTAGATGAAAGAATGCAAGCAGTTTGGTTGGATTCAGGATACTCCGACATGGGAGATATTGTAGTTGAAGAACTAGAATTTCAAGGATATCCGACGTTCTTGGGCGGCGCAGGAATTTTTGCAGGAAAGATTATTGCAAATCAAAATTTGATTGAGTATTATCCACTTGATGCTGGTACCGAAATAGGCGACAGACACATGTATGTAGCTCACGGAAATCAAGACAAAAGAGTCCGCCCTCACCATGGCGAAAAGATGTGCAATGAAGCACTACAAAATGGCAATGAAGATAACATTGAATGTTGGTTTAAAGATTCGGTAATTAGATACGATGTTGGAGATGGAATGGAAAGTGATGAACACGTAACGTTGATGCTTACAGACACATTAGAATACGAATCTAATATTGTCAATTTCTTCACAACCTCATTAATGTGAAGATATCGATAGACAAAAGAAGGTGATTTTATGGCGAAAAATAAACTTACAATGATGGGTTTTTCGCCAGAAAAGCCACTAAAAATCCACGATTTGATAAAAGCACCAGCTAATACTCCTTGGGCACAAGAAAGGAAGCATTCTTGGGATGCAAGATTTCCTGCTACAGTTTACTATACTCCTGAGACATTAGCCGATGGCACACCAACAACAGCGCTTACTGTAATTCTTAGAACCAAAGGATGTCATTGGTGGTGGTCAAGTGGTTGCACATTCTGCGGCTACTTTAACGACACAAGAGACGACGTAACCAGCCAGGATTTACACGCTCAGTGGGAAAACGCCTTGTCAAAATTCGACGATTTGGACAAGATGGGAATGGTGAAAGTTTACACATCAGGGAGCCTCCTCGAAGATCGAGAAATCCCAATCGATTTTCAAGAAAAAGTACTCCATGATTGCCATGAAATGGGTAAAGAATTAGTTGTGGAGAGTAGAACTGAACAACTGTCAAAACAAAAACTTCAATGGGCGACTTCGATAAATCCAAAATTTTCAGTCGCTATAGGGCTCGAAGCATACGACGACGAGGTTCTGAAATTCCATGTAAACAAAGGTTTCAGCACTAAGAGTTGGGATAGAGCAGTTAAAAATTTGAACCATTTTGGTTTGAGAGTCAAGACATATCTGATGTTCAAACCCCCATTCATGAGTGAAGGCGACGCTCTAAATCACGGAGTTAAGTGGATTTTAGATGTTGCAGATAAAAGTGATGAAATAAGCGTAAACCCGATGAATATTCAAAATGGTACAGTAATCGATAGACTGTTTAGAAATAATGAATATCGTCCACCATGGTTGTGGTCTCTTGTTGAGTTGATACATAGGGTTCACCCGCACATCCATCCCTCAAATTCAGGAAATGGTTCTGAGGACCAAGTCTGTCGTTTAATCATACACCCAACAGCTGGTGGTAAAGTTCGAGGTTCACACAATTGTGGTAAATGCGATGAAGAAGTGGTTGCCGCTATTGAAAGATATTCAGTAAGTGGTGACATAATGGAATTCGAAGGTCTAGATTGCGACTGTAAAAGCATCTGGAAAGCCGAAATCAACATAGATCAAAACATGCCAATACCACTCGGAGCAGGTATGAATCGTCGTGGAAATACGCTAAATCATCTCCGTTCGCCATAAGTTATTGCTGGTCAATCTTTATGACTCTATCATCGGTGGAGCAATTGACCCCTATGGGGTCAAGGTGAGAAAATGGCCAATTCTACAATTTTGCCAGACGTTTCTGAAGGTGTTGCTGAACCATCTTCATCAAGAATGATTATTGTGATAATGTTTGTTGGACTTGCAGGTTTACTTGCAATGTATAGCAACATTTTCGGATGGGATAACATGCCTGTAATCGGGGAAATTGTACCTCTAATGGAAAATCTTGGAGGCTCAGGAATCTGGTATTACCTTATTGGGATATTAGTGGGAACTGGAATGATAATCGCTAATCTCGTCGGGGGCGTCCTTTCGGATTGAGGTGTCATCATGTCAGGAGCGATAACAACCGGAGCAGTAATTCTAGTAACATATCTCGTGTTTTCGAATGTTATACAGAAAGGAATCGGAGGAATGACTCAGCCATTAAGGCAATTCGGGATGTTCTTACTAACAAAGGCAGCAGGTCCAGTGACAGAACTCTTCCAAGAAAAAGAGGGTAATGGCGCTAAGACTTGGATGCAGACTGGTGTATTTTGGCTAGTTCTTGCTGGAGTAGGAGGATTCCTCTCTGCTTGGCATACATATGATCCATCTGCATTAGATTCTCTATCTAACATTGGTTGGGGCTACGACGATGGTAGTGCTCTAAATTACTTCAACACAGTCGCAATGAGTACAGCGATGTTTGCGATACTTGTTGGTGGTGCCTTGGTTGCTCACGCCAGAACCTGTGGTGCTAAACTAGCTAGTGAAGCCAACGCTTCATTTATTGCTCTAGCATGGACAGGCCAAGTCTTCTTTGGTTTGATTTTAACAGTTCTAGACCACTATGATTTCATTACTTTTGAGACAACTCAAATAGCACTTTATGGGATAGTTTCGGCATTTTTGGCGCTAAGTCTAATGGTCAATTCTCTAATCACTCTTGGAGACAGAGGAACTTCCCCGATATCCGTTCCATCGTGGTTCCTCGTTCTAGGTTTGTTAACAGTCATCTTTGGTAAGATTAGCACAGCTCTTGGAGAGTCACTAGATTGGACCTCAACAGTTTGGGTCGCTCAGATTATGTTGTCAACATGGGCGCCGCTAGCGCTGATGTTTGCAGTCGGGTATCACATTCTATCTCACGTTACAGGTCAGCCAATCTGGTCAGGAAGCCTAACAAAAGCATCTATGGTTTTGTTATTCGTAACAGCTCCTCCATTCTTCTTAGCAGAATCGAATCATGCAGGCAATCTAACACAGTCTGTTGGAGCTATTTTAGTGACCATGGGATTATTCCCAGTCTTTGCAGCATCTACCAATATGATTGCAACAATGAGAGGCAATGCCAGTGCAGTCGTAGACAGCCCTGGGGCTACAGCAGTAGCAGCGGGCGCAATTATGCTGCCTTTATTCGCAGTAATCGGATACTTCACCGGATTGAATGTAATGATAGGCGATGGGTCAATGGCAAATGTAGCTGATGTAATCAACAATTCATTCATGTATGTGATAGGAGGATTATTCTGCTTAGGTGCGTTATTCCATTCATATCCTCTGTCTGGTAAGAAAACGCTAACTGGTTCAGCAGGTATGGCAACATGGCTCTTGATTGCAGGAGGCTTAATCTCTACAATTCTATTCCTGATGTATGGATGGTCAGAAAATGCACTAATTGAGGCAGAAGTTGAAGATACGTCCACAAGTATCAGTGGATTTGCACTAGTTGGTGCATTTGCATTTTATGGTGTTGTAATGGGTTACATAATTGCAGGAAACACAGTTGTTAAGACGCTACTATTTGGTACAAATTCAGAAACCCCTGTATCTAATGTTAGCGATATCACAACGTATAACCTAGTGGATGGAACTACAACAATTAGGTCATTATTGGGTAGAGGAGTCGGAGTTGACACAACACTTGTAATCGGTGGAACTGATGAAGAAGTAGAAGGCGGCTCGACAGTAATAGAAGTATCAGCAGGATTACACAATGATGAGGTTGACGAATTCCCTGTTGAGCACGACCAAGATTTAGTTGAGTTAACAAAGTGGCTTTGTGGTCGTGGTACAACAACCGCTCAATTCTTTGCTTGGGCAGATGTAGATGACTCTGGTGAACTTGATATGTTCGAGTTTGCCAACGCTTTGAGAGTAGCAGACGTCGCAGATCTGCCACCTTGGGATATCGAGAAGTTGGTTAGTATGATGGACATAAACTCCGATGGGAAAATCAACCTTCCAGAAATCGACATCGCTTTGATGAACATAAGAAACGATTTAGGAATCGAATTCATTCCTTATGAGGAAGAATCAGAAGAAGCCGCTGAAGAAGAGGAACCAGAAGAGGTAGTAGAAGAATCCACACAAGAATCTGAAGAAGATGAAACTCCTGAAGAATCTGAAGAAGAATCTACAGACGCCCCCACTGAAGCTGAACTCAAGAAGAGAGAAGAATTAGAGCGAGTCAAAGCAAACGCTTCGAAGATTGATTTTAGTGTTTTAGGTACCGCAAAGTCCTCTGATAAGGAAGACCTACAAGCCATTAAGGGAGTAGGCCCATTCATCGAAGAGAAGTTAAATGCTCTGGGAATTTTTACCTATGCACAGATTTCCAAGATGGATAGTAAACTTGAGGATACAGTGAACGAAGCTATTGAGTTCTTCCCTGGAAGAGTCAAGCGTGACCAGTGGGCTGCGCAAGCTAAGGCCTTAATTGAAGGAGGCGGCAAGACTTCTAACAATTCAGATCTAAAGAAGATGAAGAAGGCAGAATTGGTAGATTTAGCAGACTCAATGGGTCTAGATACATCTGGAACCAAGGCTGACTTGATTGATAGAATAACCAAGGCGTGATGCAATGCGAATTGGTTTGGTAGGTAAGCCAAACGTAGGTAAATCAACATTCTTTAGTGCAGCAACACTTGCTAAGGTAGATATTGCCAATTATCCATTTTGTACAATTGAGCCTAATGTTGGAGTTGCATTTATTGAATCTCCTAATGAATGTCCTTGTAAAGAATTAAGGAAGAAATTAGAAGCCGATGGGCGACTACCTCCTGTTGACGATACTGATGAAAGAAAAGGGAGTATTTGTGAGCCTAGAACAGGGAGTTGTGTTGGGTTCAAGCGCCTAGTTCCAACCTTCTTGGTTGACGTTGCAGGATTGGTGCCAGGTGCCTCAGAAGGAAGAGGAAGAGGGAATGCATTCCTATCTGATTTGGCAAATTGTAATGCATTAATTCAGGTAATTGATGCAGCAGGAACAACTGACATAGAAGGAAATCCAATATCCCAACTTGAAGATATCAGAGCCTCAATCATTTCAGAGGTCAATTTTCTAACCTCTGAATTAGATTCTTGGATATTTGGATTATTAAACGACGGCTGGTCAAGAGCTTCAAAGAAGGTGCAAGCCGAGGGCGAAAAAGGATTCAGCAAGTTCCTGTTGGAAAGGTTCACTGGTCTCGGAGCCACCATGCCGCAAGTACTCCAAACATTGGATGCGATGAGAACAAATCTAGGAAATATAGACACACCTTGGGTTTGGGAAGAAGACAAAATCAGGCAGTTAGCAGTTGAGATAAGAAGACAACTTTTCCCTATTCATATTGCTGCAAATAAAGCCGATTCAACAAATGAACAAACTTGGGATGTTGTCGATTCAGACGGACTAGTTCAGCCTACAATGGCGGATATGGAATTAGCATTGAGAAGGGCGGATTCTGCAGGAATTATCAGTTATAATTCAGGAGATAGCGATTTCATTATTCTAAATGAATCAAATCTCAATGAGGCACAATCTAACGCTCTTTCTACAATGAAAAATAAATTGGCAAGATTGGGCAATACAGGTGTTTCAAAATTAATTTCAGATGTTTTATTTTCAGCCTTGAATCATATTGTAGTTTATCCAGTCGCAGACGAGAGCGCATGGAAAGACGGTGATGGCAAGATACTTCCTGATGCATTTGTTGTACCTGATTTGATCACTGCAAAATCGTTAGCGTACAAGGTTCATTCTGACCTTGGAGATGGTTTCATCAAGGCAGTAGATGCAAGAACTAGAAGAGTAGTCGGTGCAGATTATGAGTGCAATGATAACGATGTTATCAAAATACATTCAAAGAATTAGTTCGTCTTCGAAGTCTTCTCTCATTGCGATAACTTCAGAATTAATTTTCAGATATGAATCATCAGTTGGAGCAGAATCAGCATCTGGATTTAGGGAATTCAAAATTCCAAATTCTTCTAACAGACTTGGCCCATATTCTAGCATGTACATGAATCCTCTATTATCCCTAGAATCAGCAGGGGTTGGTGCTTCGGATGTTGCACATTCACCTGTACAACCATCAGCCATTGCAATATACACTCTTCCTTCTCTATCAATGTGTAAATCATTGAAATCTAGCAGGTTACGATTTGAGCCACCTTGGTCGCTTCTGCAATCTCCGCTATTCAAACATATAGCTCCTACTTGAACTGGGTCGGTTGAAATTCTGCGTGTGTGGAAAATCGGTTCCTCATCAAGAGCGTTGAAACTGAATGTGACATATAGGTGATAGTGGACTTCATTGGGGGCGTAATGCCCATTACCATCCCATGGGTTTCCATCTAAATCTGGCGTTCCTAATAATGAAACATTTTCACTACCAAGATATGTAACTGCAAATTTTCCAGGATCACCAGCATCAATTTGTGGGAATGCTGTTGAAATGACTTGAATCGGACTTGCTCTAAGGCTATCTTGTTCCCAAGTCAATCCTGAATCAATACTTCTTGAAAGATAAATTCCCTCATCTGCTCCAGTCCAAACATGGTATGCATTAGATGCAGTATCTGTGGCTACTTCGGAATTTTTTCTAGGATATGGCGTGCTGACATCCTCACCCATGGTTCTTTCAAACCAAGAAAAACCATTGTCTTTAGAAACGATTACAGTCGGAGTTTCTACTCTTGGCGTGACATATACGGTTCCATCAGGTGCGGTTGAAATCGCCCCATGTAATCCTCCGTTAGTGGTGGCAAGTCCGATAATTTGACCTCCGGTTTCAAATGTTGCTCCGCCATCAAAACTAGTGAAACAGAAAATGCCTGCAAGCTTGTTGTAGCAATAATATACTGCGGTTTCAAATGCTAAAGGATTACCATTTGCAAGTGCCCCATACCCTTCATTTGTCCAAGGCCCGGTTGCGAGTTTTATGTGGTCATTAATCGGTGTAGTACCAGAATCGTGAGGATTTCCTAACCAACCTTGTCCATCATTATCACTCCAGCAAATCCATGATGTTTCTAAACCGATCATTTGAACACCAAACACTCGGTCTGTGATAGGGTCTACCCAGCCATAGGGATCACTTGTCGTTGGGGAGCAAGCAGGTCCTTGGACTTCAGCCCAAGTGATTCCGCCATCGCAGGAACGCATTACTTTCTCAAGAGCAATAAAAAATACACAACCAGAAGAAGTGATTCCAACACTTGGTTCAGGTGCTGCCTCGCCAACATCACTTGCAAAGAATTTCATTTCAACCGGTTTGACGTTGACAGGCATACCGTTTGAATCTGTTACAAATACGTCACTTGAACTGAAAAAATAATCGTCTGAAAATAAGCCCTTACCCGTGCTTTTATCATCCGATTGCATGAAATAAAATACAGTTGAACCCAATAACAAGATTGTAAGGATTATTGCAAGGATTTGAGGCTGTTTATTTGAATCCTCAAAAACAACTGCGTCAAGAATTTCTTCACTAGGAGATTCGTCAGTCATATAATCACTTATTTACTAAAATCAGTGACCCTTTGGCCTTTCATAGTCGGGTGTTAACCTAGTCATTACTGCCATATGTTTTGAGGAATAAAACAGCATATAGACTGGAACAATTAGTGTAAATGCTCCTATTACAATTAGAGAATAAAGACCCCATGGGTCGACATCTCCTAGATACATAATCCAAACAATCCAAAGAATACTCAGCCACATTAAGGGAGACCATCTCCTTGCGAGTGCGGAGAACCTTGCATTTGCAGTAGAGTCATCATAGTAAGATGCTACTTCTTCTTTTGTGACTAAACCCATCTCGACACCACATCTTACGCATACCTGCGATTTGGGGCCGTTTCCATGAATAAATTGTTCACGGGGATACGTACTGTAGCAATGGCGACAGGTCGGCATGTTACAACCGATATAGAGACCCCACTTCAAGAATGCGCTATCATACTCAAAAATCGGGAAAAGATTTCGATACCATTTTCAGAACCTATCGACTCAGGATGGAACTGAACTCCAAATTTATTTCCGCTTCGAATTTCCATCGGCAACGTACCAGTCTCATCTGTTGAAGTAATCTCTAAATTACCACTGCCTGATAGGATTAGAGAATTATATCTTGTCATTTTGCAGACTCCCCTTTTCATTAGGCCATTGCCATTTGATATTATTTTACTAGGCACTCCATGAACTGGTCCGTATGGGCTTTCAATAAGGTTCATTCCACAAGAAATCCCTATTGCTTGATGGCCTAGGCAGATTCCCAGGATTGGGAGATCTAATCCAGCAGCATGCATGCTCAAAGGTGAAATTTCTGGCCTTCCTGGCCCGGGGCCGATTACAATAGCATCATGCTCAAAATCTTGAATTCCCCCTCTTCCATCAATGACATCGACCTTACAACCAAGTAATTCCAAATAGTGTATTATATTGTAACTAAAGGAATCTAAATTGTCAATAAAGGCAACATTAAGGTCGAATTTTTTTGTAACAACTGGGACTTTGTGTTCAAGATACAAAGGGTATATCCCCAAGTCTCCTTTAGTAATCAAGGAATTATCTGAACTCAGCCAACCACATGCTCGCCTCAAAGCAGACGCTTTCCAAGTGGCTTCAGCGACTTCTGCGTTGGGATTACTTTCAATCGTAATACCCCCTCCTGCCATCACTTTACCTTCCCAATCATCTCCAGTCTTACGTGCTTCTAGTGTTCTAATCATGATATTCCAAATCGAATCTCCTGAATGAACATCTACCCAACCCATTGAACCAGTCCAGAACGACCTAGATTTCTTTTCCAGTTCATCTATTGCTGCACATACCACAGTCTTTGGACATCCAGTAATACTCCCTCCTGGAAATAAAGCCTGTAGAGCATCTAAACCATCTTTTTCAGGCTTTAGATTTCCAGATATTTGCGATACTAAGTGTTGCACATTTGAATATGCTTCAACATCAAATCTGGTCTGTTTAACACTTCCAGATTCACAGACAATGGACAAATCGTTTCTCTCAAGGTCAACAAGCATTCTATGCTCAGCTCGCTCTTTTTTATCATAAACCAATTCTTGTCTAAGTAGCGATTCTTGATCGATATCTGCACCTCTAGGCTTTGTACCTTTAATGGGAGCAGTCATAATCCTTCCAGATTCTGTTTCAAGAAGTATTTCAGGCGATGATGATGCTAACGCTATACCCAAATCAGGCGCTTCGATGTAACCGCTAAACGGAGCGGGATTATTTATCGCCAATCTATGAAAAATCGTCTTTGGCTCTTCATTCAAACTACCTTCCCAAGTTCTTCCAAAATTGAGTTGGTATAATTCACCTGCTGTGATTGAATCTTTGATTCGTGAAACAATTTGAGCATGCTCCTCATCATTATGTGAACTTATTTCATCACTTGCACGTTTGTTAGGCTCGATTTGTGGGATGACACAATCTCCTTCTATCCATTTTTCTACCAACCACAGAATGCCTAAAATTTCCCCTTCTGCTGGTGGATATTGCAATTTAATTGGCTGGGTCCATTGAACTAAATCATATGATAACGCTCCGCTCCATACTGAACCTTGTGGCGTATATTTCCTCAAACCTCGCAATAACAAATCCAGTCTGGATTCCCTAAATTCTTCTTCAAGATTCCATTTTTCACCGTCAAAATTCTCTACATT
>Ga0163109_10003211_pt1 | contig 12511 bp, 9 predicted proteins | sample CRUFie1St13metaG_FD_108704 | JGI IMG/M metagenome (GOLD analysis project Ga0163109, IMG submission 108704) | Marine microbial communities from the Costa Rica Dome - CRUD Field 142mm St13 metaG | ecosystem: Environmental > Aquatic > Marine > Oceanic > Photic zone | place: Costa Rica: the Eastern... | reverse complement strand
TGAAGGCTCTTCATGAATGATAGATTGTCGCTGTATGCCGCCCAAAAAATATAAGTTCGACCATCGTGGGTCAGCTTATTGACACTATTTCCCTTTTGAGAAAGGAGGTATTCCAATATATTAGAATCAGCTTTTTCTAAAAGAGCCCAGCAAAGAGCATCAAAAGAATACCGGTTCAAATCGGAAGGATCATTACCCTCAGCCACTAGCGATTTTATCTTTTCTATACTTGGGTTTGATTTCCAGAAATTCCTGTCTAGCAGTTTATTCTGTCCTGTGGTATGCAGATTTATTATCAGTGCTATAAACAGACCGAGCGCTATTTTTCTTTTCATAACTATTGGTAACAATATTTAAAGAGAGCACCCCCGATTCGCTAGGGGCGCTCTCTAATCTAACCCCTTAGTAATTAAGGGCGATAGACGTATAGTTCAATGTGTGATTTGAGCTTTTTACGCCATTTTCTTTTCGAGCGCGCCTCATCTTTTAGCCACTGCTCGTTGAGAGCGTACATGCTTTTTATCAAAGATTTGCCTTCGTGTTTCAGGTGAACCTCTAAATCTCTTTTTTCGTCGTAAAAACCGCTCCAGACTTTGCGCACAAGCGCCCAGAACTCCTGGTTTTCCTCCCACCAGTCAATGGCATCTTGACAGTTAGAGTCTGCAATTCTTTTATAGGTATTTAACCCTTTTTCATAGGCAAGGGCTAGGTCTGCTGTACTATCAGCTCTAAGAACCTTGGTATTGTCCTGCTCGTGTATCCACCCCTCAGTGGTAACCTCTTGACGATTTCTCCTGTACATTACGTTATAATCACTGCGCTTTGTATACTCTCGTCTTGGAAGAGGTGCATATGTGGAGTTCTCCCAATAGGTTCTTCCGTTCTGATGGACCCAAGAGGCTGTTCCTTCGTAGCGAGGGCTGTCGTCTACCTGATATACTTTTTGTGTCCAGGTTCTCGGCTTATTTTCAGCATTGTCAACGTAGGTCCAGTTTTGGTCTTTATCATAATGATATTCGTAATCACTTTCATATACCCAATCTTGGCGCCAGTGTTTTACGGTCATACCGCCGCCAACAACAAGGATATGTTGAATCTGGATTTTATCTTCTTCTTCTCCAACCAATATAGCCAGTTCTGCACCTGCATGGGCCGTATATCGGTCGTGAAACTCATAGTCGGGTATGTCTGAGAAGGTTTCTACAAATTTGAAGTCAACCTCAAAGCAACCGCACATGCTTTTGATGGCTTCACGGTCCAAGTCTTTGGTAGACATCTCCTGAGCCTTGAGAGGCAAACCACTAAAGAGTATTAAAAAAAGAAGTGTAAGCGAGTAGAATTTCATCTTAGCGAACAATTATTCTTTTGGTGTCAATACTAGAGCCTTGCTGTACTGTAATCATATACATTCCAGTTGCATAGTCACTAACATCAACCACATAGTCTATTAACCCAAGGGGCTCTATATTTTCTTTATGAACGGTTTGACCTTGGAGAGTGGAAATCTGGATGCTACTGGCTTGTTGGGCATTGAAAACAACATGTGTGATGTTATCTGCTGGGTTTGGATATAGCGCTACATTCAGGGGCTGATTCTCCTCAATATCTACTGCACTAATTAGTTCCTTGTGGAAGACAAATTCACCAGTCATTGAACCTCCAAAATCGGTCATGACCAGTCTCCAAAGGTTCCCGTCAACATCATCAACGAAGTAACATAAAGAATCTTCTATATTGAATGACCAAGTACTTGAGTTATAGCTTTTCCAGTCATAACCCACAGTGTTGATAGCATTACTCAAGTTATGTCCAGCGAAAGATGTGGTATTCATTACATCAGCAACACCGCTCATTTTAGCCACTTCGACCCCAACATTAGATAGCAATCCGGTAACACCGTAGTAAGTTCCCGGGAATAGCTCCGCCACGTATTTGGTAAACACGAAGTCCCAAGAAGAACTTGCAGGCTCGCGATTGATTTCAGTCTCTGTACGTATACTGTAATAACCAAAGTTGCGTCCTGAAAAACTACTCTTCGATACAGTTTCGTTTACCTCGTTAGTACCGTCAATATTAGCATATTTAAAGTTGAATGATCCGCTTGCGAGCGATTCAATCTGTAACTTTTTCATTGCACCATTAGTTAGTTTGATCACAAAAAGGGAATCACCTACAACATGGTGTGTTATGGTAGAATATATACCCCAACCTAAATCCATAGGGCTAGAGGTTTTGCCGGTATTAAATGCACCTCCTGCCCAAGTAGTATCAGAATCGTAAACCATAGGCCAGGACGAAATACCTGATGTATCAAGGGTTGCCCAGTCGCTTGTATCGCCATCAGGATATTTATAAAGTTCGGTTCCAATGGCACCATTTATTCGAATTGTTGATCCATAACCGCTTGCGTCGAAAGCGATATCCCAATCTGAATTGTCAATATTTGTGATTTCTCCCGAGTTGAGTGAATAGTAGCTTTGGTTAGCATAACCCGTTAAAATCGATACGGTATCGTATACTCCTTGCGCAGACACATAAACGCCTAACATCAAGGAAGTAATAGTTAATAGTAATTTTCTTTCCATTTCCATCTTATTTTTATTTAGACTAATTCTAGATAAGTAAAATTAAAACAGAAAATCGTATCTAAAAAGAACGAGGTTAAATTTCTTTTATAGTTCTTGGAATTCGAATTGAGGTGCTCCTTTTTCCCCAGCCGAATTATAGAAATTCAGAAAGCGCAGCTTATAATAACGCTCTTCGTGATCTGTAATTAGGTAGCTTATATTTGGATAGATGATAAAACCATCTTGGAAATCGTAGTACTTCCAATCGTATCCGATTGTATTCATACCTTTCTTGTATTTGGCCATCAATGCGTGTTCACGTGTAATTTTTTGGAAGTCGATAGAATCTATCTTGACAGCCTCTACTTCATAGCGGTTTAACAAAACGCCAGTGACTAAATAAGGTGTGAAAGAACTGTCACTGACGAACAAGTGCATATATTGGGTAAAATGTAGGTCCCAATCTTCCTTCATGGGCTGGATTGCTTCTTCGCTGTAATTAAGCAAAGATATACACGTGAGGTTGGTCGTGGCATCATGTTCCACTACAATGGTGGTATCTATATTACCATTTAAGGTTCCAATTCGTATGCTATAGTGTAGAGGGTCGAGCGTATCTACTTTAAATTTTCTTTTACCAAGAGCGCTACCATTAGCGTTTACACCTAGATCCATCACATAGAACCCAGATGAATCCAAGAATTGACCTGCAGCTGTACTGTCTAAATGACCGGAAGGGTAGTCGTAATGCCAAGATAATGTACCTACAGAAACTCCACCTTCGAAGGGATTATTGCCTTCATATGCTAGTTTACCCCCCCGAGAGTCATTGATAACAATATGGTGCTGATTGTTGGAAAGAATTAGTCCTATATCCCATGCATTTTTATCGTTTTCTGCTACCAAGGAATTGGTGCCAAGATCGAAGTACAATTGTTTTTCGTAGTTGGGACTCATTTCTAGCTGTGTGATGATTGCGTCCCCTCGGTCTACAGGTTCAATGGGTAGCTCCCCTGGGTCACAACCCACTATCAAGAGCAAGAAAAAGACAATGGTGAAAACGGCTGTAAACTTCATCACTTCAAATTATAATTGATAGACATGAATATTGAACGTCCCCAATTCATAGCGATGGCACTACCCACCGAACTATGGGCGCCACCACCTGACGCACCACCCACAACACCCACATTTTGGACATTCATTAAATTTTTTCCGCCTAAGCTCAAACTAACACCTTTTTTCTCGAAGTTTTTGGTAACGGTCAAATTGAGTGTATGATAGTCTTCTACGAAACCTAGTTGAATTTCATCGTCTGCATCAATATTATAAGAGGGGGTTTCTCCCGTGTACTTCCAGAACACAGCTATTTTGGCATTGAGCGTTGGCATAGAGTAGGTAAATTGTGAGCGTACTTCAGGCGAAAAAGAGAACGGCTCAATTGCACTAAATTCAGAGATATCATTGTACCTACCGATATAAGACCAACCTAGTAAGGCGTTTATGTTTGCGGTATTGAAACTTATATCTCCGCGCATTCCGGTGCTTTTGAATAGTCCTATGTTGATGTAAGAGTACTCCAATGTTCCAGGAACAAGTCCGAGAGAAATGAGGTTGTGAACGTGGTTGTAAAAAAGGCTTTGATTTAAGGTGACCAACACGTCATCATAGCGATTGCTCCAAAGACATGATACACTAAAATTACGGCTCTTCTCAGCCTCAAGTTTAGGGTTACCGAATATATTATGATTGATATCGACAAACTCAAAGTACAGCTCTTTTAGAGAGGGTGCTCTGAAACCACTAGCATACGACGCTCTAACCGTATAATCTCCTTTAGCGTACTTAAGGTTTAAGGAAGGTATAACAGGGCTTAAATATTCGGTGTTGTATGAAGCGCGAATACCAGGCCGGATTAAGAGACGTTTATCAATCTTTATTTCCGCAGTGGCATAAACTGCGTAATCACCAATAGACTGCCTATTATTTAGGATTCGTCTACCCGAGGTTTGCTCGAAATTAGCATCGTATCCCAATTCGAAACTAGATCGAAGTAATTCATTGGAATAAATGAATGAACCTCGACTCATTACAGTTCCAAACCAAGAGGTGTCATGGTTGCTGGCATCTGAAATTAATATACTTTCAAGTGTGGTCAAATCTGTGAAATAGCTATTCTTGATTCGCTTGAAATCATTATATGCCGTCAAGATATTCCAATTATCTCCCCAGGGTAATGAGCCTTTTAGCTTCATCCCGACGTTATTTCTGTAGGTGTAATAGAAATCGTCAAAAGCGTTCTCGTAATAAGGTAGTTTTGGGTAACCCCTGTTAGTAATCTTTTCTTGAAACGAGGATGTATAGGGTGAAAAATGGAAGTCGCCTTTTCTGAAAGTGTAGCCAAACTTACCAAAGTGTTGCTCTTTCATGTTCCACTGGATGGACCGGCTCGTATCCGCGGGCCGAGCTCTTGGTAATTTGAAAAAGGCGTCGTTTGGGCTCCATCCGTCAAAGAACCGGCGTCCGCTGCTTAGCTCGATTGTATGAACCCCTTTTTTATAATTAAAATTGGCATCTGCGTTGTATTGTCCTACTGATTCGTAATAGCTGTTCACATGTAAATTACGGCCCGTTTTCTTTTGCTTCTTAGTGATGAGGTTAATGGTTCCTGCCAAGGCATCTGTACCGTAATTCACAGAAAGCGGTCCCTCGATCAGCTCAATGCGCTCGATGGTATTCAGGTTGAGTTGACTTAGGTCTACATTCCCGTTTAATCGGCCAATTACAGGAACACCGTCAATTAGAATTTTTACGTTTTGACCGCTTAGACCTTGTATGCTTAGACTTGAACCTAGGATATTATCCTGGCCTACACGCATACCTGTTTCCATTCGTAGCAAATCCTGAAGGTTAACCGCGGCTTGTTCAGTTATTCGACGTTTGTTTATTACACGAACTAGGTGCACAGATTCGCCAACAGTCTTCTCTTCGTGCTGTGCTGTTATCACCACTTCGTCAAGAACATTGAAGATGGTTGTATCAACCTGAGCACCTGCAAAAAGGGAGCAAACAAATAAAGCGGAAAATATAGAAACTCTCATCAGGCTCTAACGAATTTAGAAGTTCTTTCTCTAGCATAGGATTGGTAATAACCCGGTTTGTGATAGAAGTCTTGTTGGCCATTTTCAAGATTTAAATCGGCACCGTTCATTGCACAACGGCTAGCATATTTATGGAAAAATTATCTTTACAAAGATAGGTAATTTAGAACGAGTCTAAATAGTGTATATTTGAAAAAATTAATTATCATATGAAAGCTATAATTCACACAATTTGTACTGTTATTCTCGGGCTATTCTTCGTTTACAAGGGGATAGACAAAATTCCCATTAAATTAAAAGCCATTTCTCAAGAGGATATAATCGCTACGATTATCGAGAAAAATTCTTATGAACCGCCTGTGGGATATGAAATCACCATGAACACAATGCGTCAATCAGGTTTTATTAGGGCCATTTCGTTTTTTCAGATTTTGGCTGGCGTACTAATGATTATCCCAAAAACGAGGTTATCAGGTTTATTAATGCTAGTGCCAATTATTCTAAATATTTTTTTGATGCATGTGTTTTTCGATAACAGAATTGAAGAAAATATTCTGACAGGCATTATTTTAATAATCAACGTAGTACTGTGTAGCTACTATTATAAGAGGATTCAATTAATAATCCTCAGTGATTAGGGTGCTGAGTGTTGAAAGAATAGAAAAACATTTAGCTAAAGAATTACAAATATAAAAGCCACCCCATCGGGGTGGCTTTTTTAATCTACGTTACGCTGACGGTTATTTCACAAAAACCTTGATCGAGGCACTCATGTCGCGGCCGTATGAGGCATGCACACCATTGGCGAACTGCATGCCCAAACGAACTTCACCCATGGGTAGGGTAACTGTATCTGACGTTTGTCCGCCGCCGTAATGTATGTTTACGCTATCTGCCGGTACTACCTCGCCTTTTGCCAGGAAGGCATTACCAATCAATAAGTGGTGGTGGCCAGTGCCTTCTAGAACCTCGCCTGCCGGGCGAACATCCATGCCTTCTACCCCAAACGCTACATATACCGGGTTACTTACGGTATCGCCGTTTTCAAGGTTGGCAAAGAATACGCTGCCGGTAGCTTCGTCCATTTCTTCAGGAGCCATGCTCTCGTGCTTGTGGTCGTGGCCTTCGTGGTTTTCTGCCGGTGCTTCAGCAGGCTGGCTGCAGCTAAATGCGATAGCACCTAGCGCTGATAGTAGGAGTGTTTTTTTCATGTTATTCAAAGTCAATAAGTACATTATTCTTTTCAACAGCATCACCCACCGAAACGTTCACGGATTTAATCGTTCCATCTTGTTCGGCCTTGAGCATGTTCTCCATTTTCATGGCCTCTAGGATGAGCAAACCTTCGCCCTTGGCAATGGTTTGGCCCGGTTCCACCATGATCTCTAAGACTTTTCCGGGCATTGGCGCTTTTAGTTTACTCGCTTTCGATGAAGCTCCCCCGGCAATACCCATCTTTTCGAGCAATAGATCGTATTGGTCTTTCGCCTCCAAGACCATCATCTGTCCGTTTATTTTCAGGGTAAACGTTTTCCAGTCTTCAGCCCGCTCTACCCATTGTACGTAGTAGGATTTGTAATCTTTTAGGATATGCCAAGTTCTCGAGTCAATCTTTTCGATGTCCAGTGTATAGTAGGTTCCGTCGAGCAATCCCTCGGCGGCACTGGCTTTAGGTGAAACCTCAAATGAATTTTTACCTGTGATCTTGTACATGCGGTGGTTCTTTGAGAGACTAAGGTACAAAAGGATTAGTCCAATTTTGAAGCCCAAATTTGTGCCCCTTTTACTTCAATGGTAAGATCAAAATTTTCCGGTGCTTCGAAAGCGCCTGGAACTTCGCTGAACTCGAAGATGGCCATCACTACATCCGTCTCACCTACCTCGCCACGCCATATACGCATACTGTTCGTTGCGGTATCTATTTCTAATGCCATGTCATAACCGATTTCGCCATTGAATAATGCCTGATGCTCGTGTTTTAACGCTAACATTTGTGCAAAGAAGTCAGACTGTGGATGTGACTTTGACCAGTCCAAACCGACGGTGTCTTTACTAAAGAAAGGGTAACGATGATTCATCCCCGCTTCCTGACCGGAATAGATTAACGGGAAGCTGCGCTTCATCATAGATGCGAGTACATACATTGCATTCCCTAAATCACCCATACGCTCTTCAACAGTGCCGTTCCAACTGTTTTCATCGTGGTTGGTGTTGAAGTACATTTTCATGGTTTCAGTAGGCCAAACGGTATCGCATTTCGCTGCATATTCAGCGATAGCGCTTACGCTTTTATGCCCTGTTGCTACTTCATTCATGATGTGGTGGAATTCCCATCCATAAACAGCATTAAAACCGGCCTCGATAAGCGCTGGATCTTCCCATTCGGCCAACATAAAAAGAGGTCCGTTATTAGCGCGTAAAGTGGTAATAGCTGTATTCCAGAAATCGATAGGAACAAATCCTGCCACATCGCAACGGAACCCATCAATACCCGCGTTTGCAACCCACCAATCCATTTCAGTAATCATAGCCTCACGCATACCAGTCGCGTCGTAATTCAGATCGGCAACATCGGTCCAATCTGTAGGATTACCATCATTATCAATGGCAACAATAGGGAAGTTGCCTTCATCATCTTTGGTATAGAATTCAGGTTGCTCGGTTACCCAGACGTGATCAAATGAAGTATGATTTGCCACCCAATCAAGGATAACTTTCATACCTAGTTCATGAGCCTGGTTTACGATGGACTTAAAGTCTTCTAAGGTTCCAAAATTCGGATTCACTGCGGTATAGTCTGAGATACTGTAGTAAGAGCCTAGCTCGCCTTTGCGGTTGCGCTCACCAATAGGTTGGATGGGCATGAACCAAAGGATATCCACGTTCATCTCTGCCAATCGTGGGAGGTGCTCCTTAAAGGCATTCAACGTTCCTTCCGGCGTATATTGACGGATGTTGACCTCATAAATATTAGCGTCCTTCGCCCACTCTGGAAGCTTTGCATCTTCCCAAGTTGAGGTGGTTTCAGGTGCCGATTCCGGCGTGTTGCAAGCCGCCAATGTCAAGGCAGCTCCCAATAGGGTAATGATCGATTTATTCATGTTCTATGAGTTCTGTTTGATAAGTAAAGCCGTCTGCAGGAACAGTGATGTCCCATTTTTCTAGGTAGCGGTCTTTATTACTGTTGTTAAAGAAGAAGCGCACCTCTTGTTCCATGTACTTGCGCACAACGATGAGCAGGTGCGGCTCTGGTTTATGTACCGTGGTAGAACCGTAGTTCAAGGCCATGATGTTGGTCCGATTTTCATTCAGTCGCGCAATGCGATCAAAGAGCTGCTGCTGACGAGGTGAAAAGTCGAACGGCATCATCTTTCTGTTATCTGGGTCGTTCCCGCCGTAAAGGGCAATCTCGTCGCCGTAGTAGAGGATAGGAATACCCGGAACTGTGATATTGAAGGCGTGCATGGCGGCCATTTTTCTATACCCACGCTCTGTAGGTTCTGGAATTTCGCGTGTCCAACCGGCTAGCTTGCTGTCTTCACTCATGCTGAGGTGTCCAGAGGCCATGGAAGAGAAGCGCGGCTTGTCCTGATTGCCTGAAATATTACCCATCAAATGGTGGTGGCCGTAGTAGGTCAGGCTGCTCTCTAAAGCCTTGTGCAATCGGTCGAATGTGGCTCCTTCTTGCGTGAAGGCTTCGAATGCGGCATCGTAGAGGTTGAAGTTGAATTGGGCATCGACTTTACCGCTACCGACGTAGCTGGCAATGAGCTCATCCGAGCCGTAGGTTTCCCCAATCTGGTACACATGGTCATCGCTTGCAGCACGAATTTTCTCTGTGAGCAAACGCGTAAAATTCATCGGAATGTGCTTGGTTGCATCGTGACGGAAGCCGTCGAAATCATATTCTGTGATCCACACCAGGGCGCTATCGCTCATGAGTTCTGCTACGGTGTCGTTACGAAGTTCGATGGTCGGCATGAAGGTGTCGAACCAAGTCGTCAAGCGTTCCTCGTCCCAAAGTTGGGTATTGAGTCGTCCGTCTGCCGTGTATTTGTTGGTGGCCCAATTTGGATGTTTCTGGTACACCGGATGTAACTCATGGACGTGGTTGGCTACATAGTCCAGAAGTACATTTTGCTCCTTTGCATGAGCATCGTCGAGGAACAAATGCAGCTCTTCAGGAGAAGCGAAACGGTGGTCCGGTTTGATATTGCTCACAGGCCAATATCCGTGGTATCCAGAGAACGTACTTACGGGTCCTCCTTGGTTCCACAGGCCCCAAGCATTTTCTGGATTTTGTGTGATTGGGCTGATCCAAAGCGTGTTGGTATGGAGCGCATCAAAATATCCATCGGCCAATTTCTGACGCAATCCCTCGACATCTCCTCCTTGGTAGTTGGCACGAGGGTGCACGGCCGAGTCGTGAACGGGCTGATCGTTTTCAGAGTTGCCGTTGTAGAATCGGTCCACCATCGCGAAATATATGATGGAAGTGTGCCAATCTTTACGGTCCAATTCCTTCGTATCACGAACCACCTCGCCAAACTTCAAAGGGATCAACCAATCCCCGCCTTGCTGGCCGTTTCTCGCGGTATATAATCTGATCCATGCACGTTCCCATTCCTGGGCATCTGCAGGAATCGCAATGCTCAATCCGTCCTCATCGCGCACAACGTCGATTACGCGGTTGTTGAAGAAAGCTAATACTTCTTGGTCTTCCGGGATGCTCGAAAATCGCAGAACGCCTTCGTGCACGAATTGGAAATCAATGGCTGCAGGGGCTTCACCGCCGCCGCCTTCTACGGTCAAATTATTGTTGAAGCTTCCAAATCCATTAGGGACGGTTACTTCATTCGAAGGATCTAATACTTCTTCGCCGTTCACGACGAGTTTGTAGGCATATTCACCGGGCGCAAGTACGAGTGGGGCTTCCCAAGCGCTACCGGTCCATTTCAAGAAAGTGGCATCGCTGTTCCAAGCGTTAAACACACCTTTGACCTTCACCTCTTCTCCTTCGAAACCAGGAATGCTCAAGGTGATGGCGTGTTTGGCGCCTCTAAAGAAGGGCACAAATAAGTCTTCATCGTCTCCGTCAATGTGCGCGACGTTCAGTTCATGCTCTAGGGTACCCGTGACGACTTCTCCGTCAAAGTCTAGGCCGCTTGGCAATTCGAGCAGGCCATTTGTATAGTCATTTACAACAAAGGCACTTTGGTTACCGTGATGAACGTGCGGCGAAGCCAGATCAGAGGCCTGCATACGAAGGGGTGCAGAGGGCTGAACGTCACAGGCAGCGAGCGCTGCACAGATGGAGATTACCGTTAAAAATTTCTTCATGTTCTGTGGGCTAAAAAAAGGCGCACGTGGCGCCTTTGTAATATAATATCAAATGATTAAGCAAGTGCTACAGCTGCAGTCGATGCGTTTTCGCCTGCGGCTACTTCAAACCATTGGCCGTCGATCGCGAATTTTGCTGGAGCGCCACTCACGTTTTCGATGGTCATGCCTTCTGCCGTCAGGTTGGCTTTGAGTATAGCGCCTCTCCATAGGATGGAGAAAGTCAGGCGCTTCCACTGACTCGGGAGCCTTGGCGTGAAGTGTAACTCCTCGTTGCGAATCTTCATGCCACCGAATCCTTGCACTACGGACATCCATGTTCCTGCCATCGAAGTGATGTGCAACCCTTCTTTAACCTCGCGGTTGTAATCATCGATGTCCAAACGAGAGGTACGCAAATACATTTCGTAGGCTTTCTTTGGGTAACCAATTTGTGCGGCCAATATCGCGTGCACACAAGGGCTCAACGAGCTTTCATGAACGGTCTTCGGCTCATAGAAGTCGAAATTGCGCTTAACTTCTTCTTCTTCATACAAGTGGTTCAAGAAATAGTAGCCCTGCAACACGTCCGCTTGCTTGATGAAGATCGAACGCAAGATGCGGTCCCAGCTCCAGTGCTGGTTGATCGGGCGCTCGTCCAGGCTGAGGTCGTCGGTAGTAAGCTGCTCCTTGTCTAAGAAGCCGTCTTGCTGCAATACCACTCCCAATTTCTCGCTTTTCGGGTAATACATCTTGGCGATGATATCGTTCCACTTCGCGAATTCGGTGTCCGTGTTCAGAGCAGTTTTGCTGGCGATTGCGCTTAGCACGTCCGCAGCATTTTCTTTCAGCCAATTGTAGGCTTCAAGTGTCCACTCCAAGGTCCACGCCGCCATGCGGTTGGTGTACCAGTTGTTGTTGATGTTGTTCTCGTATTCGTTCGGCCCGGTCACACCTAGCATCACGTAGGCTTCTTTCTCTTGTGACCAATTCACACGCTGCGACCAGAATCGGCTAATACCGAGAAGGACTTCAAAGCCACCCTTGGTCAAATAGCCCCAATCTTGTGTGTGACGTATGTAATCGAACACGCCATAAGCGATAGCTGCATTGCGGTGAATTTCCTCGAAAGTGATCTCCCACTCGTTGTGACATTCCTCGCCGTTCATTGTTACCATCGGGTACAATGCTGCTCCGTCGCTAAACCCGAGCTTGCCTGCATTTTCGATGGCCTTATCGAGCTGCTTGTAACGGTACAAACATAAGTTCTTCGCCACCTCCGGCTGCGCCGTAGCGAGGTAGAAAGGCAAACAGTACGCTTCGGTATCCCAGTAGGTAGAACCGCCGTATTTCTCGCCGGTAAACCCTTTCGGACCAATGTTCAATCTATCGTCCACACCTGTGAAGGTCTGGTTCATGTGGTAGATATTGAAGCGGATGCCCTGCTGTGCTTCCGCGTCGCCGTCAATCTCAATATCGGAGGTTTCCCATTTGTTGTTCCAAGCAGCTACGTGCTCACCACGC
>Ga0163109_10003210_pt1 | contig 12512 bp, 13 predicted proteins | sample CRUFie1St13metaG_FD_108704 | JGI IMG/M metagenome (GOLD analysis project Ga0163109, IMG submission 108704) | Marine microbial communities from the Costa Rica Dome - CRUD Field 142mm St13 metaG | ecosystem: Environmental > Aquatic > Marine > Oceanic > Photic zone | place: Costa Rica: the Eastern... | reverse complement strand
TCCTCCTTGAGGATCTTCTTGGTCGACCGCTGAACCTCCTGTAGGTTGAGATTCTTGATCTAAGATTTGTCCGCCTTCCAAACCCATATCAGATGCAGGCTGGCCACCAGCTACTTCACCACCTGATACTTCTGGTTGACATGAATGTTCAACTTCTTTCTTGTCATCTTCGCATGCTACGAAACATAAAAGTAAAAAAATTGATAAAATAAAAAAATAATTGTTTTTCAACATATTTAACTCCTGTTGATTAAATTCGATATGTATGTATTACCTAAATAATAATTTTAACAAAAAAAGGAATAAGTAAAATGCTGCAAAAAATACTCAACTTTATAATTTTTTTTAATACAATTACTTTTTTTCTTCTATACTCAAGTTTAAATCTAGATATACAAAATAAAGATTTAGAACAAAATATGTATTCTATTTTTAAAAAAGAAGAAATACAAACAGTAAAACTTGTAAATGTTAAAAATAATTTTTATTATAAGTTGTTATTAACTAAAAGACTTAATTTAATTAAACTAAGTGTTGAGTTAGATAAATTAAACAAACATTAAGAGAGGAAGTTTAAAAATGATTCCAGAAATTGATATTAATAAAGTCTTAGATGTAGCACTAAAATACAAGCTACAACTTACATTTTTAGGAATATTATTTTTACTCTGTGTAGCATTTCAGTTAGGTAAAAGAAGTGTAGTAATTCCAAGTTTACCTAAAAAGTCAGAATATTGTTCTGAGTATGATGACTTATATAAAATATGCAAGAAACAGTTAGCTAAGTGTACAGATAAATGTGATGAAAGAATTGACAAAGCAGTTGATGCTGAAAGAGTGGCCTGTGACTTAAGAATAATTAATGCCGTTCAGCAAAATGATAAGCAAAAAGAAATTTCTACATGTAGGGTTGCAAAACTAAAATATAGACAATGTAAGAAAAAAGGATTTTAAAAGATGGTTAACAAAATTATTTCTTTATTTTTAATTTTTACTTTATTGATCAGTAATTCTTTTGCTGAGCCTTTTGTTTATTATAGTGATAGAAAAGAAGCAAATGAAAATATTTTTAATTTCAAAGCAGAGGTAATTCACGAAAAATTTAACGGTCTACTTTTTGATTTAGCATATTTTCCTATGACAGATCTACCTGAAAATAATCCAGAAGGATTTAAAGTAGTTGAACCTGGATTATTTTGTCTAAATGTAAATGAATATGACAATATGATTACAATTGTTAAGACAAATAAGTTTAATTTAGATAACGTTATAGATTCTGAGCGTGAGAATTGTAAAGAAAAAAAAGAAAACATAAGAAAAGGTTGTCAAGAAAGAGAAGACAGTCTTAAGAAAAAAATACAAGAAGTTGAAGACAAGTTAAAGAAAAAAACTGATGCTTTTCTATTAAAACAAGAAGAATACAAATTATTAGAAAAAAAGATGTTTTGGGTGCAAATGGGATCAGGAGCAGCAATATTAATAATTTCAGGATTTGCAATTTATTCTTCTCAAAAGTAAAATAACCTATGCGAAATCATAATTATATAGGTATAAAAGGAGAAATAAAATGGAGACAAATCTTGTTCTATCACTTGGATCACTGCTAGCTGCAGCTAGTATGTTTTATTCGATGCACAAAGATTCTAAAAAAAATACTGAGCAAATGGCAGATTTAAAAGCAAGAGTAAAACATCTTGAAGCCAAGTCAGAACAAACAGATGCAGTACTTCAGGAATTACTTCGAAGCGTCCAAGAGATCAAAGTAGCCTTAGTTAAAATTGACACAAAGCTAGATGCCTTGGAACAAGAATTTAATAGAGATAGAGATAAACAAGCATCTTAAGGGATATATAAATTATAATAAACATATTTTTTATATGAGGAGAAACTAATGAGAATTTCACAAAGACAATTACGTCGTATCATCATGGAAGAAATGGCTGCGCATAGACGTCAACAACGTCTTGCAGAAAGCCGACGTCGAAGATCAAATCGTCGTCAATTAACAGAAGGAACTGCAGGAAATCCAATTCGAATCACTTCAGGATATCTTAATTCTTTAATTAAAGAAGAATATGCAGCATATCAAAGAAGACAACAACTTGCAGAAAGTCGTCGTCGACAAAGAGCCATTCAGTCTCGAAGAAGACGATAATTTTTTTAAAAAAATATGTACAAAAGATAATTAGCATCTATTATAGATCTGCATTCAAATTATAACATAAATTTTTTTCTAGAAAGGAATATATTAAATGCAATTATCACCCGAACAAGTACAATCAGTAAATATTCTCTTATCAGCAGTACAAGTAGCACAACGTCGAGGTGCTTTTTCTTTACAAGATGCGGCAACTCTTCAAGAAGCTGTTGATCGACTTGTACCACGTGAAGAACAAGAACGCCAAGCACAAGAAGCAGCAGATGCACAATCTGCAGATGAAGATGCACCATCATTACTCTCTGAAGAAGAAGCTGAAGATGCTGCTGCAGATTCTGAACCTGCATTAGGCTCTGAGTAAATAGATAATCATTTTATAGATTTATTTTTATAATTTGCTTATGAAATTTGAGGTGCACGTAAAAAATGCACCTTTTTAGTAATATATACACATAGGCCCGATGCTTGCATAACAACTGACCCCGCCAGTGCATCGGAATCATGCGGACAAGTTTATCACAGAAAGTGAGGAAGTTATGGCAGAAGAAAAAAAGACTGCTTCTCGTAGGAGTAGAAGATCTTCATCTAAAACTGAGACGCCAAAATCTGAAGCACCAAAAGTTGAGCAAGCACAAGCTCCTAAAGCTACAGAAGCTAAAAAGGTTGAGTCTTCGAAACAATCAAAAGAAATCAAAGTAGGCTCTGAAGTTACAACACCTTCTGGAAAAGTTTGTAAAGTTTTAGAAATAAAAGAAGATTTATGTTATTTAGAAAGAATTGATAACAAAAGAAATCTTTATTTAAATAAAAATAAATTAACATTAAAATAATAGGAGAATCATAATGCCACAAATAGAATTATCAGCCGTAAAAGGTTTAGTACAAAAAACAGGTCAAGGTTTCGTTGACGCAGACGTTCAACTTGACTCAGGAGCAGTTGACTTAACAGCAACATCTGCATCAGCAGCCGCAAAAGGTGCACTTATTCACTCAGTAACACCTGGTGAAAATGTTGATTTTAAATTACACGGCACTGCTCAAGGCGCAACAAAAGGTCAAATTAAAATTATTTTATCACAAGATGACAACAGTCTTACTCTAAAAAATGCAGCTGATGCAGATGTAACTCCACAAACTATTTTAACGAATGTAGGAGATATGGCGGTTTGTGTCTTTAATGGAACTACTTGGGTTTGCGGACACGCAATAGGATAATAGGAGAATCATAATGCCACAAATAGAATTATCGACTTCAAAAGGTTTAGTGCAAAAAACAGGACAAGGCTTTGTTGATGCTGGATTACAAGAACACGATGCAGGTGCAGTTGATTTAACAGCATCAGCAACAACAGCAGCAGCAAAAGGTGCTTTAGTACATCTAGTTTCAGCAAACGATGCTAATGTTTTTAAACTTTTTACAAAAGCACAAGGTGCAGTAAAAGGTCAAATTAAAGTTATTATTTTAAAAGCAGAAGCCGCAGGTGAAAACTCTTTTACTGTTGACAATCATAACGATGATGATTTAGCAGTTTTAGAAACACCTGGAGATATGGCAATTTGTGTCTTTGATGGAACAAACTGGAAGTCTGGAAAAGCTTTAGCATAAGTAATATACATATATTGTCTTCTTATTTAGAATCGACTCCTATAATTACTAATAACAAAAAGTGATTATAGGAGTTTTTTTTATGGCTTCATTTTTAAGTACAGATAACCCAACAGCATTTGGAGTGTATGATAGTGACTTGCATTTTAGTTCTGATGCTGATAAAATCTTATTATATGTAAAAAGAAAGCTTGGCGACGATATAATGTCTGTTGAGTTAACAAATAAGCAAATATGGACAAACTTTGAAGATGCAACATTAACATTTTCAAAAGTATTAAATGCTCATCAAGCAGAATCTTACATGTCAAATCTTATGGGTTTAGATGTTGGACATTTAAATACATTTAAAAAAAATGATGATGGTAAATACTACGGTATATATGACGATAACGGGAATGATGTACAGCTTGAATTAGAAATACAAGACATATCAGACCCAAGATTTAATACTCTTAATAAATTTGCAAATACTGGAAGAGCAGTAGAGGCTGACTTAAATGTTGCTGGCGATCCAGGTTTACCTATTGTCGACAAGCTAGTTGGTCCACACGGTAAAGAGCAGCAGTTTCCGAGAGAAACACTTGAGTATTTATTAAGAAGAGCAGAACCTTATGCAAACGAAGCAAACGTAGGTGGTTCTACAGATTATATTAGAGGTTTTATTGAACTAAAGCATGACATTCAAGATTATGATATTTACGATGAATTAATTATTCCCGGCAAAAATGGAGAAAAGTTAAAATTAGAAGCATATAATCAAGATCCAGATCAATTATCAGTATTTAATCCAAAATATTCAAGTCATGTTCCTGCAAATACAACTCCTACAAAAATAAAAATAAACGAAATATTTCACTTTTCACCTCAAGCAGCATATCGTTTTTTTGATACAACTTCAGCAATAAACTATTTAAATAATCAATTTTCTTTTGAATCTTTTACGCCAGAAACTGTATTTTATGTTTTACCTGTATTTGAAGATTTATTAAGAGCTGGACAACTAGATATATCTAACCGTGTTCGTAGAAGTAACTTTAGTTATAGGTTGCAGGGTAAAGACTTAAGAATATTTCCTAGACCTACACAAAGTAACCCGATGAATCTATTTATTAAGTTTTCATTTCCTGCTGACCCATATAGAACTAATTTGCCTTTTGATGATTCAACAATCACCGGGGTTTCTAATATATCTAATGTTCCATTTGCAAATATTAAATATAGTGGAATAAATTCTATGTCTAGACAGTGGATCAAACAATTTACTTTAGCATTATGTAAAGAAACTTTAGGACTAATTAGATCTAAATTTTCATCAGTCCCTATTCCTGGAAGTGATTTGCAAATGAATGGAACTGAGCTTTTAAGTCAAGGAAGAGAAGACAAAGAAAAACTAATACAAGGATTATCTGAAACTCTTGATAAACTAACTTATCAAAAGCTTTTAGAAGTAGATGCAGCACAATCTGAGTCTATGAGTCAAATTCTTAAAAGAATACCGGTACCTAATGGTAGAGCAATTATTATAGGATAGGAGCTGTAAGATGGCAAGGTTATTTGTAGGTCAACGTGAAGTTGATTTTTTTGCTGATATAACAAAAGAATTAATTAAAGATGTTGCCGGACAAAAAGTTTATTATTATACAATTAGAGAAGATCTTTCAAACGTTCATGAGTTATATGAAGAGTCACCTCAAAAAGTGTTTAATCCTCCTGTTGAGATTGAAGCTATGGTTGAGTGGCAACCTTCAGAGATTAGAACTACTAACTTTGGTACAGAGCATATCAAAACAATTACTTTGTATTTGCATCATAGAGACTTACTTGATCGTGGCATTGTTTTTAAAGAAGGCGATTACTTTTCATACGGAATATACTTTTTTGAGGCAACATCTATTGTTTATGATAAATTAATTTATGGACAAATTGAAAGAGTCGTTTCTATGAAAGTTAATGGAAAACAAACTCGCTTACATCAAATTGCTAAAAGACCTCAAGGTCCTACAAGTGAAGAGCATACAGATCAAGATGCTATTCAAACTACATTTGAGCAACAACGAGGAGAACCAGATCACGACATACGAAGACTACAAGATGATAATATAATCGACAAACCAATTACAGGACCAAAGAAAGTTGCACCTGATGGGACGCAACGTAGTACTAACGGAGTAGGTTCTTCTTTCTATGGAGATGACTAATGGCAACAAAATATGACATTGATAACAGTAAGAGATATGCACCAACAGGTTACGAAGGTGTATCTAACACAGACTATGTAATTCCTTCTTGTGGTGTTGAAGATTTAGACTTTGCTGTCTTCAATTTATTTGATAAGCAAATTCCTTTATTTTACGACTTGCATGGTGAATTAAAAAAAGTTCCAGTTATATTTGCAACAGGTGAACGTTTTGCTTTATTACGTAGAAAAAAGCCTATCATTGATCGTAATGGAGCACTTATTTTACCACTTATTTCTATTACAAGAAGTTCTTTGGAAAACATTCCTTCAAAAGGAATTGCAAATAATCAAATGTTTCCTCATATTGTTACAAAACAAATATCTCATAAAGACTTAGAACATCGTCAAAGAAAAAATTATGAAAATTTAAAAAATATTGAGGGTGAAGATCTTGCAAATGATCCAGATTTATCTCTTGCGTATAAACTTGATAAGAACATAATTGAGACTATTGAAATGCCTGCTGTTAAATATTTTGGCGCAGTATATGAAATTTCAATCTGGTCATCTTTTACTCAACAAATGAACAAATTATTAGAAACAATAATTAGTGCTTACACACTTAATCCTGGGCAGCAATTCCAGTTAGAAAGTGATAAAGGATATACGTTTTCTTCATTTGTTGACTCAAGCATAAGTCAAGATACAAACTATTCAGACTTTACTGATGCAGAAAGATATGTTAAATATAACATGACTTTAAATGCAACTGGATATATTATTGCACCTAATATTTTAGGTGGGAAAACTGCATTAAGATCTTTTATGAGTGCACCTCAAGTCTCTTTCGACGTATTTTCAGATTATACAGATATTGAGCCACAAGTTGCAGGTGTTGCAGATCCAGATCCTAATACACATATTTTTGATGATTTAGCAACTGAAGACTCTTATGCAGCTGCACAAGGTGTAGGTGTAGATGGATCAAAAAATAGAGACGAACTTTTAAAAGCAGACGCAAGTAATGGCTTAGCTACGAGCCTTAATTTAGAAAAATACACAACAGACTCCATAGGCGAAAGAAATACAGATTTCTCAAAAGAAAGAAAAACTTGGGTTAGAAATAGTGAAGGAGAACTAATTCCTGTTATGGCAAAAAGTGGCGGAGGAAAAGGAGAGACTATTTATGATTCAAGATTTGCTGAAGTTTTATTCAATGTTTCAACTTCAAAAGAATAATTAAGTATTGAGAAAATAATTAAGTCTATATAGAAATTAAATTTAGGAGAAAAATATTATGGCTGAACAGACATTTAAGTCTCCAGGATTTTTCGAAAGAGAGATCGAAGTAATTAGTCGTCCTCTAACTCGAAATTCAAATACACCTGTAGGTGTAATTGGTCCTGCGAAAAAAGGACAAGCTTTCGTACCAAAAACCGTTACTAGCGTAGATGAATTCATTAAAGAATTTGGAATGCCAGATCAAGATACGTCTGCAGCCCACGCAATTACTGAATATTTTAGAAATGCAGGTGAACAAAGGGGTGCAGCAACATTCTGCAGAATTTTAGGTACAGGTTCATCAAACGCTGACGGTACTGTTTCATATGCAGGATTTAAACTAAATAGTGCTGAAATTAATGCTACAAGTCAAGCAACAGGAGCTGTACAATTTATTGTCGCTCAACATAAAGTTGATGATGCTGAACACATTACTTACGGTATTTTTAATGACAACGATTCTATTACAACTGATGCAGATGAAGATCCTGAAACAAATGGCGCTAATTTAACCTCAAATGATGACAAGATTCAATTAGTTCGTGCAATGATCTTTATGCATAAAGACTACACACTTCGAGTAGTCTCAGGAGGTGCCACAGATCTTGTTGATTTATCTAGCTCTACTGATGGTTTATTTGACCTGGTTGTTGAAAAATCTGATAATTCTGATTCTAAATCTTATAAAGTTTCACTAAATCCAAGCAGTCCTAATTACATTACAAAAGTTTTAAATACAGATTCTTTTTCTTTTTCTGACAAAAAACACTTTTTATATGCAGACTTTCCTGTAGACGAGTCAATTGCTAAAGTTGATTTAGCGGCAGATGCAGTTGCTGTTGTAAGAGGAAAAGATAGTGATTATCTTGGTTATTACGCAGACTTTGCATCTAGATTCGAAGCACCTCAAACTACTTCGTTTATTTCTCAACCTTTTGGTCAAAGAGAATATGATCTCTTTCACATTGAGTCTTTAGACGATGGAACTTATGCAAGTGCAAAATATAAAGTTTCAATTGCAGACTTAAAAGCATCGACAGAAAAAAATAATAAATACGGAACATTTACAGTACAGTTAAGAGACTTAAGAGATACAGATGATGCTCCAGTTATTTTTGAGTCTTATACAAGATGTACATTAGATCCAGATGCAAAAAACTTTATCGGCAGACTTATTGGTGATCAAAAAGTTAGTTTATCTCTAGATGTTGATAGTGAAGATGAAAAACGCTTAGTCAGAGAAGGTACTTTCCCAAATCAATCATCAAGAATTAGAGTTGTGCTTTCAGAAGACGTCTTAAGAGGAGAAGTTCCTGACAATGCACTTCCTTTTGGATTTAGAGGAATTCCTGCACTTAGAACAACACCACTTGGTGTTGACGGTGCCGGAGATAATCAAGTTCCCTTAGTAATTGGTGAAGGTGTAACAGTAGATGGTAATGTAGATACACTAGGAAGCTCAGTCTTGCCTCCTTTACCTTTTAGATCTAAAGTAACAAAAGGAAGTATGAAAAACACAAGTGGCGATTACTTCCAAACATACTTAGGGCAATCTAGAGACTCAAATGGTGATAAAACTTCGTTAGAAAACGTTAAGACATCACTTTATTGGGGACTACATACTTCTAAAGTTAAAGATATTGACAAACCAAACGATTCAACTTCAAGTGATTACAATCCTTTAATTGAGAATTTGACTAAATATCTTGCAAAGAGTAGTAAAGTTAAATTTAGTGGATCAAGCGCAGACAAGTTTAACAATAATAAATTTAGTCTTGCAAAGGTTGCATTTCCTAGTTCTAGTCTTAGCGGAATTTCTGGAACAGCTTTTGATGCTTTCTTAGAAGCAGTTTATGTAAGAAATGCAGATTTAGACTCTGATCATTATGATGCAGTTGAACATACTATAGATATGTCTGGAACGCAAGATGCATTTACAGCAGAACTTGACGAGCAATCTAAAGAAATTAGAGCTACAATGGCTAAGTTGTTAGCTGAAGATCCTGTTAAGTTTAATAAGTATAGTTTGATGGCTAAGTTTACTGCTCCTTTTTATGGAGGATTTGATGGCGTAAACATTTTAGATCGAGACGATTATTACTTTACAGATAGATCAACATCAACAGAGGCTGGTGGACATGCTATTAAGGGTGGATATCCAAGTGGTGTGCTAACATCAGGAGATTCTCTAATGCAAGGTGCAGAATTACAAAACAATGCAGTAATGTCTTATAGAAATGCTGTAAGAGTAATGACTGACGAGATGTTAATTGATCATAATGTTTTGGTAATTCCTGGAATTAGAGAATCTCTAATTACAGACTTTGCAGCAAGAAGAGTTAAGGATTACGGAAAAGCTATTTACCTAATGGATATTCCTCACTATGATGCTGGTGGAGACAGAGTTTTTATTTCATCAAGAGGAATAGCTAGTGGAGTTGCTGATGTTGATGAAACATCATCTGAATTTGTTTCTAGAGAAATTAACTCATCTTATGTTGCAACTTACTTCCCAGACGTAATGGTTGTTGATAGTGGTGATGATGCTGAAGCAGCACTTACAAATCAAAGATCTGTAAGGGTACCTTCTTCAGTTGTTGCATTAGGAGCTTTGGCAAATTCAGATAGACTTGCATTAGCACCTTGGTTTGCTCCTGCAGGTTTTGCTAGAGGAGCACTAGATTCTGTAACATCTTTGGATGTAAGATTAAATGCAGCTGATAGAGATACACTGTATGAATCAAGCATTAATCCTATTGCTAACTTCCCAAATAACCAATTTGTAATCTTTGGACAAAAGACAACTCAAATTGCTCGTACAGCATTAGATAGAGTTAACGTTAGAAGACTCATGATTAATATTAAGAGAAGAATTCAAAGAATTGCTCAAGGTTTACTTTTTGAACAAAACGACGCAGCAACACGTAATCGATTTGTTGCAAGCGCTTCATCACAATTAGCTGATGTAAGAGTTCGTCAAGGAATTGAAGATTTCCGTGTAGTAATGGATGAAACAAATAATTCTTCAGAAGATGTGGATAACAATAGACTTAATGGTCGTATTATCGTTGTTCCAACAAGAGCTGTTGAGTTTATTGCAATGGACTTCATTATTACTAATAGCGGAGTAGAATTCCCATCTTAAGAATAGTTATTAATAAATTAAAGAAAATAAAATAGGAGAAATTATAATATGGCTGGACAAGGCTCAGCGAGAGTAACATTACGCGAAATCGACTTATCACAAGTAAGAAACCCTCAATCACCGCCAATCGGCGTCCCAGCTGCTGTTGTTGGTACCGCGAAAAAAGGTCCAGCCTTTGTCCCGCGTACTTTTGCCAACATACAACAGTTTAACGAAGTCTTTGGTAGTATGTTAGAAGTAGGAAGAGAAAGTAACTCAAACCTATTAGGACCACTCGCACTTAATGAATGGATGAATTCTGCACAAGCAGGGACATTTCTTCGTGTTTTAGGTGTAGGTGACGGCAAAGCAGCAGACTCTGACGGTATCGTTAAAGAGTCTGGGTTTGTCGTTGGTGATCAATTAGTTCAAGATCAAACAAGTGGCCCAGGAAAAGTTGCAAATAATCCACATGCTGAAATTACAGCAAACAATGCAGACAAAACAGCAGCTGCAGTCGCTGCAGCAAGAACTCACTTTTTAGGCTGTTTTATGAAAGACAAAGACGGCTCTCGATTCTTATGCGATGCCGGAGTTCAAAAAGAAGATACTAAAGCTTCTATCACTTTTACATTTACAGTTGCAAGTGGCGACGGTGATGACGCAGTTGCTGCTGAGATGTTTATTCCAAAGGAACTTATAAATAAAACACATGCAATTGCAGAAAGAGTTTCTGAAGATGTTACATTAACTATTAAAATGATGAATGATCTTACAGGTGATGTTACTACTTTAGAAAAAAATGTCTTAGAAATTGATAATAACTCTGGTGCCGATGCAGGAGATTATTTTAATCAATTTTTAAATATTGATATAGCGCCAGGAACATCTAAGTCTGTACCGACGTCATATCAGTTTAATGATATATCGTTTAATCCTGACAAGCTTTTTAGTGAGATTGAACGAAATTTAGGAGTAGTTACGTTTAGTTTACCTGCAGGTAAAGAAGGAAATGAAGCAAGTGTTAAGCAATTAAGAGGTGGTGCTAATAAACTTATTGACGGATTAGACGACGATGGAACAGTTCACTTTACAGGAGCACATGTTGCTGCACCAGTAATTAGAGGCGTTTTAATGGCACCACAAGGTGTTAAACCTGCAATTGATATCGATGATACAAAACTAGGTGCAAATGGAGGATCAGATATTTTAGTTTCTTCAACTGAAGCTAGTAATTCACAAATTAGATCTGAAGTAGATGCAAAAAACTTCGGCACAGATCCAGCAGCTGACCTTGTTGGATATCATGTTGGTGAAGTGTCTTCTTCATCTCAAAGTTTTAAATTAATTTTAAATGGCTTTAAGAATACAGAATTGCCAGCAGTTATTGATTGTTCATTCGATCCAGATAGTGATTCATATATTTCTAAAGTATTGAACACAGATCCAACTAAGATTGAAGAATGCGGTCATTATCTTTATGCACATTGGGATATTGATAAAGAAGTATCAATTCCAGCAAACGACGGATTATCAAGAGCAGATACTGCTTTTGATGGTACAGATTATGCAAACATGATTGGCTTTTTAGTTGCAGGTGCCGGTGGAAGAGCTAACTCAAGTGCTGGTAAGCCTGATTATGAAACATTTAGATCAAGATTTAGAACTTCTAGATCACCTTGGATTGTTTCACAGTTCTTTGGATCTAGCGGCGATTCTTCTGATCGACCTTTAACAGCTTTGGCTGGTGGAGCTAAAAAGCTATTTAGACTTTATTCTCTAGATGATGGTGAAGTAGGAAATACACAATTTAGATTACTAGTTTCAAACTTAAGATATGTTAGTGATAAAGAATACGGCTCTTTTGACTTAACTTTAGAAAAGTTTGATTCTGATCCAATTTCTGGTGAATCTTTAATTGTATGGAAGAATCTTAACTTAGATGTTGATAGCAGAAACTTTATTGGTCGTCGTATTGGTGATATGCACACGTATTATGACTTTGATAGAGATGAAAGCAAACAACGTTTAAGAGTTGAAGGTTCATATGAACTAAAAAACAATTATGTAAGAGTTGAGCTTTCTTCTGAATTAAAACAAGGATTAGTTCCAGTAGAAGCTTTACCAACTGGATTCCAAGGTCATTCACATCTATTTACTG
>Ga0163109_10003209_pt1 | contig 12516 bp, 5 predicted proteins | sample CRUFie1St13metaG_FD_108704 | JGI IMG/M metagenome (GOLD analysis project Ga0163109, IMG submission 108704) | Marine microbial communities from the Costa Rica Dome - CRUD Field 142mm St13 metaG | ecosystem: Environmental > Aquatic > Marine > Oceanic > Photic zone | place: Costa Rica: the Eastern... | reverse complement strand
TTAAGTCCCATTTCAGACTTATCTGCAAACACCTGAATGACAGATCCAGCATTACCTCCGCCTCCTCCAATACTTTGAGCCCAAAGGCCAGGAGAATCACTTCCTTTAGTAAGTGTAGATCCTTCTTGTTTGATAGTAACAATTCCTGAGGTGTTACCTTTGCCCCCAATACCTCCTAAAGCAATATTTGCTGCTAAATCATTTGATTTCATAGCAACTGAATATACATCTGAGCCTTGACCTCCACCTCCACCAGCAGATTGAGCAAAAATTCCAGAGGAGTATTTTTTAGATGTAATAATATCTGCATTACTATCAACTAAAATATTGCCGCTTGTACCTCCTGTTCCACCAGTACCTCCTATAATTAAACCTAAATCTGGCCTTTGAGGGCCAACTTTCATAATCTTAGAAGCAGCATTTCCACCACCACCTCCAATACTTTGAGCAAACAATGCATGAGAGAATTCATTAATAGTTGTGACTTTACTATTATTAAGAGTTCTTAAATTTACATTGCCTCCAGTTCCTCCTGATCCTCCTTCGATACCAATTTTTACTACTGCTGCATGCTCCTCTTCTGCTGGGGTGCCTTCTCCAGTATTATTTTCAACACCAAATGAGGTCGTAGAACTATTTCCACCACCACCACCTATAGATTGCGCAAATAATCCATAAGAATTGAATCCTTTAGTTTCAAAATTACCAGCTGAATTTAAATCAACATCTCCTCCTGATCCGCCAGAGCCACCTTGCCTTCCCAAGGTGAATTCAAGTGAAGTTCTTTCTGATTTAGCCCCAAAACTTTTTTCAAATGCTAGGTCTGTACCAGCGTTACCACCACCTCCTCCAATACTTTGAGCAAATCCAGCATGTGAGGCCTTGCCCTCAGTAGTTATTTTCCCTCTTTGAACAACATTTACTTTATCTCCATTACCTGCTGAACCTGGTTGACCTCCAATCGCAATACTCGTATTTATCATTTGTTTTCCATCTTCCTGATTATTTTTAGATAAAAGAAGAGAAAGATTATAGTTCGCATTGCCACCTCCTCCTCCAATACTTTGAGCAATAAGGCCATGACTATTCAAACCTTTTGTTGAAATGTCACTATTATTTTCTACATCAACTTCATTACCATCACTACCTGTTCCTCCATTTCCGCCAACTGTAAGTTGTGTCTGCATAGAGTTATCATCAAGTCCTGCTGATAGTGTGCCAGCGATAGTCATTCCAGCAGTACCACCCCCACCTCCAATACTAGAAGCTTCCAATCCGTGAGAATTTGTACCAACTGTAGATATTTTTCCTGTAAATGAACTTATTGAACCTCTTATAACTTCAACTTTTCCCGACTTGCTTCCATCTCCCCCTGATCCTCCCACATTAAACGTAATTGGATTTTTGGATTTAACAATAAGACCATTAATATTGGTACCTCCTGTACCACCACCACCTCCAAGACTTTGAGCAATTATTCCTGTAGATCTATCTGCACCTCCGGTAGTAACACTACCGAAATGATTAACACTTACATTTTGTGATATGGCACCATCACCAGCATTTCCCCCTACTCCGACAGAAATTGCAGCATTTTTCTTATCACTAGGTGATGCGGAACTTTTTGGTATAGCCACTGTACCAGTAATATTCATTCCACCGTTACCTCCTCCTCCTCCAATACTTTGGGCATTTATTCCACTTACGTAATTACCACTAACAACAACATCTCCGACCAGATCAACATCGACTAAGCCACTTACTGACCCAGTACCTCCGCCTCCTCCGATGCCAAAATTCAAGGCATTTTTATCATTTGAGAAGTTAATACCACCAGTAATATTCATTCCACCGTTACCACCTCCTCCTCCAATACTTTGGGCAAGTAATCCTGCAGATAGTTTTTGACCTGCAATAGCGTTATAAGTAGATCCCGATTGAGAGGGTGTAACTTGAATATCAGAATTAATATCAGCAATAACATTTCCTGCGATACCTCCATCTTGTCCTGAGCCTCCAACTCCAATATTTATTGAATTATCTGCTGCAATTCCTCCAGAAATATTTATTCCTCCATCACCACCTCCACCACCAATACTTTTAATTAGTACTCCTGATTTTCCTGTTGATTTTGTAGATATAGTACCTTTGTTACTCCCTTTATTTATTCTTACATTAACATTGCTTGCATCACCACCTCCTCCTCCATATCCTCCAACACCAATAACTAGACCTGCACCATCACTCTTTTGCGAAGCTAATTGAAGAGCTCCACTAATATTGATTCCACCCAGACCACCGCTACCCCCTTGAGAGCTTGCCACTAATCCATAAGATCCTGACATATCAGAACTACTTTTAATTAATGACTTAGATGTCACTATATTCCCTGTATGTGTGACATTTACATTCCCTGAGTTTCCACCATTACCACCAAAACCTCCAATACCAACACTCGCTGCAGTGGCAGTAGAACTTGATCCAGTATCCATTTGAAGTGAACCAGAAATATTTAGACCGCCATCACCTCCTCCTCCTCCAATGCTTTGAGCAATTATTCCATCAGAATTACTTTCAGAAGTTTCTAAATCACCAGTAGATATCAAAGTAACAGCAGAACTATTACCAGAACCGCCACCAAATCCACCAACACCCAAACCTACTGATGCTCCACTATCACCAGATAAATTAACGGTACCACTAACATTCATCCCACCATTACCACCACCTCCACCAATAGATTGGATTTTTATTGCAGGAGAATTAAATCCTGAAGTTTTGACTGCAATATCATTATCAAGATTATTCCTAAAGGTTGTATTTACAGACCCTGCTGAGCCGCCGCCACCTCCTATACCTCCAAGCCCAAATGCTAGGGCTCCAGATTTTTGCTTAGTTAAAGTTACTGCTGCAGATGTATTTAAAGAACCATTACCACCACCTCCACCAATAGATTGACTTAATATTCCTGCAGAGTTTGTACCTGTGGTAACAACTTTACCCAAGATCTCGTTCGTCACGGAAGATGATGTACCTCCAGAACTACCCGAACCACCAAATCCAAAAGATAATGCTCCTCCATTATTCTCAGAGGAGGCAGCAATTGTTCCAGTAATATTCATTCCACCATTACCTCCTCCCCCTCCAATAGATTGAGAAAGTAAACCAATAGAATTATCTCCTTTTGTCGAAACAATCCCTGTTAAATCATTTTTAATAATGCCGGCAGTTGATCCTGAACCGCCATTACCTCCAAAACCAATTCCTAAAGAACCTGAAGTCTTTTTCGAAATATTAATATTGCCAGCAACATTCAAACCTCCATCTCCTCCGCCACCTCCAATTGACTGAACTTTAATACCGTCGCTAGATAAATTATTGGTACTAATATCTCCAGTTACAGTGCTTTCTGCATCTCCTGATTTAGAGCCAGAACCGCCATTGCCTCCAAAACCTAATCCAAATGAACCAGCACCTCCATTAGATAGTGTTGCATTGAGATTTCCAGTTATATTTAACGCACCGTTACCACCTCCACCTCCGATTGATTGAACAGTAACAGCTGAACTTTTCTCTCCCCATGTGGTGATATTCCCAACTGAATTATTCGTAACTTTCTGAGAGATACCTCCGTTACCACCACTACCTCCAAATCCAATGCCTATGCTGCCAGCTGTACCTTTAGTTAAAGTTAAATTACCAGTTATATTTAAAGCACCGTTACCACCTCCACCTCCAAGCGATTGAGCCACAATCCCTGGACTATTACTGGTATTTGAATTTTCCTGACCTGTTTGGATATTTCCATATGATGTATTGTTAACAATTCCGCCTGATCCTCCATCACCGCCTGATCCTCCAAATCCAACACCTAAAGAACCATTTCCGCTTCCAATACCTAAGCTCACCTGACCATTGATATTTATACCTCCATCACCACCACCACCACCAAGTGACTGAGCAACTATTCCACTAGATTCAGTACCTAAGGTTTTTACATACTCACCTGTAAAAGTATTATTTACAGTTCCACCATTACCACCATCTCCGCCTGATCCTCCAAATCCCAGACCCACAGAACCTCCAGCACTGGAGGATAAACTTACGGCACCAGTAATGTTAAATCCACCATCACCTCCTCCTCCTCCAATACTTTGAGCTAATATTCCTTTAGATTTATTACCTGAAGTTTCTATATATCCGTTATTATCTTTGAAAAAATCGTTATTTTGATCCATATCACCAGCTTGAGCAACTTGAATAGAAGTTGAAATAATATTTGTTACGTTACCAGCGTTACCACCTCCACCACCTGATCCTCCAATTCCAAGAGAAGCACCTACCGAGTTCTTAGATGCAGAAATTGCCCCATTTACGCTAAATCCACCGGAACCTCCTCCTCCTCCAATACTTTGACTAACTACAGCAGAGGAATCATCATCTTCAGTTTTAATGTTGCCTTTGGTCTTAGTGAGATCTACATTCCTTGATATCCCTCCACTACCTCCAGAGCCGCCAAGACTTACAGAAGCCCCAAGACTTCCACTCCCTGATGCTGCAACAGATCCAGTTACATCAAATGCGCCTGCTCCTCCTCCTCCTCCAATTGATTGGGCAAGAATTCCTTTAGATTCAGAACCAGCGGTATTAATAGAACCACTAATATCTGCAATGATATTATTTCCTTCACCTCCAGTTCCACCAGAACCTCCTAATCCAACGGATATTGCACCTGATCCTTTTGCTGCTCCTGCAAAAGTTGCAGAAACATTAAAAGCACCTGAACCTCCGCCTCCTCCAATAGATTGGGCAACTATTGCTGATGAATTATTTTTTAAAGTAGTAACATTATTATCCACATCTAATTCAACAGAACCTGAGTTTCCTCCACCCGCTCCAGATCCTCCAAGACCAACAGAGATACCGCCACTTCCTCCACCCGCTACAGAAAGTCCGGAAGAGATGTTAAAACCACCATAACCTCCTCCTCCTCCAATAGATTGGGCAAGAATTCCGTCTGACTTGTCATTCTCAGTTCTAATATTCCCAGAGGAATTTACTTCTACATTTTTACCATCCCCTCCATCTCCTCCAGAACCTCCCAATCCAACTTGAATAGTGCCACTTCCAGTAGAAACACCTCCTGCTATACCTGCACTAATATTAAAACCACCATTACCACCTCCACCTCCAATTGATTGAGCAGTAATAGCATTTGAATTTTGTCCTTTGGTCGTTATTATTTTTGTTGAATTTAAGATTACTTTGTTTGCGTTAGAAGCTTGTCCTCCATTTCCTCCAAGACCAACATTGATATTTCCACTTCCTTTTCCTGCGGCAGATGCTCCAGCAGAAATATTAAATCCTCCTGATCCACCACCTCCTCCAATACTTTGAGCTAATATCCCCCCAGAATCAATACCCTCTGTAATAATTTCACTATTAGATGTAGCTCTTACTTCTCCTGGAGTTCCGCCATTCGCTCCACTTCCACCCAATCCAACATTTATACTTCCACTACCTACAGTTGAACCAGAAAGAGAACCACTAATATTAAAACCACCATTACCACCACCACCACCAATTGATTGAACAATAAAGCCTGGGGAAGATTTTCCTCTGGTATGAATCGAACCTTTTACATCGCCCACTGCATTACCCGAAGAATTACCGCTTCCACCACTTCCTCCCAAACCTACAGTAATTCCACCACTACCTACTCCCCCAAGACTAACTGTTCCTGAAATATTAAAACCTCCGTTTCCGCCACCGCCACCAATTGACTGAACAACACTTCCTGCGGATTCATCTCCATAGGTATCAATATCTCCGTCAATTGAAGAAGTAACATTTTTTCCAGAACCACCAGCACCTCCTTCACCTCCAAGTCCTACAGCAACATTTCCAGCACCCCCTGAAATACCAACAGCAGCTCCAGCGCTGATATTAAAACCACCATTACCACCTCCACCACCAATTGATTGTGCAGTAATAGCAGTTGAGGATTCTCCGTAGGTAATCACATTATTATTAACCGTTAAATTTACAACTCCCGAAGAGCTGCCAGAACCTCCTTTCCCTCCAATTCCTACATTTACTGAACCAGCTGCAACCCCGGCACCATTAGCATTTGCAGTAATATTAAAGCCACCGTTTCCTCCACCACCACCAATTGATTGTGCAACTATACCTGGACTATTATTTGTATTTGAATTTTCCTGACCTGTTTGGATATTACCATTTGTAATTGCAGTGACTGAACTCGCAGAATTTCCTGACCCAGCTTCTCCTCCTAGTCCGACAGATATTGCTCCTGCAGCAGTTCCACCTCCAGATAAACCTCCTGTAATGCTATATCCACCATTACCACCTCCACCACCAATTGATTGTGCCGTAAAAGCTGTTGAATTAGATCCTTTAGTAATTATTGAACCAGCACTAGAAGCTTGAACTGAACTTCCAGAGCCTCCACCACTGCCCTTGCCACCAATACCAACATTAATACCTCCAGCACCAACACCAGCACCTTGACCACTTACACTTATGCTAAAACCACCATTACCTCCACCACCACCTACTGACTGTACTAATATTCCAGATGAATTATCAGACTCAGTTATAACATTACTTCCTAATTTAGCAAAAACAGTTTTACCATCTCCACCTGTACCTCCCTTTCCTCCAAGGCCAACAGTTACATTACCAGCAGCTACTCCACCTGCAGCGACAGCACCAGCAATTGAATAACCACCATTACCTCCTCCGCCACCTACTGACTGAACAATAACTCCAGGAGAGTTTCCTTGGATCTCGTAAGGAAATAATGGTGATGCAAGTGTGTTTCCTGAACCTACTTCACCTTTGGTTGTGATAGTTCCTGAACCAGTAACAACATTAACAACTCCTCCATCACCACCGCCGCTTGCATTCCCTCCATTACCTATAGTTACATTTGCTGATCCGCCCAATGAAACTCCAAGTCCAGCGGAAACTGTTGATCCACCATTACCACCTCCACCACCAACAGATTGAACTATCAATCCAGTTGATTGAACACGCTTTGTAGTTATATCAGTATTACCAAGTACTACTGAGACAGTACCTCCTTCACCTCCTGCTGCACCATCACCCCCTAACCCGATACTAACGTTTAAAGAAGCTATTTTACTTGCTGAAGCACCTCCTGCAACTGACAATCCACCATTACCTCCTCCTCCTCCGACTGATTGAGCAAACAGACCAGTAGAATTTCTCCCATCAGTAATAATAGATCCACTAAAACCAGTTGTAGGATTTAAATTACCAGAAAGAGAAGGATTTGAAGGGAAATCACCACCTACTTTTACAGTGCCTCCCTCTCCACCAGTACCCCCATCTCCTCCAATACCAATAGTCAAAGTCCCAGATATTGGTCCTGCAGATGCTGCCGCAGAATATGCGTAACCACCATCTCCACCACCGCCACCAACACTTTGTAGAAAAACTCCTGTAGCATGATCACCTTTAACTCTTATATCAGAATCACCTCCTCTATTTAATTTAACTAACCCCCCATCTCCTCCAGCTCCTCCTTGTCCTCCTAAGCTAACAGAGCCACTAAATACAAATCCTGCAGAGGCTGAGATTGCTCCTCCGCCTGTACCGCCTCCGCCTCCGACTGACTGAGCAAATAAACCAGTTGATTTATAACCATTTCCATTTTGACCTGTGTAAATTTTTCCTCCCAAGGTCACATCTACTTCTCCGCCATTACTTCCTGATCCAGCTTCACCTCCAACTGCTACTGCAGCAAATAATCCGACTCCGGTAGAAGACCCACCATCTCCGCCACCGCCACCTACACTTTGAGCGAAAATCCCCTCAGAGAAGTCACCATCAGTTTGAATATCTCCTGTACTTGATAAAGTTACTTTTTTCCCATTACCGCCGCCACTACCAGAACCTCCAACTGATACCATTCCACCACTTCTTCCACCGCTTCCACCGCCGCCGCCAACACTTTGAGCAAATATTCCTCGAGAATGATCTCCCTCAGTTGTAATGCTACCAGCATTAGTAATAGTTACATTACCCCCAGAGGCGCCGTTAGAGCCAGTACCCCCAAGTGAAACAAGACCTCCACTATCGCCTCCACTCCCTCCACTTCCTCCTACCGACTGAACAAACATTCCAGCAGAACCTTTTCCTTTAGTACTAATTTCTCCTGTGGATGAGTTAGTAGCACTAACATCTCCACCTGTTCCTCCTGAATTGGCAGTACCACCTAAAGCGACCAATCCCCAAGCATCTCCGCCATTACCACCACCACCACCAATACTCTGGACAAATACTCCAGTTGAGAATTGCCCCTGGGTCAAAATTTGCCCTTGGTTTGAAGCAGAAGTTACTCCTCCATTACCTCCAGTATCTCCACTTGCTCCTCCTGAGTAAAAGAGATTTCCACTCGTACCTGCAGATCCTCCAGTTCCTCCAACACTTTGAGAAAGAATTCCAGAACTTCTAGTTCCATTTGTTTGTACTTTTCCATAATTATTAACTCTTACGACGCCACCATCAGCTGCACCTGATGCACTTCCTGCTGAGCCAGCAAGACCATACTGTGCTCCACCACTACCACCAGCTCCACTAGCACTAAAACCAAATAGGCCATTATGTCCCGTACCTGTTGTAGCGACTAAAGTTGCACTATTATTTATTGTTACGTTTCCTCCATCTGGAGAACCTCCTCCACTGCCTCCAGAGAAAGCACCATAACCTCCTCCTCCTCTTCCACCTTGTCCACTTTTACTATAGGCATATACAGCATGTGAGGAATTTGAAATTATCTCCTGACCTGGTTTATTAATATTTACGGTTATATTTCCTCCTCTGCCGCCTCCAGCTCCATCACCTCCTCCACAGGTACAAGCGTACGCAGCTCCCCCGTCGCCTCCTCTACCTCCAAGACTTCCAACTTCTAAATATTTAAATTCAAGGGGGTCGTTTATTGTGTTTTTTGTAAAACTTGGACCACTTCCTCCCGAAGATCCATCACCTGGAGGGAAGAAAAGAGCTCCCCATCCACCATTTGAGCCTCTAGAGCCTCTCCTGACATCTCTAACCGCACTGGAAGAACTAACCGAAATGTCAGCAGGGGGGACAGGCGTAATACCTGCCCATGGGAAAAAAGTAGATTCCCATTCTTCATATGATTGCCAAGCACTAATAGTTTGTCCCGAGAGATTGTATCCTGGGATATCCTCACTGGTTGTTAATTCATAGGTTGGAGAAACAAAATCAGTAGAGCTCTCGGAATAATTTGATACTTTATAACTATAAATTTTTTGATTATATATGTGATAGAAATCATCACCATCATCTAACACCATAAACACATCACCTCTATCGGCATTGCCCCTCTGTTCAGCGCTTAAACTGTTTAGTTGGGTTGTATTTTTTTCATTTGTAATAATAAATTGAGGATAATTTTGTTTGTACTGATCAGTACTATCAAAATTAATATCGACAACATATTCTTTACTTTTATTACTATCACTAGGATCTGTTACCTGTGAACCCACTGTGGAAGTTTTAGATGGATAGACCAGGGTTTCGTTCTCATTAGCTAGAGCCTTTAAATTAATTTCAGGTAAACAGATAAGTAATAAAAGAAGAAAATTAGGCCGCGTAAAACCTTTTAATTTTCTTTGTTTCAATTTTCTTTGTTTTAATATTCTTTTCTTAACCACAGTTATTTAAAAGGAATTTAATATTTAAAGCTTTTCTCGACATTCCAAATAATATTATTATCTATTAGTCTTAATAGATTTTCATTGTCTCTTTGAGATGCATTAAATTCATATTCTTTTTTTGCTTCTCTATTTGAGGTTACAAGTCCCAATATTTGCTTCGTTTCAATTTCTTGTTGGCACCTTCTTCTTGAAAAGATTGCTTTTGTATCAGAAAAAAATTCTTCTGGCAAATTTTGATTTGATTCATTTTTCTCAATCGCTTTAATAAATCCTGTATAGGTATCAGATTCATTTGCCCATTTTAAACAACTAGATTTAGCCTCAAAAATAGAATTATATCCGCATGAAGTTAGTACCATTGCCAATGGGGAGAGTAAATATAATAATTTTTTCATGTGAATAAATAAAAATTGGTCCTTTTCAAAGTTCCAAGAACATACAAATTAATATAATTATATTTTTATAGACAAATTTAAAAATAACAACACTTTTTGCTTAATTTAAAATATTAAATTTAATTAATATGAGGTAAATTTTAATCTTAGGCAAAAGTTAAAATTTTGAGCGAGTGCTTCGATGAACTAGGCCTCGGGTTACAAAATTATCGCCCTACTTAATCGAATCAAATTCATACTAGAGATTTAGCCAGACTCAATTTATTGCTTATTTGCTTGCCTTGTGAAAAGGGTATTCTAGGGAGCGCTAAATGTACCTATTTCTACATACTTTTGCCTTTTATTAATTTGCCAAGTTGCCACAGGATAAATAATTATCACTATCCTTTCAACACTGAAAATAGAAATTATTTTTCTGTAATGATTTTTCATTTATTTGCCCTTTATTAAGATATAAGTTAGAGCACTAACTCCAAATCCTCTCCAATCATTAAAGTAATTTTTTAAAACCTTTTCTATTCACTTTCACATTGTTACTTATTTAGCGCCGAAAGTGTCCAAACTCTTTTTGAAGCACTTCCTAGTAAATACCAAGCCTCAGAATTTCCTGGATTAGGTAAAGATAGAGCAGCTAGTAGTGGTTGAAGTAAACTTTTCATGATTCACTTAGTTTTTTGTATCAAACTTTTTCTTACATGCTTGAAAACACCCAAAACGATAAAGCGCCAATACAAATAGATTAAAGTTAACAAAAAAATGAGTCCCAATAAAAGAGATAATATCTCTGAAACACTTGGAGGCTGAACTCCTATCACCAACCATCCCAATCCCAAAAAGACATATAAACCAATAATTACGAGAGAGCCGAAAATACTTCCTAGCAATAAAGCAGATAGCCCTAATAATTTACTTACTAAAATTAAACGTTTCATAAACTATGCGGTGCAAATACTAAGTGTTTCATTTATTTAGCAAATTTAAAAATAATTATCAGTAAGTTTTTTTTCATGATTTATAAATAATAAAAATTATGTCCTCAAGGTAAAACCTATTTCAACTCCTCCCCAACTAAATTTTGCAAAATTTATAACTCCCTAACTATTTTTATAAAACAGATCAAATCCCTTTGAGATACCTGAAAATCAAAAGAAATTTCTTGATCAGGTAATTCCTTTTAAATTATTTACAAGATATTGCTTCACTTTGCGTTTAGCTCACCCTTATTAGAGATAAAATATGCACTGCGAATCATTAATACGTAGCCATTAGCTCTATTTTTCTGAATAAAAAAACCTAAGCTTATTTAAATTTAAATAATTTTTTAATAAATGGATCAGTTGATTTGATTTAGAAATTTTCTACTCCTTTCATGACTAGCATTTGAAAAGAAAACTTCTGGAGAAGAAATTTCTAAAATCTTTCCTGAATCTATAAATAAAACCTGATCACTTACTTCCTTAGCAAATTTAATTTCATGTGTTACCACAATCATAGTCATACCTTGATCAGCAAGCCTTCTCATCGCATCAAGAACTTCATTAATTCGCTCTGGATCCAATGCACTAGTGGGTTCATCAAATAATAATAATTCAGGTTTTAAGGCTAAAGATCGTGCAATAGCAACTCGTTGTTGTTCTCCACCACTAAGTTGACCTGGGTACTTTTTTGCATGAGATTCTATTCCCATTTGAAAAAGTAAATGCATCCCATACTCTTCTGCTTCTTTTTTATTGCGTTTTTGAACTTGGATCGGAGCAAGTGTTACATTTTCTAAAATTGATAAATGGGGAAACAAATTAAATTGCTGGAAAACCATCCCAACTCTACGTCTAATTTTTTGAATTTTTCTTTCGTCTGAATCTGCCCTAATTTTTATACCTAAAACATTTAATTCACCTTTATCAAAAGTCTCTAGACCATTAATGGTCCTAATAAGTGTGCTCTTCCCTGATCCCGATGGACCCATAACTACGAGAACTTTGCCTTGATCTAAGGTAAATGAAACTTTATCAAGAGCAAGAATACCTTTGGCATATGATTTAGTGATATTTTTAGCGGTCAGTATTGGCTTCATAGATGTATGATTAATATCCTTTGTTTATTGTCATTTTTTGTTCCAGTTTTTTTGAAACAAATGCCATAATTGTGCAAAAAAGCCAGTAGACCGAAGCCAACCAAATATATACTTCAATATATTGTCCTATGAATTCTGGATTGGCAAGAATACTCCTACTTACCCCAAGTAATTCCATCAAACCTAAGATAGACATTAAAGATGTATTTTGAAAAAGCCCAATCAACTGGTTTGTAATAGCTGGCAATGCAACTCTTAAGGCTTGTGGAATAAGAATGTATATATTGATTTGATATTTGTTTAAGCCAAGACTTTT
>Ga0163109_10003208_pt1 | contig 12517 bp, 10 predicted proteins | sample CRUFie1St13metaG_FD_108704 | JGI IMG/M metagenome (GOLD analysis project Ga0163109, IMG submission 108704) | Marine microbial communities from the Costa Rica Dome - CRUD Field 142mm St13 metaG | ecosystem: Environmental > Aquatic > Marine > Oceanic > Photic zone | place: Costa Rica: the Eastern... | reverse complement strand
AGATCCAGGCAACCCTTCTAACGAAGGTAAAGTAATGTTGTACAAGTTTGGTAAAAAGATCTTTGAGAAAATCATGGATGCAATGCAACCAGACTTTGCAGATGAAAAACCTGTCAACCCATTCGATATGTGGGAAGGCGCAGACTTTAAATTGAAAATCCGAAACGTTGAAGGATACCGTAATTATGATAAGTCAGAGTTTACTACACCATCTGCACTCTATGATGGAGACGACTCCAGACTGGAAGGAGTCTATTCACAACTACATAACCTCGGTGAGTTTACCGATCCAAAGAACTACAAGTCATACGATGAACTCAAAGCAAAGTTGATGCGTGTTCTAGGTGAGGAAGCATCTGCAGGTGCACCTACCATGGCGCAGGAAGTTCAGATGAATGAACCTGCAACATATGAAGTTGTACCACCTATTACCAAAGAACAGGTAGAGGATACTAGTGAAGATGATGACACAATGTCATACTTCGCAAAGTTAGCAAACGAAGACTAAACACCATCAGATAAACCTTTATCTTGTGTCACCAGTCCTTCATTTATAGTTGTAAAACTACTATTATTATTGGAGGACTGGTTTCTCATATCTACTGCATTGACAGACGCACCACCATCAGCTGATGTTGGCATTGATAGATCATATCCACCAGTCTTTGCAGCTTTTCTTACTCTTCCATAAAGTTTTTGGTAGTCCTCACCAGTTTGATTTGCAAGATCGTGAAGAATCCTTGGATCTTTCACCATATTGTCAAATTCTGTTTTATTTAAAATTCCATCTGCATCTAAATCAAATGCAGACAACCCAGTCGATATAGTATTTTGTCTTGCCGATGCTGCATTTCTCTCATCGACTTTTGCCATTAATGCTCTAAGTTCTGAATCTGATACAGGTGTGATTGGTTCTGCTTCTGCTCCATAAAGAAACTCATATAATCTTGTGGGGAGTTTTTCTTTTAAAGTAGATCTAAAATACGATTTCAATCCATCCAGACTTGGCATAAAACTATAAATCCAAGAGGCAAAATCTTTTCCCCATTGTTTTATTTGATCAACTCCACCTTGTATTATGTCTTTTTTCTCTGTTGAGTCTGCAGTAAAGAAATTTATTATACCTTGTAAAAGATTAAATGGTACTTGTGCAACACTTCCTATTATAGTTTCAAAAGAAAATTTAGCAAGTGCATTTGATATGACTGCAGCCATACCATCACCTTTTGCTAATCCAGTTTCAGGATCTATTTCCAGACCAAATGCTTTTTTCAATATCCATCTGATAGCACCTTTTAACATATCAAATGGTGCACCAATAAGATCTCCTACAAAACCTCCTACACCATCTCCTAATTTTGCGATTAAACCTTCTTCGTCTGAGTTCCTATATGCATTAACACCATCGAATAATGCAAAGAGAAAACCTATAGGCCATAAGACTTTCTTTATCATACCACCTACAACTTTTGCGCCACCTAAGATATTACCACTAATAAAGGAAAATAATTTTTTACCTGTACCTGTCGCAAACTCTGCAACGCCTTCTGTTACATTCATGAGAGGTTTTAATAATCTATTGATTTGAAATGTAACTCTACCAATAAAGTTCTTTTTAAATAATCCGTCATCACCTTTTAGCGCAATAGGTTTACCATCTGCACCTAATCCAAAAATCTTTAGTGCGTTTAGACGCAAAGCATTAAGGCGCATTTTTATCTGTTGACTAATAGGTGGAACTTTTTCAAATTGACCTTTTGCGTTTCTGGTTACTAATCCTTCTGCAGTCAAACCAAAAATACCTAATGCGAGGTTTCTTAGTTTTATAAGTCCATTTGATATTGTTAGTGGAAGTGATTTCATTATATCAATTTTCTTGATAGCGTCTATTTCCCATCCTCTAAAACCTGCAAATGCCATACTTAATGCAGTTAATCCACCAGTTAAAGGTAAGATCATTTTAGGTAATGAACTTACCAATGCACCTAGTCCAAACATATCTCCGAGACCGAAATTACTTCCTCCGTCTTTTGCTTGTTTACCCTTTGCTCTTTGGACAGTATCTTTCTTCTCTCTTTTCTCACGCTCTTCTTCTAACTTATCACCATCCTTTGCTTTTTCTCTCAGAAAAAAAGAACTTAGCATCTTATTAAGTTTATCAAGTGAATCATCGATATCGATTAGTTTGTCAGTCTGTTGAAAAGTCATGACTTCATCGACCTTTTGGTTCTCTTTCATAATTTTTATAAGATCGTTTAACGTAGCCGCTGCCATATCTACCTCTGCATTTGTCTTCTTTGTTCTTCTTCTTTTATAAAGTCAATTAACATATTTACGTATACTTCTTTTTCCCATGGTATCATCATGTCTATCTCATTCAATGAGTATTTGTGATGCTGCATCAGGTCAAAGTTGGTTTTATAATGCACCATCAAACTGGTATGAGATAGACTAATTAAAAAAAATCTTGCATTCCTTCCAGTGTCATTTTCTGATGTTCATTACAACCTACACATTTAAATTCAATATCATGTTTTAAACTTGGTTGGTTTTCAACATAATTTCTTATTTTAGTAAACTGATCACTGGTCATAGATTCTAAAAATTCTATACACTCATTATAAGATGTATCTTTAAAACTTATTCTTTCATCATCTGTTAACACGGCATCTATAGACGAAACGATTAGTGCAAATACTCTGTCCATTGAACTTTGATTTTCACCTGTTATCTTTTCATTGTTAGCAACCTGTAAGTAAGTAGGTGATTTCATTTCTACCACAACATTATCTGTTAAATTTATTTTATGATTAGGAACTTCTCCATGAATTTTTATTTCAGATAAATTTACGGTTACTTCATTTCTATGTTCACATGAAGGACAATCAACTCCAATAGTAGAGGTTTCACCAACTGACTTTCCTCTTATCTGTGTAAACAAATACTCAACATCATATGATGTCATTTTTTGTGTGTCAATGTCATCTTGAACACATGATTCAATTGTGTCCATGATTGCATGTGCGATCTGTTTAGGATCTTGTGACTCCATTGCAACCAACAAGATCTTTTCTTCCTTTACAACAAAAGGTCTGATTCGAACCTCTTGTTTTAAAGATGGTATAGTTACCGAATATTTCGGCATATCATTTAATTTAGGCAATGCCATAATTTACTCCTAAGATAATATAGATCCAAATCCACCACTAACAGAGATGAAGCCTTGTGGATCATTAATTGCTTGCCATCTCGTATATGAAAACTGTACACTCACTTGTACTAGTCCATCCAATTCATTATTTAATTCAATTGAACTCACGGTTGTCGGAAATGCATCTACCAAGAGACATGAGTATACTGTACCGCCTCCTAGTCCTACGTTTATAGATGCAGGGCCAACATCAATGTTTTTATTTATTATAGGTTTTCTTAATTGATGGATACGAATATCTCTCTGATAATCTTTTTTATATCCTACTATATGCAACTCCTCAGTAAGCATAGTAGACATCCATCTGTCTATGTATTTTTTTATTCCGTAATCATTGAGAGCATAAAAAGTCATCGTCACGTCATCTACCGCATATCCATGTACAACTTTTTGAAACTCTAGTCCGATTCTACGGTCATGGGTCATCATCTGTTTGCCAGGCAATGATGCATTACTACAAAGTATATTCAACTCATTACCACCCATGGTTGCAATTCTACTTAATAGATTGTTAGTGCCAATGGTTGGCAACTCTACAAGAAAGTTACTCGTTCTCGCAAATCCTAATTTAGAAGATGCTAAACTCTTTAATGTATCAACACTTGCCATTAAATCATACTCCTAGAATCTGAATATACTTTACTTCTATTACCTTCAAAATCTGCAGTCGGTAAGAATGTTGCAATTTCCCATTCGGGTGCTGATACTCTCGCAAGTCTACTCTTTACGTGTGCAAACAAATAATGTTTATAACACGGTTTAAAAAATCTTAGTTTAGCAGTAGCAGTCAATACTTTATAAGATAACTCGAACCTTGTACTGTCATCATATTTTTTATTATTAGTTATGTCCATCAATGCGTCTAACATCTTTGCTCTCAATACTGGAGGTAGATAATGTAGATTTAATCCATAAAATCCACCTTCTGCAGGCCCAACTATTACTGATAGCGGAAACCTGTCATAGTAAGGTAATGTGTCTTTGTGTTTGGGATCATAGAAAAACATATTCATCGAACCAATCAATGGTTGTGATTTGTTTACAAGTTTAACTTGTTCATCACGCATTAACTGATTTCTATTGACTCTACCCATTGATGCTAGTTTACTACGAAACCAAGCACGTGATTGTTTGGTTCGTGGAGTGATACCTGCACGAAATGCTTCTTGTTCTACTTTGGCAAATAAATTAGACATAACACTATTTATAACTATTTTTTAGGTTTTTTCCGAAAAGGTTTTAAAGGTTTTAGTTTCTTGGTTTTCTTGAACTCTTTGAGTATTCCCATAGACTTCAGTGTCTTTTCAGTCCAGATCTGAAATTCCCATCCTCGATCTTTTGCATATTCATTTGCAGCTTCCCACTTGTTCATGTTCTTCACATATGTCATTGCTTCACCAATGTATCGTTTAGACTTGTTGGGGTTCTTAGGAAGTTCTGTCTCTTTCTCTGGTTTTATCTCAACCAATATTGTATCACCAGATTCAAATGTAATTTTTAAATCAACAAAATATCTGTGCATACGTTTATCCACGTCCCAGAAATATGGGACAACAGTTTCCTCAGAAGACCAATGTTTTACCTTGGGGTTTCTTTCGCACCAGAGAAAACATTCTTTTTCCCAGTGAGATCTGTATGTCACCTTATCAGGGTCACCTTTGTACTTCTTTAAGTTTCTTACTTTGTATTTTCCAGAATATGCCATAGTTTCGTTATAAATAGGATTACATAAATTTTATTTATTAAGGAAATAACATGGCAGAAAACATTTCATTTCCAGACCAGTTCAGACAGGCAAAGAGTGCAGTTGAAGGTCTATTGAAAAAAACTTTTAATGATCCCGAAACAGCAATTCAAAATGTAACGAGTCGGACATCTGGTGGCGCTTTTAGATATCCAGTGGATGAAAGTTATCCTGTCTATATGCATTACAGAGTTCGTGAAGTTATCCCACCTTTAAGAAATGCTACTGATCAGGTTAATGAATTATATCAAGCGCACGTAGACGATGAATTGATTCCAGTTAGAGGTCAGGCAGATGCATTAGATTTTGAAAATAATGTTCAGTCATTTAAAAAACCAACTTCATTTGGAGAACAAGGGCGTGGTAGTATCTACCAACAATATGGATCACAAAAGAAAATTCAAAAAGAACGAGATAGATTTGCTAAGAGATCGGGTGCAAAAGAAGGATTATTAGGATTTAAAACTGCATATTTAGAAAATCCAATTGATATAAAATTATACATGCCGCCTGGAGTTATGTTTCACGATAACATTCAGTATGATCAAGCACAGTTAGGTTTGTCTGGTGCAGCAGGTTTACAAGCATTTAATGATACAGGTAGTGGGTTGAGCGCAATAGGAAGTATGTTAAGTGAAACTGCAACAAGTTTAACAGGTTTGTTTTCTGGTGGGGGTAATCTTGATACTGCAAGAGTTGCAATGGCAAGAGGTGTTCAAGCATATGCAAAACTATTAACTTCTGGTCAACAAGCGGCATTTAATCTCGGTCTTCAGGTGACTGTCAATCCTAATACCAGATCTGTATTTCAAGGTGTGTCAGTAAGAAACTTCTCCTTTCAATACGATTTTTATCCTACTTCTAGGGCCGAACAAAACCAAGTGGAAAGAATAATAAAAACATTCAGGACTCAAATGTATCCAAAAGCAATTCCAGAATCTGCATTACAATCAGGATTTCCATTAGGATATAAGTTTCCAAATTTGTTTGAAATAAATTTTAAGTTTAACAATGCTGAAATACAAGGAATGCCGAAACCATTATTCTGTTTTTTAAGAGATGTTAGTACAACTTTTAATCCAGGCGGTATGTCATATCACGATCAAGGTAAACCTGTACACATGAATATGTCACTACAATTTCAAGAGTTCCGCGCATTGAACCAACAAGACATAGAGAACGGACACTAACATGTCAAACTATTTCACAAACTTTAGTAGTGTTGATTATGCTTTTGGTGATGACTTTAACAAAAAAGGTGGAGCTGAATTAACACTAGAACTTTTTCAAGATATAACTTCTTACGTAGATTTTATAGATGAATTAAAAGACCTTGCACCATACTATCAGACATATTATGTATTGGATAACGATAGACCAGATCAGGTATCATATAAAATATATGGTACGACTGATTACCACTGGACGTTTTATTTGATGAATGATAATATCCGTAGACAGGGATGGCCTCTATCGATGAGAGCACTTGACGCAAAAGTTAAAAGAGATTTTCCGCATAAGTTTGTTAGGTCACATGCGGATCTAACAGGTATTATGATTCCAGGCCAAAGAGCATTCGCATCTAACTCTGCAGCGGGTGGTAAAATACTGAGAAGAAACCTAGATCTTGGTGAAATTATTATACAATCCGAAAGAGATTTCACCGTACCAGAACAGTTAACCAACACTGCATATGAAGGTATCACTAGTTCTGTCACAGTCTTTGGAACAGGTGAAGAATACAATGCGACACATCATTATGAAGACGGTGATGGTGAAAGAGTAGATATAGATCCAAGACGAGCAGCAGGAGCACAAGTAACAAGGATTACTAATTATGATTACTATATTAGAGAGAACGATAAATTAAAAGAGATAAAAGTTATCAGACCAGACTCTATACAAGCAATCATTGGTAATTTCTTCGAAGCAATAAAATCATGAGTAATGAAAATTCTCCTATAGGTGGTCAACAATCCACCTCTGTACAACTAAAAAAGGCAACCTTAAGATCTAGTAGAACTGCTACTTCGATTGATATAACTTCTGTTGTCTTAGAACTCACTATGTTCGAAAATCTCGCAAGACCTTTTATTACAGGATATCTTGCACTGACTGACAGTGAAAAAATTATAGAAAACTTTGACATTCAAGGCGCAGAAGAGATAGAAATAATATTCAAAAGATCTACAGAAAAATCTAGTGCAAAAGAAATAAGACAAAACTGGATTATACAAAACATAGAAGCAGAACATAATGTACAAGAGTTTACAAATGTTGTGGTGCTCAGATTAATAGATAAAGAATCATTCAGATCTGGATTAAAGAATGTAAACAAATGTTTGTACGGTCAACCGTGGGAAATTATAGATCAAATATTAGTTGAATACTTGAACAGAGGTGATTTGAGAACTTCTGCAGATCTTAACAATTCTGAAAGAATGAAAGTCATTGTTCCAAACATGACACCTATTGAAGCGACCCAATGGATTAGAAATAGATCTGTGAATCAAAATGGTTATCCATTTTATTTCTACAAGTCAGCTATGACAGGAGAATACTTCTTTGCAGATTTAGAAACTTTAATATCATCACCTGTCATTAACGAAAGTCTTCCATTATCTCCAAATCAATCTGCAGGTTCTTCTGAAAGTAAATCATCATCTTCTACAATATATAAAATGGAACAAAGAGAGGTCGATAATCTATACCAATTAATACAATCTGGAATAATAGGATCTGAAAATAGATATTATGATGTTACTAAAGGTGATTTTGAAATAGTAGATTTTAATGTCAATAATGATTTATTAGTGGAACTACAATCACTTAATCCTAGACAAGAGAAACCATTGTTAGATGGTCGCTTAGCGTTTGATGAAATTGCTATATCAAATTATAAAGCAAAATCAATTTCTCAAATAAGTGGTGCAAGTGTTTTTAATGATGTAAAGTCCTATGATGAGACGCAAGATATTGGTGATAGTAGGAAAAAAATAAAGGCACATGCTTTAAGAAACCTCATGCAAAAGACTCCTTTATCAATCACAGTAGAGGGTGATAGATGGATACATGGTGATAATCATTATGGTGTTGGAAATAATATAAAGATATTAGTCAGATCAAAAGCAGACGATCCAGACAATCCCTCTGTAGATAGGAAACAATCTGGAGATTATTTAATTATAACTGCAAAATATGTTTTAGATTTGACACAAGGTAATGTAGGTGCTTCATTTAAATGTGCTAAGTTTGGAAACTATCAAAATTCAGCATATAACGTAGGTGGTGGAAGATGATACCAGATACACATAAACATTATTATGGTGACGAAACCAGATGGTTTGTTGGTAAAGTTGTTCAGGTTCATGGAGATCCTCAAGAACTGGGTCGTGTCAAGGTTAGAATATATGGTGTACATCCAGACAACCAAGCAGACGCAGAGATATATGACTTACCTTGGGCATCAGTAGTGGTTCCTACTACAGAAGCAGGTAGTTCAGGATTTGGTGCTACTGTTGGATTGAAAGAAGGTGCACAAGTTTTTGGTATCTTTATGGATGGTAAAAACTCACAGTTGCCACTAGTGTTAGGATCTATACCAAAGAACGAAAGATTAAAAACTCCAAGATATAATGAAACAAAACCTTTTGCTAACGAGAGAAGTATAGGTAACTCAAATGTAGGTGCTTCACCACCTAGACAAAGAGGTAATGAAGAAGGAGTAAAGATTGACATTGGTCAGGGTAATGGTAGAGTTACTATGGCAAACCAAAATGCAACTCGTAATCAACCATTAGATCCAAAACTACTGTTGATTTTACAAAGAGCAGCAACAGACGCAGGAGTTGACGTTGTAGTCTTTAGTGGTGGTCAGTTTCGAAGAGATTCTGGTAATCCTAGAAGAGTTGGATCAATACGACACGATGAAGGTCTTGCTGCAGATGTACATTTATTTTCTGGTAAACAAAGACTGAGTACTGCGACAGAAAATCCTGTTGTTGCTAAGTTCATATCTGCAGCAGTTGCTGCAGGTGCAAAGGGTATCGGATGTGGGCCTGGATATATGGGTTCCGTAGGAATTCACGTTGATATGTGGGGTGCAAAGGCAGGTAGTAAAACTTGGGGCAGAAATGCTAGAAGTGCAAATACTCCTGAATGGGTTCTTGCTGCATACGATCTGGGATTGAGATATGGTGGGTCAGGAAAGCCTGGTCTTGTTCCCAAAGAACTTATTGCAAACAAGGTTAGAGAAAAATCTCAAGCAACCTCAGAGTTTTCTACTGAAGCACAAGAAGCAGTAAATAGACGTGCAGCATTAGAAGGAACTAAATCAAATGATGTGGGTAAGACTTCTGATACAGGATTTACTACGGTATCAACAACAGTTGGATATGATGAGATAAAAGATCTTCCAGTCGCTGCAGTAATGACAAATGATATTCCTACACAAGACATAGAGAAAAAAGGATCTGACACAACAACCATAAGCGATCTTACAGGTGGTTCTAATACTAATGGTGTTTTGGATGAAGTTGTTGTTCAGGCAAATCCAAAAGGTATGGACGTTGCACTGAGAGAAGTTGTTGGAGTGCCAGGCGAAAAAGTTGCGAACATTGTCAAGAAAGCATCACCCATCGAAGATGAGATTAAACAAGCAGTTGATGTTCAACAATCAGGTGGGATAGAACAAGATACAGGTGCAAAAGCAGCAACAGCATCTAAGAAAGTTTCAAGAGAAATAGGTGATCCTTTTGGATATTTAAATGAATTTGGTGGCATTGGTAATGGAGTAAGTAATATTATTCCTGCACTAGTATCTCAAGCATTTGGTAAAGAAGGGGTATCCAACATAGAAACCGACACTGAATTTGTAAACAAAGGTGTCAAATTAACAAACGAAAATGGTGGTAAGGAAACTCCACCTCCTATTGTAAAATCAGGAGGTGCATCAAATGTATCGAATGTTGTCACTAATCCTACAGGTGAACCACCCAATGATAGGATAACATATGTTGTTGGGTTGGACGATGGTAAATGGGCAGGTGCAAACAGTCGAGGTACTGCAGTTGGTGGCACATTTGATTTCAAAACCTTGCAGACTTATGATCACATAGAAGCAGAAATGAAATTTGCATATGATCAGAGAGAAATAACAAGTTTGATTATTGATTGGTCGAATTTACCAAATGGTTATGACGATTACAATGTAGATAGAATACATGAAGATGTGAAAAGAAAACATAATGAAAGATACGGTAGTAATGCAGTAAATAGAAATCCTTTAGGTTTTGGTTTACAAACTAATTTTTATGTACATCAGAGCGGTACTGTTAAGAAGGTAGTCCCTGCAAAAGAAGCAGTCAAATCTTTGAAGTATCCAAGAGAAAGAAATGACATCTATGCTAATTGTTTATTTGTAATGATAAACAGTTCTCCTGATAGTCCACCCACTGCAAAACTTTGGGAGTCTTTGAATGAGATAATACGAGCATTCATAAACATTTTTCCAGGCGGTGAAATCTTGGGAACTAAAGATCTTGCACCACTAAATTCAACAGATGGGCCTGGTTTTGATGTCAGGGGTTATGTTGCACGTAAGTTTGGTAAAGATACCACCTTTACAGACACCATTGTTACTTCTATACCATCTGCATCTGAACTTGCAGATAGGGAACCAGAAACTATTGTTACACCAATGACAAATCAAAATAAGAAACCTAAAATAAAAGACACAGTAAAAAGTGCAACCTCAAAACCAGTAAACTTTGATCGAATAGCAGAAGAATATAGAAAGAATAATACAAAAGTGATAGATGCACAAAGACAGAAAGCAGAAGAGACAAGGCAGTCTGTTGCTGCAGATGGATCTGGTAAGTCTAGTAATAAGGTTAAAGTTCTCGATGATACAATAGACCAGACACTAACATCTAATTTATATCACAAGTCAGAGGCATTAAAAAATGGTTTACGATATGATGAAACATCTAAGACGTTTAAAGGAACAACATAATGGCTGACGATTTAGATAAACTAGTTGATACTAATCCAGATCTTAGTAAGGATGGATTTAAAGATCCTACGAACAATTATCCAAGAAAAGAATATGACAACACTGCGTCTACAAACCTAGCATCAAGAGGTTTAAAGAATAATGAACTATACATTGGTGGTAGCACAACAGATCTCAACTTCGATCTCAGAGACAACGGTACATCACAGTATCCTTTGAATCAAGTTAAGGAAACTATATCTGGTCATGTTTCAGAAGTAGATGACACACCAAACAACGAAAGACTGTTGTGGAAACATAAGACAGGTTCTGGTGTCGAGATGCGTCCAGATGGTACGGTCATAGTGTCATCTCGTCATAACACAATTCATATTACAGGTGGAGATCAAAAAGTTCTTATAGAAGGTGATGGTGACATCCACTATCTCGGTAATCTAAAACTTCATGTAACAGGAGACATGGACGTAGAAGTTGGTGGTAACTATAACTTACAAGTTCATGGAGATAAGACAGAGGAAATTTATGGGGGAGCATCTACAACTATACACGAAAATAAACTAGAAACTATTTCAGGTAATAACTCTAAGTTTGTAGCAGGTACAAATACAGATACTGTATTGTCAGATAATAATCTCACAGTCAAAGGTAATCACACTGAACGTATCGGTGCGAAACTTGCACAGTATGTTGGTGACAACATTACAATGACTGCACCCAATGATATGAACTTTACATCAAAGAGTATCAACATTGCTGCAACTGATTTATCCGCAATCGCAACCACAGGAGTAATAGGTGGAGACAACGTAATCTATTACGCAAAGAACTATTATGGAACATCTGCTACATATACTGATGGAGTTACCGCACCTGCATTTCATGGAGATCTTCAAGGCACAGCTGTTAGATCCATTACTTCAGACGTTACAAACTCTCAGAACTACTCAGACCCAGACACAGATGCAGGTAGTGCAGGGAATACTGGATCTGCCCAAGGTTATACTGCAGACAATACTGCAACTGATACAACTGTTCGTGGTTCAATAAATGCGCCTGGGCCGACATCTACAACCATGGATGATTATTTAAATAAATCAAATTTAGGAATACGTAATGTAAAAATAGATCCAGGCGATGTAATGAAAGACACCATTGTCAAATCTAATTCTTACGGTGGCATTTCAAACTACACCTTGACAACAGAAAGAGTAAGGAGTAAGTTAAGAGATCCCAACACTTCACGAAATAAAGTTTTTATTGGTCGTGCTATATCTGAGGGTACACTGTCACCAACTTATATACAACAGAAACCAGAACTTTTTGAGATTGGAAGAGTATTAAACACTACTGGAACTTCCAAACTACCATCTGGTAAGATACTAGGAAACGATGAAATATTCCCAGAAAGAATTGCAAATGAATCTAACATTACTGTCACAAGAACTCTTATACCAAATCAACTGTATAACCCAGAGTTGCAGTTTGCTAAGTATGGCGAAATCAATGCAAAAACAAAGTTAGCAAAGGGTACACCACTCGCAAAATTCTT
>Ga0163109_10003207_pt1 | contig 12522 bp, 19 predicted proteins | sample CRUFie1St13metaG_FD_108704 | JGI IMG/M metagenome (GOLD analysis project Ga0163109, IMG submission 108704) | Marine microbial communities from the Costa Rica Dome - CRUD Field 142mm St13 metaG | ecosystem: Environmental > Aquatic > Marine > Oceanic > Photic zone | place: Costa Rica: the Eastern... | reverse complement strand
TGGGCGACCTCTCTGTTTACCTAGATATTTTTCTAAATCCTCAAAATTATCTTCCGACAAATCATATAATAATTGACTACCATATCTTGGATCATTGTGCTTTAACGTTATAACATCTTCCAGCATACCCGGCTCGTTAAGTATTGGATAAGAATAATTACTATAATCGCCATCTAAACCCCATAATTCATAATCTGTTAATACTCTATCTTCTTCTTCATCAAAACTTTTTATTCTTTCACGAATCTGATTCCTCCATTCTGCTCTCTGATAAATTTTCTTCTTTTTACATTGTTCCGGATGACACGCACGTTTATGATACCATAAACCAGATGACGACTTATACTCATTTGGACAATAACAGCATTTATGTTTACCTTTTTTACCCGGAGTACATATTATATTTGGTTGCTTTCCTTTTTTTGACATTAATATATATTATATTAATATTATAATCCTATATTCGGTTGTAATACTATCTCTTCATCTGAATCTTCCCTATCTTCTTCTATCATCCTTCTCCATTTTTCTCTTATATGTTTTTGTGGTCTATTTAATTTAATTCCTATTTGTTTCCAAGTCATTCCTGCTTTATATGGACTCTTACATCTACGTTTACATTCTCTCAATATATCTTCTTCCTTTTTTGTCCAATTTCTTCTTTTATATCCTGTTGACAATATTTCTCCTCCTCCTCCCACTATTGTTGGCACTATATCTTCTTCTTCTCGTCTTTTTAATATTTTTTGTCTTCTTTTACTGTAACATCTTTTATCTATCTCTTTAAATTTTTCTGGATTCTTTTTTCTCCACTTTTTACCTGATTTTCTTATTATTTCTTTCCCTTTTTCTGATTGCCAATATCTTCGCATAGTTTTCTTTCCCTTTTCTGATTGTTGATATTTCTTATTCGCCTTTTTATATACCTCTTTATTATTATTATAATATTTCTTCTGATAACTATTTTTTTTCTCTCTATTTTCTAGTTTTTTTATCATTTTATTTATTACTTCAGATACTTCCCATTGTATTGCCAATTCCATTTTTTTTCTATTCATATATTCTCTTATTTTTTATCAATTTTAAAATTGATTTAAAATTTTATATATTATTATTTTAAATACAACTATGCCCAAAAAAAAAATTAAAACTAAACAAAACTACTCTATTAATCGTGATGTTATGATTAATAATAAAATATCATTATACCAGGGTGATTGCCTTGATATTATGGATAACATTGATAGTAAATCTATTGATTTAATCATTTGTGATCTTCCTTATGGTGTTACTAGAAATAAATGGGATATTGTTATTCCATTCGATAAATTATGGAAACATTATAATCGTATTATTAAAGATAATGGTGCTATTATTCTATTTGGTAGTCAACCCTTTACTACTCTTCTTATTTCTAGTAATATGAAATATTTCAGATATTCTCTTGTTTGGGAAAAAAATAAATTCAGTGATTTCTTAAATGCTAAACGAAAACCTATGAAAACTAATGAAGATATATGTCTATTTTATAAAAAACAACCTACTTATAATATACAATATTGGTATAGCACTCCTTATACTCGTTGGAATACACAAGGTGCTGTAGATAAACAAACCAATTATGGTAAACATAAAAAAAATGTTGCTAAAAGCGATGGTAAAAGACTCCCTACTACTGTTCTTCGTTATAATAGAGTTGAAAGACCCAAACATCCAACACAAAAACCTGTTGATTTAATCGAATGGTTAATTAAATCTTATTCTAATGAAAATGATATTGTATTAGATAATTGTATGGGTATCGGCTCTACTGGTAAGGCAGCAAAAAATTTAAATAGAAATTTTATTGGTATTGAACTTGATGATGACTATTTTAAACTCGCCAATGAATTTATTTACCAGGAATAAGGGACTTTATAAATAATATATCCTTTTTTATCAATTCTTCTTCTACATTTTCTGAATAACTATTATATTTATCTCCTACTATAAACCATTTCTTCTTTGGTAACCTATCACTATTTGTTAATGTTGTATATTTCACTTTTTTATTAAATTCTTCTATCAAATCTTCTTTTACTATTTCTAACGTCTCATTTCTCTTTTCCGAAAATAGCTTATATTTTGTAAAACTATGTAATATTAATATTGGACAATCTATATTTTCTCTTTTACAATTATTTATTGTCTTTATAAATCCTAATAAAGCCCGCTCCAGAAAACAAGAATCACAATAATGACCCTTATCTTCTTCCATTGCTACTACCTTTTCATTATATAATATTGACCAATCCACATTAAATGATGCAAAATACCTCTTTTTTGTTACTGTAAACCCAAAGTATTCCCATACTCTTTTCCTATGTGCCTCAAATGCCGCACCCACTGCATCCTTTAATGCTATCCCTCCTAATGTTATATCTTTTATATCATTTTCCGCCTTTATTAATGAGTCTAGATAAAATTTAATTTCTTGTGCTTCTGATAATAATTTTGACATAATCGTTTTATACCTAATATATCTTCTCTTCATTTATTTTCAATTTTTAGTATTTCTCTTATTACTTTGACTTGTCTTTCTACTTTGTTTATATCATAATAATAATAACTTTCTGGTTCTTTATAAAGTAATGAATCTGTATTTATTGCCTCATCCTGATATATCTTCTTCCCATAGTCTCTTACTCTTCTATAATCTAATGTCTGTTCCCATTGATTATAATATAACTCTACTTTCATCTCTTCTGGTGGCTCTTCAAATGCTATTGATACTGGATTTAATACTAAATATTTCGGTTTTTCCATTAATACTATTTAAATATTTAATTATTATTAATGTATGACGCGTCATTATCTTGTTTGTGGTCTATCTGACCAATATGTGTTTATATGTATTATCTTTTTTTTCTCTCCCTTCTTTGGTTTCAATAAGTCTTCGGTTTTCCACCAAGTTATTCCTATTACCTCATCTTTATTTCCTTCACATTTTGATATATGATTAAAAAAAACTTTTTTTGTTATCCAAAATGCTTTCTTACATTTCTCACATATCAACATTTCTTCATTATCACTCATTATAATTATAAATTATATTATTTTTTAATATTCTTTCTGAAATTCTTCTATAAAATCACTCCATCCTAATTTGATTTTTCTCATTATTTGTTGTTCTTCTTTCTTTTGTTTATCCGTTATATATACTTTTTTATTATTCCTTAAATACAAATTTGTATATAAAACAAATGTTAATAGATGTTTTAACCACAATTTTTGTGTATTTTCGTTGACAATCATTAGTTTTTTTACATTATTGTTATCACTTAAATTAAGAATGTGTGCAATCTTTTCATAATATATAATCGGTGATACTAATCCTTTATCCGCCATATTGTATATCGTTTCTCTTATTTTTTTATTCATTTTCACTTCACTTGGTTTTTTTAAAAATAATATTTATTTAAATATATTCAATTTTTATTATAACAGTTATCATATTTCTTTTCTTTTATCTCTATTCTTCTTTTTAATTCTAATTCACTTGGAGTCACTCCTGATTTATAATACATTCCTGGCCTTGTTACATATAATTTTGATAATTCATCTACACACGGACATTTCACTTCATCTATTACTTTTTCACATTTTTTTAATTCTGTCATTTTTATCCAATTTATAATTGAACTTCTAGTAATACGAATCATATTTATAATTAAAAAATTATTATTTATTATTATTCAATTTATATTAATGGACACATTATATTATTTCCTTCCCAATCCAAATATGGGGCATCAAATTCTTTGTTTGCTATCATCACTATTCCCCATATCCACATTACTGTTATTACTATTGAAAGCAAACAACTACCACATCTTGTTCCTAATTGCATTCCCACATCTTTCTCATCTGTTGTTTCACCTCCAAAGGCACATCTTCCTAGGCATCCGCAAAAACACGTTAAAACACATCCCGAACCTATAACTATCCAATATATTCCGAAAATATCCCATCTTCCCATATTTCCAAATCCTGACCCAAAATACCCTGTAAATGGTATTGCTTGTAATATTATTGGTCCTAACATTTCTTTTCCTGCTTCTTCACAGCTCTGTTTTACTGTATTCCATTTCCAACAATCTATTGGATGACACCCATCTATTTTCTCATTATACAACAAACATTCTGTACTAGGACATACACAATTCGTTCCATTTGTGCCAGCATTACACGGTATTGCTTTAAACTTTTCTAATTCTCTTCCTCGTATATTCACTTCTGCTGATATCATTGTTGACCACAGCAATATAAATATTAATTGTATAATTATAGTAGTAGTTAATCCTACCATTATAATTCTAATAAAATTGTTTATTTCGTTTATTACTCTTCTATGCATATTTTATCAATAATTATATTTTCATTAATCTATTCAATTTTTTTTTCTTCGGGTCCTTTTTTTTAGTGCTCTTTTTTTTGTTCTCCTTCCACCCTTTTTTATTTTTGTTGGTTTTCCTTGTTTTACCCATTTCTTTTTTTTACTATCATAGTCATATACTTGAATTGTTAATGGTTTCTTCTTTATTATCTCTATTTTATAATGTTTTGTTTGTTTCTGATAATTTTTCCTTGACATCTTTCCACCTCCTTTCTTTGACGATGATGATGATGATGGTGTATAATTCACTTTTACTACTACATCTCCATTACCTGACTCATTTATATTTATTTTTTTCAATTCGTCTGATATCCCCTTTGTTAATGTCTTCAGTTTCTCCTGAAAAGCTAATCTTCTATTTGAACTACTAACTGATTTTGCTACTTTTGACAATATATTTCTATCTTTTTTTGAACCAGGATATGATGATCCTGACCTATTCTTTTGTGTTTGTGCTCCCTTTTTACCTGGAGAACCCCTTAATATTCTTACCGCATATTTCTTTCTTGATTTATTTTTCCTTTTTGGTGTCGTTTTTGGCATATATATATTAAATGTAGAATAAATATTTAAAGATGAATTATAATATTTTAGTTATAATGGATAGACCTTTTACTGTCTGTGAATACATTTGGCTTGATCATAATAATAATTTCCGCTCTAAAACGCGGGTTATTCATACACCTACCAAAGAATTAACTGGACTCCCTATTTGGAATTATGATGGTTCTTCTACTAAACAAGCAGAAGGTAAATCTTCCGAAGTTTTCCTTAAACCTGTTAAAGTAGCCCCTAATCCTTTTCGTAAAATGGCTGGTGGACTACTTGTATTATGTGATACTTGGGTTGTTGATAAAAAAAAGAGTCAAGAAAAACATGAATTAGTATATGAACCACACCCTGATAATACTAGAGATAGAGCTTATGATATATTCTCTGACCCTACTGTATTAGATCAAGACTGCTGGTTCGGTATGGAACAAGAATTCTTTGTAACTACTACTAATACTGGACCATATAATACTAATGTTCCTGTCGGAATGAATACTGTCGATGGTAAAGAATGGGTATCCCTTTCAGGAAAAGAACAAGGTGATTTCTATTGTGGCGTTGGTCCCAATAATGTTTCTACTAATACTAGAAAATTCGCCGAACAATTGCTTGAAAATTGCTTATATGCTGAACTTACTACTACTGGATTTAATTTCGAAGTTGCACCCGCTCAATGTGAATTTCAAATATTCGGAAAAGGCCTTGATGCCGCCGATCAACTATTATTGTTCAGATATATTGCTCTAATTACTGCTGAACAAGATAACTTATCTATCAATTTTCATCCCAAACCTATGGATGGCGATTGGAATGGTTCTGGTTGTCATACCAATTTTTCTTCTAGAGATATGAGAAATAGAGAAAATACCGATAAGTCATATCAATCTATTCTTAAAGCCATCACCAATTTGAAAAAATATCACGATAAACACATTGATAATTATGGCGCTGATAATAAATTAAGATTAACTGGTGAACACGAAACTGCCAATTGGAAAACATTCACTCACGGCGTTGCCGATAGGTCTGCTTCCGTACGTGTTCCTTCTCAAACTTATTTTGATGCTCACGGTTATATTGAGGATAGAAGACCTTCTTCTAATTGTGACCCCTATCTTGTCACTTCTCTAATAGCACAATCTGTTGTTCTTAATGGTGAAGAACCTCAAAAACCCCCTTCCCCTGTTGAACAGGTTGAAGAATAAATATAATATATTACTTATTATTAATATATTATAACCAAGGTAAAAATTTCTTATCATTATTCAACGCTTCTTTCATATCGTTTTCATTCTCTTCTTCTCTTTTTGCTGCTTCTTCCAACTCTACTTCTTCCTTTTTTATTGATTTTCTTGACGCATTAAATAATATTAAAGCTAAAGCTCCTATTACTAAAAGCGTTTTTCCTAATACTGTTTTTGGAAATATCATATATACTTTACTCTGATAATAATTTTGCACTTATTATACATTCATTCTTTCTTTCCCATTTCATTAAATCTCTATAACTATCTTCTATCACTCCTCTCATTCTCTCATTCTTCAATTCATCTTGAAAATATATTGCATGATTATTTTTTAATGGTAATATCAATGACGATGATTTTAAGGTATATGATGTTATATGATCCTGATTTAATATCTTTGTTAAACCTAAATTATGTTTACTTGTTATTGAACTTATTTCCTTATAATATTCTGTTAAATAATTTTCTATTTTTTCCTCATCAAATATATCTCTTATCTTATAATATATTGTTTCCTTATTTGCTTTTGACATTAATACATATATATAATTCTTATTTACAAAACCATTATATACTGGTATATTAGTTTTCGTTTTTATAAATACAAACCCTAAATAATATCCATTTCCTAGTTGCACTAATAAATCTAATTCATTTAGCGGTTCTATTATATAACTGTATTCTTCCATCTCTTTATTATCCATTTCTTGATTCTCTATCCATTCGTTTATTCTTTTCTTTTTTGTCCATCTTCCTAATTTTACCTCTTTCAATCCCAACCTATTGCATAATTCTTTCATTATGTATATTGAATAATTTTCATAAGTTATATTCTTTATACTATTTAATAGTTTTCCTAATAATTCTCTTGTGTCTCTCATATATTATTTTATAGGTAATTTTTTGTCATATTTTTCCTCATTTCTTGTTCTTTAAAAAAATCATCCAATATTTCTTCATCCACATCCTTATATAATTCCTTATATATTATCTCTGCTCTCCTATCTCTTCTTAATCTCTGTCTCAAAATAATAAACTTCTCTTTTATAGTAAGTCCCAGGTTTTTTATTTTTTCTGATATATTCCGAATTGATATATTTGCTCCCATATATATTATCCTTTTTTTCTTTTCTTTCCTCCTTTTTTCTCTTTTCCTTTTCTTTTAATGATTTTTCTAATTGATAATTTGTTATTAGTAATAAGCCTAATGTACCTCCCATATAATATATTTATTTTTTATTTTCTAGCTCTTGCTTCATCTCTTCTTTTAAAGTCGGCAATGACCATTCTGCTATATCCTTTTCCATCTTCTTCATATAATCTGACCAACTCTCTCCTTTTGCACATCCTGTCCATATTTGACTCTCTATCTCTAAATATTCATCTTTCTTTTGTGGATTTATTTCATGGTCTGGATTTTCTTCTTTCCATTCTTCTTCCATCACTAAATGTTGCTTTGTTTTTAAATTTCTTATACATCTCTCTATTGGACCTTTTTCTCCTTTATTTTCTGTTATTTCCTTTGATGGTTGTGTTTTCTTCCATTCATCATCATCTTTTACATAAAATTTCTTCCTTGACCTATCTGCACAATGTATCGGTCGTTCTGTTATTGGAACATCTTCTAACTGCTTCACTAGTATATTTGTTATTCCCTTCTCTGAACCATGCTCTTTTGTATACATCACATCTTCCAATTGAACCTTGATTTGATTCACAAAGTCTGTTAAATTCGGTGCATTCTTACATTTTTCATTTAAAAATACATTTATTGATATATTATTTGTTGTATTATTTGAATTTATTGTATTATGGTCTCCATATGTATTTCCTAACTTCTTATCCATTAAATCTATTACTTTTTCCAACAATTTCGCATCTATCTTATCTCCTGATGATTCTTCTTTTACTGGTTTACATTTTTTTTTATGTCGCCATAAACCATTCCTACTATTATATTCTTTATCACAAAATTCGCAAATATACACCTTTTTGGCACTATTCGGCACTTTTTTGAGAGTTTCTTGAGAGTTTGGTGACAAATCGGTGACGTTTGGTGACGCCATTTCTAAATGTTTTCTAGTCTTCAGGTGTTTTTTATAATCACTTTTTCGTGACGTATAATAGTCACAATCAGCACAATAAAATTCGTGAGAGTTTTTTGAGAGTTTTTTGAGAGTTTGGTGACGTTTTGGTAACATTTTCTTTTGAATGTACTAAATATTATATTTTTAAGCCTTTTTTCAAAAAATCAAAAATTTTTTTATCGTAACAAATTTTTTTCAGAAAAAATAAATTTCCCTACAAGATGGAGTAAATTTAAAAATGTGAAAAAAAATGAAAATAATTTTATATATTTTTTCAGAAGTACAACAACAATAATTGTTGTTGAAAATTGAATTTCATTTTTGACTTTTGGCAAAAAATGATCAAAAAAGAGACCTTTTTTTTAGTGCCTTTTTTTCAGCTGACACTGACCTCTTACGATGTTTGAAAAGTAGTTGACTGTTTTTGTGACGATTATGGTGAGGTGTTTTGAAAATTTTCCAAAACGTGAGCATTTGTCGTAACAAACTTTTTTGTAGCTGAAATTTTCAGTAAGGCCAGTAAGGGTTTTTACTACTTTACACTTTTGTTACCATTTTCAATAACAAATATTTTTGTAGCTGAAAAAGTCAGTAAGGATGGTAAGGGTTTTGAGAAAAATGAATATTTGTTATGAATTATGATAACAAATATTAATAATAAAAAAACGGGTCAGTAAGGACCGTCACAACTTATTTTTCTTTTTTTTCCTCATCCATCAACATAATAGCCATAGCAGCATAATTATGTAAATCAATAAGGGTATCACGTACACCTTCGTCTTTAACCATAGTAACATTAGTTTTGGTAATATTCATTAAACGATTAATTTTATCACCCATTCTAACAATAACACCAATGGGACCGAAATTGGCAAAGGCATCGCCATAATCTTTGTTTTTTCTTTTAAAAAGTTCTAATCCTTCTTTTTGAACAGTCTGCATTTGAGATACTCTATCCATATAAATTATAATTTAAAATTGTATCTAAATTATAATTACAATTATTTTCTTCTCCTTGTTTTTTTTCTTTTTTTCCGCGACTTTCTTCGGCGACGTCTTCCACCAGATTTTTCAGGATGTAATCTATCAGCATTCATAGCAGTAACTCTTTTTCGAAAATTTTCTCCCTTATATGTTCTTCTAAATCGTTTTCTTCTTCTTTTTTTTATTTTTCTAGTAGGTGAAGTATTAGTATCGGGTGTATAATATACGAATTCAGATAATGGACTTAAATATTGTTTTTTAGAATGCTGTAAAAGTTGTTTTAATAACTTTATTTTACCCATATTAGGAAAGGTAATTTTAGTATCTAATAAATGTTCTATTTTAAATTGAGATAATAATCTAAAATTAATAGGAGAAGTAGGACTCCTCCTGAAGGTTCTAGTTGTTCTTTTTCTTTCATTTTCTCTAGTATATCTAGCCAGTGTGTTTAATAATCTATTAATTTTATATATTGATTCTTGATTATTTTTTAATAGTTTCCAATTAGTTTCCATATCAGGATTATCAAAATCAAAATAAGTTTTAAATAAATATATATCTTCTTGTCTTTTTAGTTCTTTTTTTCTTTCATTTTGATTAATAGTAACGAAATTCATATTAATATATAATGAGAAATTAAATAGAATCTAATTGTTGTCTTCTACGAATAGGATATAATTGTTCATCTAATTTATAACGCAATAAAGAAACAATACCAGCAGTGGTAAAAACAAAGCAATGCCACATAGAGTGATATTTAATATACCTGTCATTGTAATATTCTTTAACTGCTATGCTATACATAACTATAGCGGAAATACCAGAAACGAAGAATAAAAAGGATAAACAATAAAATCGTAAAAAATATCGCCATACAGTTCTCCATTTAATAATAAGAATAATAAAGCTACATATAGATAAATACCAAGTAATAATCATTTCTTTATTCAAACTTTCCCATAAACAAACAATTAAAACAATTTGTTCTACAGCAAAACTAGTGACATAAAATTGAGGTTCTCTAACACGACAACCATATAAAACAGTTGTAAATATTAAACTGGAACAAGCATAACTATCTAATAATGCCCAATTATCAAAATCGTAATCACTAGTAAATACTTCACCTGGTGGTAAAGCGTGATGAGAATGATATAGTAAAGAAAAAGTTACCCCATATAAAAATTTAATAAACATAAAAGCACTAGGAACATCTTTTCTCATTTTCCAATTCCAAGCAAATACTCCCAAAGGAAATAATGCGGCTCCGTGAGTAATTAATAATATTTGATCATACATTAATATAAAAATATAGAAATCTTTATTATATTTTAATAATTGATTTAAATTAAATATGTGTAATTATTAATATATATGCAAACAACGGGATTAAAAAGAGGAGAAAAAGGAAATGAGAAATATTATACAAAACCAGAAGTGGTAAATAAATGTTTGGAAGAATTTAAGAAATTAAATATAGATAAAACAACAGATGTAGTAATAGAACCTAGTGCAGGAAATGGTTCTTTTACAACTAGATTAGTAGAATATAATAGTATATCATATGATATAGTTCCAGAAGGAGAAAATATAATAGAACAAGACTTTTTGAAATTAGATTTAACAGCAAGATTTCAAATACCATTGCATTTTATAGGAAATCCTCCATTTGGAAGACAATCAAGTATAGCGAAGAAATTTATAAAACATATATGCAAGTGTGAAAAAACAAAAAGCTTTGGATTTATTTTACCAAAAAGCTTTAAGAAACCTAGTATGCAACAATGTATACCATTAGATTTTCATATGGTATCTGAAATAGATATACAAGATAATGGTTTTATGGTAAATGGAAAAGATTATGATGTTCCTTGTATATTTCAAGTATGGGAAAGAAGGAATGAGAATAGATATATAGAACCTAAATTAGAACCAAAAGGATTTCATTTTGTAAAAAATAAGATGGAAGCAATGTTTGCAATAAGGAGAGTTGGTGTTTATGCGGGAAAATTTATAGATTTATTTCAAGATGGAATAAATTTTACAACTATATCAGATCAGAGTCATTATTATATACAATTGAATAACTCAATGTCATTTGATGATAGAATAAAATTAAAAGAAAGATATTATGAAATAGTAGATTTTGAACATAATAATACAGTAGGTCCTAAATCAATATCAAAGCAAGAATTTATTAAGGTATTTAATAAATTATTTTAAAATTAACGACGTCGTTTTCTTCTAGATTTGCGTCTTTTTTTACGAGATTTACGGCGTTTTCTTCTAGATTTACGGCGTTTTCTACGCGTTCTACGTCTTTTACGCCCACCAACGTAGAATTCCTGTTCGTCCCCTCTAATATAAACACTACCGTCTTGTGTTAACATAGGCTTTCTATGTTTTTTGTACATTGAAGTAGCACTAGGCTTTCCGTTGCTTTTTTTTAATTGCTCAACAACATTTTGTTTTTTTTTAGTATTAGAATTTGAACCAAATAAGTTAGAAATGAAATCCATATATATTACAATAAGAAAATATATATGATTATCGCTTTTTTTTACGTCTAGATTTACGCCTTTTTTTACGAGATTTACGTCTTTTTCCACCTCTTTTTTTAGTCCTTTTACTACTACTACTACTACTACCACTACTACTACCACTGGTATCATTGCTTTTTCTTTTTCTACTTTGAGCGGCTCTCGCTTGTTTATTTCTTCTGCTGTTCCTTTCAAATTCTTTAAGCTTATTTAATTTCCATTTCCTTAACTCTTCCTCTTTATCTATTTGTTTTAATACAGCATTTAAGTGTTCTTTCATTTTTTCACCTTTAAATAATTCTCTAGCTTGTTTTCTCTGTAATTCAGGATCTTCTCTTCTTTTAGATAGCCTATGTTTGTAATAATCCCTCATAGTTCCATCAGGCAACAAATCATGTAAGGATTGAATATAATTAACAAAATCAAGAGCTCCTTCGGTAAAAAATTGATAACGCAAGGTAGGTCTCTTTTTAATTACTTTACCTTTATGTTTGAATGGAGGTATAGATATATTTTTACCATATTTCGAATTATACCATTTAATAGCTTTTTTAATATCATCCTCTAAAATAGTTAATTGTATTTGTCCAGCTTTGTCATATGCTTTGGATTTCACGCGGGAAGGCGGGCGTTTTAAATCAAGTGTGCTATCAAAAGCACGACGAGCAATACCTCTA
>Ga0163109_10003205_pt1 | contig 12523 bp, 9 predicted proteins | sample CRUFie1St13metaG_FD_108704 | JGI IMG/M metagenome (GOLD analysis project Ga0163109, IMG submission 108704) | Marine microbial communities from the Costa Rica Dome - CRUD Field 142mm St13 metaG | ecosystem: Environmental > Aquatic > Marine > Oceanic > Photic zone | place: Costa Rica: the Eastern... | reverse complement strand
TTATAGGAACTTGGTACATAAAGTAAATATTCCCGTGTGAGACCGTCATGCAGTAAACTCAGACTTATGGTTCCATCAAGTAAAGTTGTGTCCTTGTCCCTCGATGAACTATCCGACTTATCATAATCAGACTTTTCGGATGAGTCTGTTTCAGATTCATCATTGGAAGATTTAACCGCAGAAATGGCCGACCATTTTTCAGATGCTTGATCATAAAGATACCAAGTCTGGTTGGAATCTTTCCAACGGTAAAATTTTCCCCCTTCACCAGTATGCCAATAGTGCCATCCTTGTTCCTGATGATTGTAAACCCAAGGGAATGCCCCAAGCCAGTTCCATCGAGAATGATTATTCTCTGCACTTAATAAACCAGGCAAGAGCAAGAAGAAATATGTCATGCTAACTCTTCGTAAGATAAATGTGACCCTTGAAAAGCTCATTGATTCAGCAAAGTGCCGGAAGGAAAGATAGTCAAATCGTCTCGTTCCGAAGAGTACTCTATCTTGACGATCTTTAGTCAAGTGGTTTGAAAAGATCACATGTTATTTCCTTTACTTCAACCAATCCTCCGATCATTTATTCTACCACTGGTCACAATAAGTACTATTCATTCCAAGGAGTCAGACCTAAAAATAATGAGTTTTAATATCCGCCTTGGTATAGCTAATGACGGAGAAAATCACTGGGACAAGAGAAAAGAATTGGTACTCCAAACGATTCAAAATTTTGGACCTGATTTACTCGGATTACAGGAAGTGTGGCATATGCAGGAGGAATATTTGAAAAATAAACTTCCCGATTATACCTACTATGGAAGAAGTAGGAGAATGAAACCAAGAGAGGGTGAGCAGTGTGCTGTTATGTACCGCAAGGACAGATTTGAAATGGTTAAGGCAAATACTTTTTGGTTATCGGAAACACCAAATGTCGTAGAAAGCAAAAGTTGGGATTCATCCTTACCGAGAATTGCCAACTGGACTCAGTTGAAAGATAAGAAGAATAACAAAAATAAGGTTTTTTTCATTAACACTCATTTTGATCATAAGGGAAGAGAGTCGAGAAAGCAGGCATCCCTTCTTTTGAAAAAAAGGGTTCAAAATCTAACAGCAGATGCACGCGTGATTATAACTGGAGACTTTAACGCAAAAGAAGGAAGCGATCCATATACCGGATTAGTTGGAGGGAAGATACTAGATACTTTTAGAATTGCTCATAAGAATCGTACCGAAGGGGAGAGCACTCTCAGTGGTTGGAACGGGAGAACCACTGGAAATCGAATTGACTGGGTTCTGTGTTCCCAAAATTATCGGGTCCTATCCGCAAAAATCAACCGATCGGAATTTGGAGGAAGGTACCCATCTGATCATTATCCGGTGACTGCAACTCTGAGAACACGGAACTAAAACCTTAATGAAAATTGTAATTCTAGATGCTTACACTAGTAATCCCGGAGACTTGAGTTGGGATGGCTTGGAAAATTTAGGAGATCTTAAAGTACATGAGCGAACCGCACCCGAGCAGGTACTTGAAAGATGTTCGGGGTATGAGATTGTGCTCACTAATAAAGTAGTTCTGGATCCTGAAAACATCAAAAAGCTGCCGGAACTCAAATATATTGGGGTGTTGGCAACGGGGACCAATGTGGTGGATTTAAATTTTGCCAAAGAGAGGGGGATCTGCGTGACCAATATTCCGGGCTACAGCACGGATTCGGTAGTTCAGCATATCCTTGCATTTATGCATCATTTCAGTTCCAAGGTGAGCGTTCACAACGATGCCGTGCAGGAGGGAAAATGGGTTAATTCGGTTGATTTTTGTTTCACACTTGGAACCCTTAATGAATTGAGCGGTAAGACGCTTGGTGTCATTGGACTGGGAACGATCGGAAGAAAGTTGGCCAAGGTTGCTGATGCGTTGGGTATGAAGATTGTCGCTGCTCACCAGTCCAGCATGAACCGGCTGGCACTTCCCTTTGAAGTGGAGTGGTTACCGATGGACGAGGTCTTTGCCCGTTCTGATTTTCTATCGTTAAATTGTCCACTGACGCCGGAGACGGACAAAGTGGTCAAAGCCGAGCGTTTGCGAAAAATGAAGAGCTCGGCCGTCGTTATCAATACGGGTCGTGGACCCCTGGTCGATGAGCAGGCACTGGCGGATGCTTTGAATAGAGGAACGATTGCGGGGGCTGGACTGGATGTATTGAGCACCGAACCACCGTCCGGCGACAACCCTTTGCTTGGAGCCAAGAATTGTGTCATCACTCCCCATATTGCATGGGCAAGCAGGGAAGCAAGGGAGAGGTTGATTACGATTGCTACGGATAATTTATCAGCCTATCTATCCGGAATTTCCAAAAATAGGGTTTAAAAATATATCTTTTTCATCTTCGGAAAATTTAAAGAAGATGGTCAAAAGTTCTTTGGTGGTTGTTATCAACCAAAAAGAGCAATCTTTTGAGTTTATATCATCTAAATTATTGGTAATTCTAAATGTAGATAAATAAAATCTTATGATTTTTAATCTTTGTTTTGTTATTAAAGTAAGAAACCGTGTTGACATCCGTAGCACAAAAAAGGGAATGTATATAACAATATGAAAACATTTTATTATTAATATGAGTGATCCAAATACCTTGCTCGGTCGATATTCTAGTGTGCATAACACAAGCCCATTTTATCCAAGTTCGTGCTAATCGAACCCTAATCTCAAATACAAATATATGCAGTGAAAATGAAAAACATCCTACTAATACTTCTTAGTTCAATACTTGCCCCATTATTGACATTTGCCGATGACCACGCAGGCGGTGAAAACGCTACTACCGAAACAGTAGAAATAGTTTACGATGGTTCCCTTCATCCAGACGATTTTGTAGGCGTTAGCTTTTGGCTTGCTACTGCAATGATGCTTGCTGCCACCGTATTTTTCTTTATCGAGCGGGACCGTGTTAAAGGTAAATGGAAAACTTCTTTGACTGTAGCAGGTTTGGTAACAGGTATTGCATTTTGGCATTACATGTACATGAGAGAAGTTTGGGTAAATACGGGTGCAAGCCCAACAGTATTTAGGTATGTGGACTGGCTGATCACAGTTCCTTTGCAGATTGTGGAATTTTATTTGATTCTTGCAGCAGTAACCAAAGTAAGTGCAAATCTTTTTTGGAAACTACTCGGAGCTTCGCTTGTTATGTTAATTGGCGGATATGCCGGTGAAGCTGGCTATGCGGATGTCGGCCCTGCATTCATTGTCGGAATGGCCGGATGGATTTACATAATCTACGAAATCTTCAAGGGTGAGGCTTCCAAACTCAACGAGAATAGTGGTAATGCTGCATGCCAGCAGGCTTTCAAAACCATTCGTGCGATTGTTACATTTGGTTGGGCAATCTACCCAATTGGATATTATCTCGCGTACATGGGCGGTGGAACGAATGACAACGAGACCTTAAACATTATCTACAACCTTGCTGACTTAGTAAATAAAGCTGCCTTCGGTCTTGCCATATGGGTAGCAGCCACAAGTGATAGCGAGCAAAACGCCTAATTCCCCATAGAGTTACTCAATCTATGGATTGCAGTTTAAATTTCCTGAGTCGCCTACAATGGCGGCTCAGGAATTACTTCTTTGAAGATCCTGTTCTTAAAGATGTAGTTGATGATTCTTATTTCTGGTCAGGTCAAAAAATTCGGGCAAAAATCTGTTTGTCAGTCGGCAAATCGTTTGGCTTGGAAGAAGATCTTCTCCTTGATATCGCCGCGTTTACAGAGCTTTTGCATAATGCCAGTCTGATTCATGATGATCTGATTGATAATGACGAAGAGAGGAGAGGGTGTGAAACACCATGGAAAAAATACGGCAGGAATAAAGCCTTATTAATGGGAGATCTTCTCATCGCTAAGTCTGTTGCCCTCTCCACTAATATCAACACCGACCCCACTGTTTCAGTCGCATGGACCTCCGAAATATCAAATTGTGTGATTTCAGCAGTCAGGGGTGCAGTCAATGAATTGGATTTTGCCTCTACTTCCACAGACGACATTCTTTGTAAATACACAGAAATGTCGCGAAATAAAACCGGAGTTATGTTTGCTCTGCCAGCCCGATGCGTCGCAATTGCTGCCAAAAAGAATCAGCTATGTCTTGATTCAATTACCGAAATATTTACAAACTTCGCAATTGCTTACCAAATACGCGATGATCAGGCCGACTATCTTGGAGTAAAAAAAGGTCGTAAGAATCTGTCTGATTTAAAAAATAAACGACCAAATATTTACTACCTTTTAGAAAGCTCCACATTATGCGAAGATTTTCATCAGGAATTTATTGAGGACTTTCAAAAAGATCTGATTGCAAAAGCTCTTGATCTGGCAAAAATTCACATACCTGAAATGAGCGACTTTTTCTCTGGAATCATTATTCCCTTCATTACCCTGAATCCACCGATACCATCTTCCTTAAAATTACTTGGCAGTTCTTAGCCACTGATAGTTTCGGTAATCTTCTCATCTAGAATTGACTGCAGGGAGTAAACCTTCGTCACCCCGTAAAGCCATCGTAGTGGGTGCTGGGTTTGGAGGGTTAGCCATGAGTCTTCGCCTGAGACATTTAGGCTACGATGTTACCGTGGTCGACAATAACCCTAAGCCAGGTGGGAGAGCACAGGTTTATCAATTAGGAGAATACAAATTTGATGGAGGTCCCACCGTAATTACAGCCCCGTTTTTGTTTGATGAGTTGTTCAGACTATTCGGCAGAAAAAGATCAGATTATGTAGAGTTTCTACCAGTCGAGCCCTGGTACCGATTTGAGTTCGCAGACGGTTCAAAGTTGGACTATGGGGGGCAGCTTGAAGATACAATTTCGGAAATAAACAGACTTTCTCCCGGAGAAGGCTCCGGATATCAAAGGCTGGTTGCTTTTTCCAAGAATATTTTTGGGGTAGGTTTTGAAAAACTTGCGGATCAGCCATTTCATCGTTTTCAGACCATGATAAAGCAGATCCCGGCTTTACTTGCTCTTAAAAGCTACCTTTCAGTTTATTCATTGGTGGGCAGCTTCCTTAAGGATGACCGGTTGCGACGGGCATTTAGTATTCATCCATTGTTGGTCGGGGGGAATCCGCTTCAGACGACTTCTATCTATTGCCTGATCCATTATTTGGAAAGAAAATGGGGAGTCTGGTTTCCAAAAGGGGGAACCGGAGCACTTGTCAAAGCCTTGGAGAAATTAATGGTGGAAGTGGGCGTAAAGCTGGAACTCAATCAACAGGTGAACAAGGTAATTGTTGATGGCTCAAAAGCCTGTGGTGTGCGCCTGGAATCGGGAGAAGAGAAGTTTGCGGACCTTCTGGTTTTCGATGCCGACCCTCCCAAGGTATATCGTGATCTTATTGATGAAAAGCATCGTACTAAATGGTCGAATGCCAAACTAGGACGACTTTCTTTTTCCATGGGATTATTCGTTTGGTATTTTGGAACGAGTCGTTCCTATCCTAATGTCGAACATCACACGATTATCATGGGTGAGGCATTTAAGGAATTACTGAAGGATATTTATGACCGTAAGGTTCTTTCTGACGATCTCAGTTTATATCTCCATCGGCCCGCGGCCACGGATTCAAGTATGGCTCCCAAAGATAAGGATGCTTTCTATGTTCTCGCACCCGTACCCAATAAGCTTGCAAAGATTGACTGGCAGGAGGCGGGTGAGCGAATACGTCTACAAGTGCAAAATCAGTTAGAAAAAACCTTACTTCCAGGATTGGGGAATTGTCTGGAAGTTTCCCATTTTGTGACCCCGGATGATTTTGAAGGAAAATTCAATACTTTATGGGGAAGCGGGTTTTCGATAGCTCCTCTTTTTCGGCAATCTGCATGGTTCCGTTTTCACAATCGTTCAGAAGACTTGGAAAATCTTTATTTCTGCGGAGCGGGAACTCATCCTGGGGCGGGTGTTCCCGGGGTTGTGTCCTCTGCCAAAGTCGTCGAGAAACTGGTACCCTCTTCCCGTCCTGCAAATGAATCGAAATTTCAGGAAATTTTTCATTCCAAGAGCCGTACATTTTCACTGGCTACCTTTCTTTTGCCGAAGGAAAGAGCCGAAGCCATTTTTAGGTTGTATTATGTTTGCAGAACCTTGGACGACTGGGCGGATGAAGGACAAGGAGACAAGCTGAAACAAGCGATGGTCTCGTGGAAGAATCATCAGCCACACGAACTACTAGATCATTACAGATATCTTCAGGCGAGATGGGGATTGGCTTCACAGCATTTGACAGAATTGATGGAAGCAATGATTGGGGAACAGGATGGAGTACGGATCCAAACTGAAAGTGAACTGATTAAATATTGTCATGGAGTGGCCGGAACGATTGGTCTGATGACATGTCCGATTTTTGGTGTCACGGATGCAAATGCCATGAAGCACGCAGATGATCTGGGAATAGCAATGCAATTAACCAATATTTGCAGGGATGTTCATGAAGATGCGAAAAGTGACAGGATATACCTACCTGCAGAATTTTTCGAAAATTCTCCCACCGTTGCCGTCCTGCTTTCTGAGAACTCGCAGTGCCTCAAACAAGTAAGCTCGGTGAAAAGCCGTTTGCTAAGTCTGGCAAACGAACATTATGCAAGTGGTGAAAGGGGAATCCACTTTCTTCCATTGAGAATGAGAATGGTTGTGCGTTGGGCGGGTCGCATGTACAAGGAAATCGGAGAACTTATTAATGAAGACCCAGTACGATATAATCAGAACCGGGCAGTAGTATCAGGTTCTAGAAAGATGAGGATCCTGTTACCCTGTATATTTAAGGCCTTTGTATCCTAGCCCGATATGACCTATCTGGAGTTTCTGATTCTATTTATTGGTATTCCAATTCTTGCCACCAGCTTTCTGGCATATAAAAAACAGTCCCTTGATAAGCCCACAATTGGCGGTATTGGTCTGATCAGTTTGATTGCAATCGTTTACACGAGTCCGTGGGACAACTATCTTATAATGAAAAATATTTGGAGTTATCCCGAAGGTGTAGTTCTTGGAACCATTGGATATGTACCGATTGAAGAATATGGATTTATGGTCATGCAAACTGTTCTTGCAGGCGTTCTCTGGTCCTTGTTTTGCCGAAATGCCAATGTTGGTTGTCTCAGACTTTCGGTAAAAGGTATTTTACTCGCTTTAATACTTGGCCTCATTGGGGCTTACTTTTTGACAGATGAATCCGGGACTTATGCCGGACTTATTTTGGTTTGGGCATTCCCACCATTAGCGATTCAGTGGGGTCTTGGAGCACATGTCCTTCTCTCATCGATAAAAAAATGGATGCCCCTATGGATTGTTTTTACTGTCTATTTATGCTTGGCTGACTCCCTAGCCATTACAAAGAATATTTGGTCGATTACCAGCTCCACCCGTTCGGGAATTGAATTTGGGGTGCTGCCCATTGAGGAAGCACTTTTCTTTGCCCTTACTAATTTGTTTGTTTTGCAAGGTCTATGCTTGTGGTTGGCATGGAGAAAAAAGGGATGATAAAACTAATTGAATGGAATCCATTGTTCTTTGGCTCGTCCTCGGGAGAATGCTTGCCCAAGTCCTATTCGATGGGATTGACTGTTTTGACGCTAGCACTCCTTTTTCCCATGGGTGTTCTTGGGCTTTTCAGTGCTGACTGGCCAATTTCCTATCAATTGTTTCCTCTCTACTTGAGTCTGTTTCTTTTTGGAATGCCTCATGGGGGAGCCGATCATCTTTTAATTTGGGGAATGATCAGGAAAAGTACCTGGTTATTTAGGGTGTCCACTCTTTTACTATATCCGACACTTTCTGTTTTATATCTAATTTGCTGGCATTTTCAGCCCGTGGCTTCAGCCATATTCTTCCTGGCTATAACTATTTTTCACTGGGGGCAGGGGGATCGTTATATCTCTGTGAAGTTACACCGGGCTAGCTATCTTGAGAGGTCTTCTTTGTTGAAGATACTGCACATAATGGCGAGAGGTAGCATTCCGATTCTTTTACCCGGCTTTTTAGGTAATGAAACTTATCGTTTGTTTTTGGAGGCAATGATCCGCCAAGGGGGGCAGGTCGATTATGACCTCACTTGGGTCTCGCAAAATCATTTTTTCTTTCTTCTTGTTCCCCTGCTTCTGACAGTCTTACAGCTTAGCTTTTCGATGATTCAACTTCATGGAAAAGAAGGGAAAGCTTGGGGACTGGATTTAGCTGAAGCGTGCTTTCTTTTTTCATGGTTTTTATTTCTTCCGCCCTTATGGGCATTGGGAATCTACTTTGCTCTTTGGCACAGCCTTCGACATGGATTGCGTATTATCTGGATGGATCCAACGGGTAAAAAGAGTTTGCTCACAGGTGCCTATCTAAAACTTAAATCAAGATGGTTGCAGATCAGTGGCTTGATGACGGTTCTTGCTTTGGTGGGTTTGTGGTTCCTACTTGCTCTACCGTTATCTTTTCGTGGAATACAACTTGATTGGTTGGGTAAGGCAATGCTTGGCATTTCTATCCTGACTCTGCCCCATACAATTGTAGTATGTTTGATGGATCGGTTTCAGCTAAAAAAATAGTTGGGTTAATTCGTTATAACATTACTATTATTTGGTATGGTTTTACCAAGAAATCATCTACCGAACCGACGCAATTTTCTGAGGGGAGCTGGGTTGGCTCTGGCAATGCCCTTTTTTGAAAGCGGAGCATCTAAGGTATTCGGTGCGGTTGAATCACAGAGGAATAAACGAATCCTCGCCGTTGGGAATCATTTGGGGTTTTACCCTGGAGCCTTTTTCCCGAATGAGGAAGGGGTTGATTATAAAAGCAGTCCAACCTTACGAAATATTGAAAAGCACCGAAAAAATTTCACTGTTTTTTCTCATCTTGATCATGATGTAGGTGGAGGACATGGCGGAGTGAATGCATTCCTTTCAGGAGTGAGGAAGCAGGAATCCCAGGGCTTCCCGGAAAAGAATGTTTCTCTTGATCAAATAGCGGCTGAGCATGTCGGTAGTGCCGCAAGGTTTCCATCAATAACCGCAGGAATCGGATCGGGTACGGATATGTGCTGGACACGTACGGGAGTTCGCATCCCTCCAGTGAATAGTCCGTCCCGTTTATTCAAGGCCCTGTTTATTCAGTCACCTCAGGACGAGCGTATTTCTCAGCGGAAACGTCTGACGCACCGCGGAAGTGTTTTGGACGCACTATTAGGTTCTGCAAAATCTCTACAGGGAAACCTTAATGGAGCAGACCGTGATAAAATGGATCAATATTTAACTTCTGTCAGAGAGGTTGAAAAGCGCCTCCAGATGTCCAAGGAATGGTTGGACAGGCCAAAGCCTGAGCCGGGTATCAAACCAATCACAGAAGAAGAACGCATGGATATCGAGGAAATGCCTCTCTTTTTCGATTTGCTTACTCTTGCCTTGCAGACTGATTCCACGAGGGTAGCTACTTTTGAGATCCCTCTCGGGTTCTCCACTACTGATCTCGATGGTGTTTCATACGGCTACCATGGACTTTCTCATCACAGCAAAGGCGAGGATAAACTTGCTGAATTACAAGTTGCAGAAGACTATATATTTACTCAGGTAAATCGTTTGTTCGATCGCTTGCAGGAAGCAAAGATTTTCGATGATACCCTGGTGATTGTTGGCAGTGGAATGAGCGATGGGTCCAAGCATAGCAACAAGGACCTTCCCGTTTTAATGGCGGGCGGGGGATTGCAGCACAAGGGTCATGTTGTATGTCCCAAAGACCATCATAAGCGGGTTCCTTTGAGCAATTTATGGCTATCGGCTCTGCAATGGTTTGGGGTGGAGCGAGATAGTTTTGCGAAAAGCACCGGTACCTTCAATGGACTAAATTTTTCCTGAACGATGTTTAGGCTCGCCATCCTATATTCTTTACTCGGCGGATCTTATCTTATCCTTGCGGATACCATGCCCAGGGATTTTGTCAGTCAGTATTGTCAAAAATGTCACGGTGATGAGAAGCAGAAAGCGGATCGCAGGTTCGACCAATTATCAGCTTCCATCGAAAACTTTAGAGAGCAGGAACTGTGGCAGGAAATATTGGATCAATTGAATCTGGGTGATATGCCTCCGGAGGATGAAAAGCAACCAAGCGAAGATGAAAAATTAGCGGTGATTGATATGATCACCAATGGTATAGCGAAGTCCCGCGAAAAATTTGCCGGGGTTAGTGGTCATACTGTACTACGCAGATTAAATAATTTCGAATACACCAATACCATCAGTGATCTGTTGGGACTTAATACGGAGTCATGGAATCCAGCCACGGATTTCCCTGCCGATGTGCTGGTGGATGGGTTCGACAACGACGGAGCGGAACTGGTCACCTCCGGACTTTTGTTGGAAAAATATTTTCCAGCGGCGGAATCGGCGATTGTTCGGGCTACCCATTTTGACAGCAAACCGGAAAGTAAATCTTATACGCAAAAATCCCCCTTTTATTTTAGAGGAAAGGAATCCAATGATTTACCCAAACTTTTTCAAGTAGACCGTTATCGCTTTCTTCCAGAAACTCCCTACACCGATTTATATGGACGCTTCTATCGGGGTGGGCATTTGGGATTTCTGCCCTTGTACAGAACGGGGGGTGTTCCTCACAGCGGAAGGTATACTATTCGGGTCAAGGCAGCGGCGGTAAATCGTACTCATGCCTATGGCAGGATTCTCAGTGATTTTCGGAATGGCGATCCATTAGTGATGGAGTTTGCTTCGGTGGACCGAAAGGGAAGCACCGCTGGTGCAAGCGGGAATGTAACCAATGCGGTTTCATTGACCACATTCGAACTGGAAGAGGCAGAGCCGGGATGGTTTGAATGGACTGGATACTTGGAAAAAGGATACGAACCCGAGGTCCGATTCCGTAACGGTACAGCAGCGGCTAAACGCTTGACCCGCCTGCTGCTAAACAAAGCAGATCAATTTCCTGAATTTCAACCCTTTGCCAATATGAAGAAATCCGGCGAAAAGGGTTTTGAACGGTGGCACGGTACCCTCAGGGCGTACAAGGGCCCCGTGCTTCGGGTGTGGGAAATACAAGTGGATGGTCCACACATTGAAGAATGGCCACCTGTCGGGCATGAAGTACTTTACGGGAAGCTTAGCCCGCAAGATTTAAGTTCTAAAATCATCGGAGAAAGCCTGATCAGCTTTGCAAAGCTCGCTTTTCGCCGACCTCCGTTGGAAGGTGAACTAGAACCCATTCTCGATATGGTGCAGTATAAACTCAAGGAAGGATTACCACCATTGGAGTCCCTGCAACTTGGATTTCAAACAATTCTTTCCGCACCCGGATTTCTTTACCTTAATGAAGGGGAGGGTGGATTAGATGATTTTTCACTCGCATCCAGGCTCTCCTATTTCCTCTGGTCTTCGATGCCGGATGCCGAACTATTTGAACTGGCGGAGCAGGGGAAATTGAAGGATACGGATGTTCTTCGCGGTCAAGTGGAGCGTATGCTTGCCGACCCCAAGAGTAAGCGACTGACAAGCAACTTTTTACGAGTTTGGTTGGAGCTGGATAATATTGGAAAAATGCCTCCTTCCAGGGAATTTGTAAGTTTTTACCGGGACAACCTGGAATCTGCAATGCGTGAGGAAACCGAGCTTTTTTTTGAAAATGTTCTCAGGAAAAATTTACCGCCCCGTGAACTACTTGCTGCGAATTACAGCTTTATTAATCGTGAGTTGGCCGAGCATTATGGAATGCCGGGAGTGGAAGGAAATGAATTTCGAAAAGTCAGCTTTTCCGGATCCGAACGAGGGGGGATTCTCGGACATGGGAGTTTCTTAACCGCCTCGGCCAATGGGGTGGACACCTCACCGGTGGTGCGTGGAATCTATGTGATGAACAAATTACTCGACTACACGCCCCCGCCTCCGCCCGATGATGTTCCGGAGATAGAGCCGGATGTTACAGGAGCCACAACGCTTAGGGAAAAACTGGTCAAGCATCGGGCTGACGCATCCTGTGCGCAATGTCATAAAAAGATTGATCCGCCCGGGTTTGCCCTCGAAAACTATGACGCTATTGGTGCCTGGAGAGAAAAATATGACAGGAAATTGGAGGTGGATGCCTCAGGGAAATTGCCTAATGGAAAGACATTCTTCTCACCATCTGAATTTAAGAAACTGGTGATTGAAGAGAAAGAAACCTTTACCCGTTGTCTGACGAAGAAATTACTTACATACGGCATAGGACGAAAGATTAATAGCGGTGACCGAGAAGCCGTAAATCAAATCGTAGAGAAAATGAAGCAATCTGAAAAAGGTATGAAAGATTTGATTAAGATGATCGTCCTCAGTGAACCTTTTCTTACTAACTGAAACTAAGCTAATATCTCCGAGATTACCTTACCATAGTCCCGCTCGATCCTCTTATGTCCGGGAACTTCGAGCGAACGACCATCCAAGCCAAGCTGATGTAAAAGCGTGGCATGAATATCGGTTACATAGTGGGGATGTTCCACGGCATGGAAGCCAAT
>Ga0163109_10003204_pt1 | contig 12526 bp, 23 predicted proteins | sample CRUFie1St13metaG_FD_108704 | JGI IMG/M metagenome (GOLD analysis project Ga0163109, IMG submission 108704) | Marine microbial communities from the Costa Rica Dome - CRUD Field 142mm St13 metaG | ecosystem: Environmental > Aquatic > Marine > Oceanic > Photic zone | place: Costa Rica: the Eastern... | reverse complement strand
TTCTTTTTCCGTAATGTTGTCTATTATACTCAGTTGCGGCGTGATAAGTATTGTATGTGTTTAGCCATTGTTGTTGTTCTGTTGGCATTAATTACTCATACTCCTAATAAACCAAAACATAGCGAATACACCACATATAGTTGTCAATCCTACTGATACTATATTTTCTAACATACTACCTCAAATTTGTTGGTTGTGATATGACCCACGCCATAGCGATTAATATTATAATTGTTGCAATCGTTTCCATTATGCTAACCCCCACTCTGTTGATAAAAATATTTCTATTTCATCATGCGTTAATGTATCCTCTAACGCTTGAACTAAATCTGATAATGTAAAGTAGTTCATATATCCTCCTAATTTTCTAAATAATTTACTGAACAATCGTTTACTGAATATTCTCTCTCAGAAAACTGAAATTCTTTATTAATCATTTTTGGAACTTTCGATGCGATAGTATCGGCGAACCACCTCGCATCCCCATTTTCATTTATAGTAGACCTTGGTCCACAACCTTGTTCATCTACATATATTTCCATAGTCATATTGACCCAATATCTTTTTTGTTCTTTAGCCATTATAATAATCCTCCATTTTCACACATTGCGATAACTTGTTCATCTGTAAAACCTTTGACATTATAAGTGTCTGTAAAGTCCTCTGGTGTGAAAAAGTCAGTATCATCTAACAAGTCCTCATAACCTTGTTTACAACCACTCTCGTTGAAAGCAAGAGTTTCTCTTTTATTTTCATACAATTCATAAACTGCGTCATTTATGTTTTCTGTGTTTTCGTTAATTTCTAATGTTTCTCCATATAAAACCATAATTTTTTTCTCCTTTTCTTTTAATTCTTTATACAATATAATCATAATAAATGAGAAAGTCAAGTAAAATCGTATAAATTTGTAAAATAATTATTAGTAAGGTCTCATCTTTCTCCCATAATTTTTTCTATCGTGTAGTCGTGCCACTCCATATAAGTATTCCACTCTTGGCTGACAAACTCTTTAAATCTTTCTAATACTGCTTCACTATTGATTAAGTTTTCAAACTCCTCCGGAGCGTCATCTCCGTCAGCCATATAACCCTCAATAGGTTCATAACAACCTCTACACACTACACCATATTCAGTGCCTTTGTCAGAAGCACCACAACAATTGGTGAATTGTCTAACGATTTTCTCGTTAGGGTCTGTAAAATTCTTTTCATAAATAATAGCCATATAATCTCCTTTTAAATTCTATATAATATATAAATAATAAATGATAAAGTCAAGTTTTTTTTTTACATTTCCAAAGAATCTAACCACTCCTCTATTTCTTGTGGTGTCATTCTTCCGTCCTCTTCAAGAGCTTCTCTTTGCTCCTGTCTTGTTAATGGTCTACCATTATTGTATACTGGACCAATACCAGTTTCGGCTTGAAACTCAATATCGTCTTGTGGTAATTTACCAGCATCCCTTGCTAGCTCATAATTTAAACAACCCATAGCAAATGTTCCCATATCCATAATTATTTTCTCCTATTAAAATTTATTTGTGTTTGGATAGCATCTAAGAATTCAGTATCTTGTCTGTCTTGATAACCATAATATACATCATATTGAAAATTGAACAAAAATAATCTCAATCTTTTGATTTGTTTTTCAAGACAAATTAGAAAAGGAACAATCCCTTTCCCAATCATATATCTTCCAAATATCTTTCTCATTATCATAACAACTTAATGTATGAATAATTCTGCTAAATGTCAAGCTTTTTTTTTGATTTTTTTTGATTTAATTTGTGAACATACCCCAAAAACTTTCTACTAATGCAGCAATAACACCACCACCAATAATACCTCTCCACATAGTAGTATTCTTTCTAAATGCTGAGTTTTGTTTGGTTTCTGCCCATAGTCCTGTTTCGGGATTGAATAGATTTTCTTTGATACATTTGATATCTGTGTGTAACTCTTGTAAATCGGTTTTGAACTCTTTATGTAAGTCGGTGACTCTTTTGTCAGCCTCGTCCATACGATATACAATTAATTCTAAATGTTGTTTTTCTTTCTTGGTCATAATCAGTAATAAATATCACTAATTACAAAATCTATCTATTTTTTGTTCGGTTTTCTTTTCCAAGTTCTTTTTTTTCTTGGTTGGGGTTTACCTCTACGAGATAATCTGTCATTCTCACCTCTCAGAATTTTTCTTTGTAGTCTTAAATCCCTTATTTCATTTTCTAATGCCGTAACTCTACCTGCTTGAAATAATCCTAATCCGATTACTCCACCGATACTACCTAACATTAATCCTAAATAAATCCAACCTAAAATTTGTAATGTTTCCATTTTTAACTCCTTAATATGATAGTTCCTGGATTATCGTTCCAAAAGTCATCTTCGGTAAATCCGTGTTCTTTTACTATATTTCGAACTATCTGTTTCATTTTATCACTTTTACCTGTGATTAGTCTAATGGGAAAGTTTCCCATATTGTAATGTAGAATTAATAAGTTTGCTAACTTATCCTCTACCTCGTCGTGTTTAAATCCGTGTAAATCAATTTCTGTCATCTTCCTTGACCTCATAAAGTCTGTTAAAAGATTCTTCGTCCAATTGTTTTTTTACTTGAAAATACTCTATTGCATATTCCAACAATCTTGTTCCTACGGTGTCAACTACTTCTTTTGTTCTTTTATTTACTAATTTGAATCGCATACTATATTGTCCTCTTGATGTTCAATCATCTGTTCTATCCATATATCGAATATATCTAATTCGAATCTATCACCCTCAGACCCACTATCTTTAATGATGTCTGGTAATTTTTGTAATATATTAAAACTTTGTTGAGTTAGTTTCCAAGGATTAAATCTAACTCTTATATCATATATCGGATTATTCGGAATATCCGTATGTAATTTTTTATCCAACTGATAATCTGTGTTTGGTTGTTCCTCTTCAATATATTGTAATATCTCTTCTCTTGCTGGAACCACCATATACTGACAATAAGGTTCTAATTGTCTTATAGTATTTACATCAGCAGCTTCGGTTAATTCATAACCAATACTATATACTGGTGATACAATAGGTTTCATCATTTGGTCGTGTTGAACTGGTGTTCCCCATTTTCTAATAAACTCTCTCATATTTTTATTGGTAGTGTATAACCACTCCGGACTATCTTTTCCGACACCACCACCTGCCATAGGGTTAAATCTTGAACCTCTACAAGTCATATGATAAACCAAACCTCTCCAAGTTTGTTTAAACTCAATACCATTTAATAATAGTCTGTTGAATATATCACTATCCTCTTTGGATTGTGGTCTAAACATAAAATCGTGTCCACCAATTTCCTCAAAATCTTTTCTCATAATAGCCCAAGGTGCGAATACACCCTCAGTATATTCTTCATAATATCCCGTTGAATTTGGTTCATATCTATCATACCAACTTAATAATTCTTGTTCTTTCAACTCCTCTGGTTCAATACCAAAATCTTTTATTATCTTTTCTGGACCTTCTGGGTGTAATGGTGGTTCAACTCTCGTTAATGATACCACTACTCCGTTTTCTAAATATTTATCTATCTCTTCAGCGGCGTCTGGAAGTAAATACATATCCGAGTGAAAGAAAAACAATCTATCTGTGGTTGCTACATTATCTACCAACTCATCATACAATATAGTCAATCCCTCTCTATCTGGTCCTGGATTTCTGTAATATTTTACAAGATTATCTTTCTCTCCAATTTCTTGTAACCACTCCCAAGTTCCGTCTGATGATGCGTCATCTGCAAAACAAATCTCGTGTCTGTATCCAGCATTTTTTCTAATACTATTATAACACATCTTTAAATAAGATAAGTTATTTCTACTCGGTATTATAAAACTAATCGGTTCCATTTTTTACTTTCCAATCCTTTAACCATGCTTCTTCTGAATAATGTTTATTAAATAATTTTTTTGTTTGTTCTGAACACTCTTGGTAGAAAAATTCATCTTCATATAATCTACTGATTATTTGTTTTGCTGATAATAAATCTCCAACTTCTACGGTAGTTTGTGGATGCAATAATTCTTGTGTATCTAATCCCTCGTATCCGATTACTGGTGTTCCGTGCCAAGATAAGTTCATACTAAATGTTCCAGCTGCGTGTGTTCTCATTAAGTGAACTCCAACTTTATATTGACCTATGTGATTTATCCAATCTCTCCAATTCATATAAGGTAGATATTTTATATCCTCAATCATATCTTCTTGTTCTTGTTTTCTACCCATAGATACACCATACTTTTGTTCATTAACTTCTGACGCTACTAAATAACTATCCATACCACCATACCAAGAAACAAAATTACCACCCAATAGTATTCCACTTTTCATTGATGTGGTTAACTGACTATCCAGTCCCTCTGGAATCATCATACTTCTCATTACTCTTACATCTTTACAACCCAATCCTTTATAGTATTTTATATCTGATTTATTATGACAATACACCCAATCTGCTGCTCGTAAACAATTTAAATAATGTATTTGGTTCTCAACTGAATAATCTTGGAAATACCAGTGTGGACCTTCTTGCATAACTGCTATGTTTTCACAATATAGTTTGTATTTGTTCAAGTCAACACTTGGATTGTTTTTTGGAATAATCACTATCCCTAAATCATATTTTTCTGTTGGTGAATCATTTAATGGACACCACTCGGCATCCAACATAATCGACCAACCAAATTCTGTTCTGGCATTTTCGAAATCTCTTGGAACTTTACCCTTGATATTACTTTCTGAAAAAAATATTACTTTCATAAATACCTTTTGTCATAGAATACAAAAAACTGCATTTCTTCATCTTCTCTGTCTAACAAGTAAACTTCGTATCCTAAAAACTTTGCAAACCCAAATAACTCATAGTTCGGTATAAAATTTATATGTTCAAACCTAACATCTCCATCAAAAAGTGGTTTTCCTGTATCAAAGAAAAACTTTTCACCATACCAATAAGAATTTAGTCCGTCATAGTCTGTATTAGGTTTACTAACCATAAATCCATATTTGGTTATTCTGGCCATTTCTGATAAAAATCCATAAGTAGAAAACATATGTTCTATTACTTCAAATGAAATACCGAAATCAACTTCATTATCAGATAGTGGAATTGGTTCTTTGTTAAGATTAACTATACGAGCATCCGGTAGATTTTCAGCTATTTCTTTACTTCCATCAACTCTAATGATAGATTTTACACTTTTGAATTGTGGAAGTTTTTGTAAATCTAATGGTGGAAATCCACAACCAACATCTACCATAGTTTCAAATTGATTTGTTTGAAATATTTTATCTAAATGAGTTAGTGCTTGTGCCCACATATGTGGTGAATGACTACCATCTAATCCTATACCATAAGAACTCCATTTATCATAATCCCAACGAGAGATATTCTCTTGGTCTGTTTTGATAGTTCTTGAGTTTGTTATTTGTCCGTCTTTTATAATCATAGTTCTGATATTGTTTTGAATTGTAACTCGTTATTTGTAGATAAATAGTTTAGAATATTTTTAAAATTTAAATAATTTTCCTCATTCCAAATATTATCATTCCAATCTCCTTGAATATGTGATTGGAACATAAATGTATTACCATATAACCTTAAATTTTCTGTTTCGTGTATTCCGTCTTCCCCGTAAAATGTTTTACACTTGAATTGTATATCTTTATTGATGTTCTCGTGTTGTGCTACCCAGTGAAAATTAGGACTAACCGCATCAGCAGCTTCTTGTGTTATACCCCAACCTGGACTTCTGAACCCTTTTGGTCTATGTCCACATTCACTCCAAGTATCAATACTATCTTGTATTCTTTCAAATGCTTCTTGATAGTTTAATTCTAAAAATTCTTGTTCACCTATTTGGTCTTTGGGAATTTTATTTACTTCGTGATAATGTCCGTGATTACATAACTCAACCCAATCAAATTGTTTCCAGAAGTCTACCCAATCTTTTGTTAATTTATATTGTCTATGATAATAACTTGGGCAGAATAGTGTGAATTTGACCCCAAATTCGTCGTTTAACGACTTTAAATAATCTACTTGGACATCACCCTCGCATCCCCAACCTTGTTGTGGGTGCAAGTCATCAATCGATACTGTTATGTTCACTTGTTATTCCTTTAATGTAGTCTTCTATATTTACTTTTGGTTCATACCCAATTAATCTCTTTGCTATCAAAGTATTACAAAGAGTTTCTTTTGCTTCACCTGGTCTTTCATCAATATATGTTGTTTTTGTATTAAACATACTTGCTAACTCGTTGATTGAATGGTTTTCTCCTCTACCCAATTCTATTTTGTCCCAACAAGTTTCGTTTTCTGATGTTAAGATTAGTCCGTCCACTATATCGTCTATGTGAGTGAAATCTCTTCTTTGAAATCCATCTCCCGTGATTGTTAGTGGTTCTTGGTTTTTATATTGTCTTTCAAATATACCAACTACCGTACAATACTCACCCTCAGTTAGTTGATGTGGACCATAGACATTATAAAATCTACAAATCGATACATCTACTCCGAAATGTTTTTTATACAACAAACACATATCGTCTGCCACATTTTTGGAAAAAGTGTATGGGTTTTTAAACTTACCACTATGGACTGATGATGAACCTGCGAATATAACTCTTGGTTTGTTTTCTTTTTCTTTTACCCACTCCAAGATATTCATCGTTCCTAATATTCCGACTTCTAATGTGTTGGCTGGATTTTTAAATGATGGTTGAATTCTTGCGAGTGCTGCAAGATGATATACTACATCAACATCTTCCATAAAATAATCAAAATCAATTACATCTCTAATATCGGCGTCAACATATTTACAACCCTCTTGATGATTATCTTCTGTTCCCGTTGAGTAGTTATCTAACGACACTACATTATGTCCGTCCTTTAATAATCTTTTGATTAGATTTGTTCCTACAAATCCTGCTCCACCTGTAACTAATACATTCATCACTATCTCCTAAATAATCGTGTCGTATAATTTGTTTTGTTGTTCTTGTCTTTTGATATCTTTCTCGTGTTTTAAGGTTAATTCCTCGTGTGGTGGTAAGTGGGAATAAGTTTTTGCTCCTTCTATGTGTTCGTGAACTTCTCTAACCCACTTGATATCATCAGAGTTTCTAAATACTCTTGCCTGATAATCTGGAAAGTTAATCCACCCTTGTTCAGTTTGTCTCCAATGCCAGTGATGTAAATGCCAGTCTGTGATACCATTAACAATATTAATTCTTGGAACCCATATTAAATCTGTATTATTGATTTCCAATATGTCTGGTAATTGTTTGATTAAGATTTCATTTGGTATTTCATCTGCGTCAATACTGAATATAAAATCTCCTGAACATTGTTCTTTAGCGAAGTTCTTTAACTTAGAGAAATCTTTATTAAAATGAAATGTATTTACTTTTAGTTGTCTTGGTTGAAACCAATTATGATACTCGTATTTTTCTAATACCTTTTCAAGTGCTTGGAACTCAGGTTCAAAAACACCTGTACCCACTTTTGATATATCTCTTGTAACCACCACTTCATCTTCTTCTCTAATATGTTTAGACAAGTGGTCTAATAAATTATCTAATTCTTTATATTCATTATATACGGTTATACTATAACTGATTTTCATTATATACCTTCTTCACTAACCTCTAACTCACCTACGGTTCTTCTCTCATTTATTAGTTGCTTTCCTAATTGTTCGATTTGAAGTCTGTTTAGTTCTGAATATTTGTCAAGTAAAAATACATTTCTTTTTCTACACTCTCTAAATAAAAAAGTTCTGAAAATATCATTTTTTTCTAAAAACATTTTTAGTCTTGTGTATATTTTTCGAAGTCTGGCTTCATCATTATAATTTATTTTTGCTAAATCTTGGTCAGTTTCACCTAACAACTCTACCAATCTTTTTACTTCTGTTGTGTTCAAAACTCTTGCTGAACCTAAAACATCTATTTGTAAACCAACAAAAAGTTCTACGACACGACCTGTTGATTTTTTTCTATAACGATATCTTGGGTCAAGACATATTACCGTCCTATTTCCTGACCTACCCTCTTTACTCTTGTATCGAAACTGAACAATATCTCCTGCAAATACATTATTCCAATTTGTTATCTTCATAAGTCTTTTACGATTCCCATTTCTTTACAAGCATCTAAAAACTCGTGTTGTCCAAATACTTTTGCATTTTCAATATCTAATGTTTGTTCGTGTCCCTCGTATTTTGGGTCTTTTTGTTCTTCCTCTGATAACTTACGAACTTGTGCTAATCTCCAACTCCAATTGTCTTTTGTTCCTTCAGGATATATAATTCCTAAACTACCCATATTCAATACACTTGGAAACCAATGTATTTTTCTATCATAGTCGTAAACACTAATTTCTTTCATCAACTGAGTTGCAGATTCTCTCATTTTTTTTAGTGGTTGTGAATCATTTATATAAGCTGTATTACTCGTAAATCCACAATTAAAACACATAAAAGAACTGAAACTTTCTATTGATACTTGTTCTTCAAAACATTTATCAGTATTTAAACAATTTGGACAAGTTACTTTTGTTTCTGCCATATTAATCCTTTTTTAACTTTGGTAATTCTAGCTTAACTTCTTTTGGTAGTTCGTCTAAAATGTTGTCGACTATCTGTTCTAATTTTTCTTTCATAGCATCAAATGAAAATTGTTGTTGGTTGATTATCATTTGTTTTTTTGCTTTAAGTGTATATTTGTTGTAATTATCATATACATCTTTTATAATCTTAACTGCTACCGGATATTGAACCGTTGCCCACAAAGCATCTGAATTATTATATTGTGGTGGAAATGCATTTTCAGGAACCTTTGTCATCGTGTGTGGTAATTCTATCGTTCCTGTTTTTGACAAAAAGTCTGCTTGACCCGTAGCGATAGGTGCTATGATTGGTTTACCACTAAATGATGCTTCTAATAATGGTCTTCCAAATCCTTCTCCGTGAGTAAATGTTAAATGTGCTTTCACTTTCGGGTGATTATACATTTCATTCATTTCCTCATCTGTTAAGTCTCCGTGTAGTAAATAGACATTTGGATATATTTCAGCGTCAACACTATTTCTGATAGCTTTTATTCTTTTTAATATTTCATTTCTATCTATGATTGAAAAACTTGCTCCACTTGTTTTTAGTATTAATGCAGGAGCTTTTTTCTTATTTTTGAATGCTTCAAAAAATGTTCTCAACATCATACCAGCGTCTTTTCTATCCTCTCCAATATTACCTTGTAGCCAGTGTCCTACGAATAAAAAACAAAAGTTCTCTTCAATATTAGAAAACTTAGTATTTAATTCATCTGAAATATCTTTTGTTTGTTTGTAAATATTGGGGTCTGCTCCTTCAAACAAAACTTCCATAGGTTTTTTTACCTCTATAACACCCAATTTTTGTTTAGTTCTTTCGTCCATTTTATCATATTTAATATTTTCAAACCCTGTTCTGGCAAATTCAGATGTTAAAATATTTAAATCCATACGATTCATTCCCTCTACCCACTCTGCTGGTGGAATAGTGTGTTCAATACCTGCTGTCACACCGATATTCTTTTTTGCTATTGGTTGAAATTCATTAGGAACTACAATATGAAAATGTAAGTCTGGTTGTCTTTCGAGACTTAGTTGTCTTAAAATTCTTTTTTCTATTTCATTATGATGTGGATTATCTTTTTCTAATGCATTTGGTGGTGTGTTTCCCCAACGAACTGATTGTATTCTAACATCATATTTATCACTCTCGATAAGTGCTCTACAAATATCTCTTGCGTGATTTCCATATCCACTACGAGTTTGAACTGGCGCTGTTACTAATACTAATGGTTTACTCATACTTTATATACCTCATATCTTTCTTTTGGTGTCCACTTTTCAAAAGCAGTATTCATATGGTCTATAAATAATTGACTCATATGTCTTGCTGTCATCATCGCTTCATCACTACAAACCCACTCGTGTCCTTTGAAACCACATTCTTTTCTCTCCTCTGATGTCATATCATAAAAGTGTTGGATAGAGTCTGCCGCATCTATCCAATCACATCTGTCGTCAAAAATGTATGGTGTTGGTGGTGAACCTTGTAATGAACGACTTCTCGGCCATACTGGTTTTACCCACTCTCCGTGAGTTAAGTCTTTGTTGTTTTCCCACTTTCTCCAATCGTGTAGTGATTCAATCTTAGCATAATCTTTGTAAGTTAAGAAATGGTCTCTAAATTTGAACCCACATTGGTCTTGTAATCCACCCGTAACATTAACAATAATTGGAGTTCCAGACATTAAACTTTCACAAGTTCCTAATCCAAATCCCTCGTTGGATGCCAAGTTAATCGTTACATCTGCTATATTATACAATCTATTTAACTCTTGTGATGTTAGTTTATTTGTTGAGAATATAACATTTAAATCAGGACACATTTCTTTTACAACGGCAGGTAAGTCTGTTCCATTATTATCAACTGGTTGAGTGTGCATTACATAGGCCACTTTATCTCTTTTTTCTTTTGGTAGTCTATATGCAAACTCTCTAAATGCCATAATAGTATCAGATGTTAATTTTCTCCTGATATTTCTATTGTTGTAGAACATACAAAACTCTATATCTTGTCCTTGAAATAATTCAGATTTCATTTTGTTCATTTCCAATCTTTCTGTTTCATCTTTAATTGGATAAAAATATTTTTCATTTATTCCGTGTGGTAGATAAGTAGAGTCCCAATCTGTTCTTGGTTTGTTTTGACAAACATTTTGCACAATATTGTGTGTTTGTTTTGAAATGTTCATAATCAAATCACAACTTTCGTAATAAGGTTCGTTCCACATAGGATATGGTAAATCGTCCCATATATTGTAATAAAAAATAGGAATACTTTGTCTTAACTCGTGTTCCATTTCATACAACCAAATCCAAAATCTTGGGTCTGTATAGATTAAAATTGCGTCTGGCTTTTCAATCTCCATAACATCTCTAAGTTGTTGTGGATTACCATAACCAGATATTGGATAAACCTTTACTGATGCGTCCTCAACTCCTGTTTCATTTTTTACATCTTCTGAAATATCAAAGATTTTTCCCTCTTCTGGATGCTTGATTGCTCCACCCATTTGAACCCAATCAAACTCTTGAACTGAACCTACTACGAATTCTTTTGACATAGTTCCTACACCACTTTTCATTCGTAAGTCGTCTGATAATAACAATATTTTCTTTTTATCTGAAACCTTTTTTAATTTTGGTAAATCCATATAACCTCTTTAATATTTTGAACCCGATTCTTCTAAATTTTCGTATTCCAAAATTTTCTTTTGGAACTTTTCATCATAAACAAATAAATCTAAACTACGATTAACTAACTTTTGTAGTGAAAAGTCATCACGAATAGACTTTTCTTTGAACTTACGATATAACTCGTCTATAATTTTTACTGATGTTAATTTGTCTTGTTTCATACTAATCTATATATAAATATATATTCAATCAAGAATAATGTATTTTTTATTTAATTTTTCACAATATTCTAATGCTGATTTTGTTCCGTTGGTAATCTCTCCGTCTTTTACAAATGCCACTATTTTATCAGAATACTTAACTAAATCTTTGTTTCTTTTGTGATAATAACCAACATTATATGGTTTTCCATAATTATAAGCTTCCATTACACAATACATATTGTGTGTTTGGTGTTGTGGTGGAAACTCACTATAAGGAACTTTAAATTCTAATGCATATTTTTTTGCATATTTATCTGCCCCGTCTTTTGCACCACCACCTACAATTTCTACTTCTGGGTGTTCCATTTTCAATCGGAACATAAAGTTTTTCATTTTAGTTTTGTTAGTGTAGGTTCGACTTCCGATAATAGCTATCTTCATTAGTCGTTTCTTTTTTGTTTTCTGGTTGGTTCTGGATTGATTTCGTCTTTATTGACGAACTCATATGTTTTTACGAAATGTTTTAACCCATTTACAATATCTCTTGGATTATCATATTCGTAAGCAAATCTAAAATTTTCCATATAATCTTTGTTTGCAGGTTTTACACCCTTTGGTCTGATGTCATACATTATAAAATGATTTTGGTCATCAGTTAGTTCTGGAATAATAGTTATCTTAGTATTAAATTGACTCTCAGTTTTCCAATACTTAATAAATGGTTCGAGAGTTTTTAAATCTACCATTTCTGTATTTCTATCATACCAAAAGTATAATGGAAATGGAATACCACTTATATAATCCATTTGTTTAATTTTCATCAACTCTTGAAATACTTCTTGTTCGAAATCTGTTGCCAAGAAATCCGTTACTTTTAATCTTAAACTTGGTTCTGTCATTATAAATCCTTACAACTTCTGCATTTTAAATGCTTTTCACATTTTTCGTAGTCGTGTGCGATGATTTTACCTTTGTCATCATAACACTCATCTATGAACTCTTGTAACCTATTCATAACCT
>Ga0163109_10003203_pt1 | contig 12526 bp, 23 predicted proteins | sample CRUFie1St13metaG_FD_108704 | JGI IMG/M metagenome (GOLD analysis project Ga0163109, IMG submission 108704) | Marine microbial communities from the Costa Rica Dome - CRUD Field 142mm St13 metaG | ecosystem: Environmental > Aquatic > Marine > Oceanic > Photic zone | place: Costa Rica: the Eastern... | reverse complement strand
TACTCTCCTGCTTTTTTGATTGCTTCGACACAGATTTTACCAATTTCCTCTCCTTTATGTTTTTTAACTAATACTTGCACTTCATCGTGTACATAGGCTACTTGTTTATAACAACAACCATCTATATAGCCTCTTTCTTTTAACAAATCGTGAAATATAACAATCCATCGTTTTGTTAAAATTGCTCCACAACTTTGGAGAAGAGTATTTAGTGCTGCGTGTGGGTGCATAACTGGTATTCTCCTTTTATCTATACCAAAAATATACCCATTTTCTGCAGTTTTTTGAACAGATTCTGTTAGGTTTTTTAATGCAGGTATCTTTTTAAAGAAATCTGCTTTTATCCTGCTACCCTCTTGGCTACCTTTGCCAATAATCTTACCAAGTTTTTCGTTCCCTGCCCCATAAATGAGAGCATAGATGAAAGTTTTGGCATTATCACGAGTTGGTAACCCTGCTGCATTTTGGTTAATTGTATGGATGTCATCGTTAACAACCTGCTTACCATATCGACCATCATCCCAGTTAGCCATATAGTGGGATAAGCAACGCAACTCCAAACTACTAGCATCGCACCCCATAAGGCTGTAGTCATCATTAGCATAAAACAAACTACGACAATCCACCCCATATTCAGCTTTGACACTAGGTATTTGAGCCATATTTGGGTTCTTGTGTGTGCATCTCGAAGTGTATGTTCCCATTGGGTTAACATATCCATTTATCTTTCCTTTCTTTACTAGTTTCAACCAAGCTTGTTTACCCTCTGCAAGTTGTCCTAGCCTTTTTTGTATTGTTAAATATTTAGTTAGTACTTTTGCCTCTGGATAATCCAAAGAACTAAGAACTCGTTCATCTACTTTAGGCAATCCAGTCTCTGTAAAAATTTTTGGCTTCCAGTCATACTTTTCTTGTAGCATTCTGGCTATATGTTCTCTACTATTTGGATTAAACTCAGTAACAGTTCTCTTTATAGTAGGCACACCTTTTTCATATCCATATTTTTTACTGTTAACTTTTGGTACAAATTCTTCTTCGTGTACCCAAGCAGTTATGTCTTTCTTCAAGTCTGTCTCAATGAGACACCTCTCGTCATTCAATTTAGAAAAAAGCTTTTGTGCTGCCTCTTCATCAAATGGAAAGCCGTGTTCTTGTTGTGCAAACAAAATTTCTTGAATTCTATGCTCCAACTTAACTGCATCTTGAGAGTATTTTATGTTCTCAAATTTTTTATACAAACAAGTGTTTAGCCAAACATCTTGTTGACAATATTGTAACATATCTTCAGAAAAAACAGAAAAGTCGCTTTCTTCTGCAAACTTCCCTTTGTTTACACCTATTCTATACCCCCAAGCTTTAAGACTATGTGAGCCTATAAGTTGTGGTGGTAAATTACCTTTTCTAAATAGTTTAAAATCTCTATTTTTTCTATCTGGAAAATATAATCTACCTAATACAAGGGTATCAACCACTATTGCTTTTGGTTCTACATCATATAATTTTTTTATGACTGGTAAGTCAAAACATATAATATTATGACCAATTAGAACTTCTGCTTTATTTAGAAATTCTATACCATCTCCAATAGTGTCCTCTTTAAAAATGTACTCTTTATCATTGTCGCTAACATCTCTGGCAACGATACAATGTATCTTAGTAACACTCTCTAAGAGTCCGTCAGTTTCTATATCAAATACTAGTTTCATTTAGTTCATCCTTTTCATTAAAAGTAATATCATCTATATCATCTTCATCAGCAACAGTCAACTCACTCATACGAGCAGTATGTTTGTCATAAGCTAATTTACAAGCTACTCCAGTCTCTCCAGTCCATCTATTCTTCAATACTCTTACAGTTGTTGTAGGAGAATTATCAGATAAATTTCTTTCACAACCAATACAAATATCTGTTAATTGTGCAATTCCACTAGAGCCTCTTAGCTGACCAAGACTTACTCTTGCTCCATCAGTATGGTCTTTACCATCTGGTCTTTTAAGATGCGAGACTAATATCAAGCCAACTTTTAGTTCTTCTACTAGTCCTCTTAGTTTTGTCATAGTATTATCAATAGTTCGTCTTTCGTCTCCCTCTGCTATACCAGACACAACAATACTAATATGGTCAAGAACAATAAAAGAACATCCACAACCATTTGCAAGGTATCTAATCTTAGCCAATAAATTATCTGACTCAGTAGAACCCCAATGGTCATAAAGATATACTCTACCAGTTCCTAGTGTTTCTTCAAAGGATTTTTTGAGTTCCTTATCAGTTACATCTACATTACCTAGGTGTAGTGGTTTATTTAATGCAATAGACATAAGCCCAAGGGCTGACCTCTTTACACTTTCCTCAAGAGCAATATAACCAATTGTCTGTCCTTGATGCAATAAGTAGTGGGCAATCTCTCTACAGAGTTGACTTTTACCTACACCAGAACCTGCAGTTATGGTTACAATCTCTCCTTTTCGTAATCCAAGTGTTTTACCATTTAAACCACTAAATGGATATTCAAATGATTCAGTATCATCTGTTGATGAAACTAACTCCCATAAATCTGCTCCATTTACAATACCATCTGGTCTAAAGTCCTTGGCATCCCACATACAATCAATAAGTTCATTTACCTTTCCTGCTACCAACATTTCATTGGCATCTTTCATTGGTAAACTAGCAATCTTTGCTTTGTTGGGTGGTAGTATAGATGCACAATCTTGAGCAGCTTTTCTACCTGCCTCATCATTGTCAAACATAAAAACAACTTTGTCGAACTTATTTAACCACTCCAAAGCTTTAGCGACATCTTTTTTTGCCCCTGCTGCTCCGTGAGGTACAGAGACAACAGCCCATTTATTATTTAAGGCTTGGCTCATTGACAGAGCATCAATCTCTCCCTCGACCACAGTTACTTGTTTACCACCATCTCTCCATAGCCATTGACCATACAAAGATACTTTTTCAGTCTTGCCAATAAATAAAAAATCTTTATTAGGAAATCTTATTTTTTGTGCAATAACTGTTCCTTGATTATCTTTATAGTTAGCAATCTGTACTGCTTTACCATTGTAGTTACCTACTTGATAATCCCACTTCTTGATTGTAGCTTGATTAATACTTCTCTTAGTTAATGGTTTTTGTTCACCATCTGTAATTAATCCTGCATTCACTTTTTCTCTCCTTTCTGTCTCAATGAGACAATCTTTTTCTATGTACCCACACGAGAAACAATATCCGTGCCCATCGTCATAGATAGCAAACGCATCAGACGATGGACAATTCGGACAAGGATTGTGGGTTAAGAAGTTGCTTTCTTCGTGCTCCACCATTCCCTCACATCGAAGCAAGGGCACTCTTTATCAGAAAATTCGTTATGTCCAACTACTTCTGCATCTGCATAAGGTAGTTTACATTGCCAAACTAACTTTTCAAGAGTTTCCCATTGCTCCTTGGTAAAATTGTTTTCAGCTTTGTTATGTTCATCGAGTCCACCTACAAGACAAATCGAGACACTCTTGTCATTCATTCCCTTGCAATGTGCACCAACTGCATTCATATCTCTGCCAGTTTCAACTTCACCATTTCGCCTTATGACATAATGATATCCAATTTTTCTCCAACCTCGTTGCCTATGCCATCTGTCGATGTCAGCAGCACCTATGTCCATATCGGCTCTAGTTGCAGAACAATGAATCATTATGTAATCAGTAGATTCTCTACTCATAACCACTCCTTTGGTATTAGTTTACTTGCGAATTTGAAGCCATATTTCTCGCACCATTCAGAACAAGTCATACGGCTTCCTTGCACCCTAACATTTGGATTTTGGAAAACAAACCTAATATCAATATTAGGATGTTGTTTTTTAATAGTCCTATGTTTGCGTTGGTCAGCAGACTTGAACCACCCTTTAGCTTCAATGAATATTCCAGAGGGAAGTTTGAAGTCTGGAAGATAGTTTCTCTCCACAGTATACTGTAACTTCTCGCTTTCATATTCATACTCAACTTTTTGGTTGTCCAAGTCATTTGCTATACTCTCCTCAAACTTTGACCTAAAAGTCTGCTTCTTCTTTTTGTTCTTCAAAAGAGATGTCTTCTTCTTCATCATTTCCTCCAGTAGAGTTAGTATGTGAATATCCATCTTCTTTCTTGAAACCTAAAGACTCAGCAGAATCATCGTTGTTGTTGTAAGGTACAAGATTCAATATTTGAACCCCAACAAGTTTGAGTGATACTGAAGCCCCCATTGTAGGAGTGTAGTACGGCATTGGGTTATATGCCACTTTGACATCAGACCCATTACCAATCAATAGTTTTTCGACTATTGGTTTATTATTAGAATCAAACATAACGACCTTTTTTTCAACTTGACCATTTTTTGTTTGAATAATTTTTTTCTGTTTGAACTTAAAGTCAAGTTCTCCAGTTTGTTTGCCATCTTCGACAACCTCAACATAAGGTACAGTACCTTTTTTAATTTTTTTGTTGGGATTATCTTTAACAGCTTTAGCTACAGCTTGCTCGATTGCTTTATCAATATTAGCTTGTAGCTTTGTAGCATTTTCACCTTTGAGCCTCAAGCGAATAGAATATTCACCATCAGCTACAAATCTGGTATCTGCTACTGCTATTTTTGCCCATTGGGATTTACCCATAGGTGTTACTTGATATGCCATATTATTTTCTCCTTTCATCAATAATTTTATCAAGTTCGCTTACATCTACACCAAACTCTAAGAGTTTAGCGATTATATCAAGAGGTACTGGTATGTATCTCTCTCTACAATTCTCGTATAACAAAATTAAAAAGTCTTTGTTCACTTTATCTAAATCTAACATAGTCAATTCTCATAGTCAACCCCCTCAGAACAACTGTCTCATTGAGACACTAGCTAAAAAAGTAATTAGATTGTTTTACTACTTCCAAATCTAAATCACCTTTTTCTGGTTGAGGAGGTATCTCATCTGTTACCTCTTTCGCAAAAGTTTCAAAATCAGTTAAGACATCATTATTCTGATACATTTCAGAAAAACTTTGTCTGGTTAATTTATGTAGTACTGGTACATAACTTGCGTGTACTCCATAAGAATCGTGCACCATTGCAAAATCTTTTATTCCTACTTCTACACATTTGTTAATTGTTATTGTCATAGCTGCAGAATCCATAGAATGAATAAAATTTGGAGATGCTCCATTTATACTTCTTCTTCTGTCAGCTTTTGAAAAGTCTTGTTCTCTTACTTGTGGTTTTATCAATGTGTTATCTATGTATGTTGTTATTCTTCTTGACTTAGTCTCTGGGTACATTTGTTGTACTAAAAATCCAGTAGGTGTCATCCACATAACTGGTAAATTTAATTTAGATATGTTTGAAGATACTTGTTGTAACCAGTCCATAACTGTTCTAGCAGACACAATAACCTTTCCTATACACTCCCACACTATCTGTGCTAGATAAAAAGTTGGTTGCCATAAATCATTTCCCCAAGGGTGCGTAATTCCAACATCCATCTTATCAACTATATAATCTTCAATGTATTGTCTGGTTGAAAAAAGTTTACCACCATATGGAACTACCATAACTGGTCTCTTTGTAGTCTTTCTATTTATTCCAAACTCTAGCCATTGCCTAGCCATCTCATCGTGAGACTTTCTAGTTTCTAATACTTTTATAACTTCATTCGCAACATCTTGATAAATATCATTAGGTGTTTCTGACGGCACAAGATTTGTACTTATTGCTCCTACTCTGTCTCTAGCTATTGCTGAAAGGTGTTGTAGTCCATTATTTGAACCATCAAGAGAAACTGGAATTCTAGAATTTATATCTCCTAGTTTTAAATTTTTTGACAATTTACTTTGTATTTCTTTCCATTCAAAACAAAAAGCTAAAAACTGCCAAGGGCTGTCTGCATCTTGCCACCATTTGTATTCATAAGGATTTGTCGCAGTCTGAATAATTTTATCTGTGTTTTCTTCTACCCATCCATTTCTATTATCAAAAGAAACTTTGTCTTCACCAAAACAATTTGCTCCGTGAACAGCTAACCAATACATACCCTCTCTGGTCAACGGAGCAGTCTCAGCAAAACATAGTAATCCTTTTGAGTAATCTGGACCTTGTGGTGTTAGGAATGATGAAGCAACATACTTTCTACCTCTAAAATCATTTTGATACACATAATAAAAACAATCAAAATCTTTGAACTTGTTAGCCATAGAGATTGTACGGATTACTTGTAGTCTTTTTGATGCCATCCTAGCATTTGCTTGATGTACTTTTGATGCTGCGTGTTTCCACTCTCGTAACTGTAAAAGTTCAGCTTCATTCATATCAGCTTTCTTTTTGTTAGGAAAAGGAGATGGTGGAAGTGGTGCATCATCTTTGGATGGAAGTCCAGACCAACTGTCTCCAGATTCCCATACTGTTTTCATAACTTCTAATACATCTTTGTTTACTGCCCATTTTGTTTTTTGTAAGGCATTTATAGCATTGTACTCCTCATCCATTTTATGGTAGTCCATCTCAGTCAAATACTTTCTGTTAGATGTCTTAATCATAGGTAAGGGTTTTATATGCCTTGTATGGTATCCTCCAGAGTATGGACTAGTCCAGTCTCTAGGCTCAATAACACAAGGCATATATTTAGGAGACAATACTTCACCACGAAGATTGACGGAATTTATCCAATTGAGTGTTGTCTCAGTTGGAGCAATGTGTAACACTTTTTTATTCTTTCCGTAAGTATGTGTTACTTGTTTTATAATACCAGTTTTTGAAACAATGAGGTCAAGCACCTTGCAACCCAAATGAAGTTTTTCTTGTATAGACCACACCTCATAGTCAATCAAAGCTTTTTTATTCATAGTGTGTATGATTGCATACCTACGATAATATCTATTTGATGTTCTGGTATTTACATCTTTAACTAGTTTCTTAAACCACTTTGGTTCATTCTTTTCAAACAGAGCAAACTTGCATTGGTCTTCCAAGGCATTCGCAATACTCATCGCACACTTAGTCAATGTCTGATTTTTAGAAAGACTATCGACCACTTGTTTCAACCCTATATAGGCAGTTTCTTCTGGGTCTACTAACGAGAGTAGGTGAGCAGAGGAACTTAATCTACCTGCCTTGCCCTTGAATGATTCTGTAAGGAATTCATCTATGCCATTGGCTACAGAATCGACACTCTTTTTCATTGCTAGAATTCCATAAAGAGTTGTAGACTCGTTCCCCTTTTCGATAGCCTTTCTAACTTCAGAACGATAATACTCAACACCTCGTGTTTGCATATCTGACTCAAGTTCTCTTTGTATGCTATATAGTTTATTATTATGTTTCATCATTATCTCTTTTAGGTAATCGCACTACAACAAAGGAATTACAGTTAGGACAACTCAAATGAGTCTCCATACAATATTCTTCACATTCACTCCCTATATCATAATCATTATTCCAGATTAGTTCTGTGTTACAATGCCAACATTTCATACGGAATTCCTATCACATTTCCTATCACTTTGCAACAACTACTTGTTTCGCATCACAAAGTAGTTGCGTATGTGTGTGCCGACCATAAAAATACACAATATCAACATTGGGTAGTGATTTCCTTGTATTGTCCAAGTTATCCAAAACATTTGACAGAATAATCCAAAGAGTGGTGCATAACGACTTCCATTGCCATACAACCAAACACTAATTACTGCTAATATTGCACAAGTTATTTCTAATACTAATATGTTAATTCTGTATCCCCTTTTGAAAGACCATAAAAGGATTTTTTGTGTTCCCACAAAGGCTCATCTATACACATATATCCCCACATTTTTTCTGGATACTTTTCTTGTAATTTTTCTGTGAGTGGTTCAAGTGTCTCATTGAGACAATCTGGTACTTTTCCAATAAATTTTTCTGTGTACGGAGCATCTTTGTATCCGTGTAATATAAGTATAAGAACCATTGCAGTTTTTATCATATCAAATCCTTTTTAAAAATTGTTCCTTGTTGTTTATATCCTAGTCTTTCCATAACTTTGTTATATTTTACATCGGTAAGACCATCATAAGTTACTGGGAAGTTTACTTGTAATGCTCCCCAGTCCATTGCCCACTTCTCAAAATCTTTTAACAGTTTTAATCCTGCTAAATGACTTTTACCATCAGTAAACAATAATTCTTCTTGAGCAAAAAGGTCATCACCCCATAGATAATTAGTTATGTATCCAAGTAAGTAAGCAACTGCCTTTTCTTCTCTGCAATAAACACGAAAGTAGCTGTGGTCAGAATCAATATAACCTTTAGCCCAAACACGAATATTGTCATCAGAATAATGGCTATTCTTATAGATACTCGTGGAATGCATCTTACGAGCCAAGGGAAGAAGATACTCAATATCACATTCTGTCGCATCACGAATCATCTGACTTACCTTTTTCTCTAACTTTTTGTAAGTCTGCCATAGTGTACCCATATTTATTCATTAACATTTTTTTAGCATAACTAGGGTCTGCTATGCAATTCAAAAGTAATGTTTCTTCAAACTTTTTAAAAGTATCATTCATTGTCATTTTACTCTCCTTAATAAATTATCCACATCATATAAATCTTTTAGTCCAAACATATGTTGTATGGTTACTCTATACTCTGTGTAACAATCATCACATAAGTTTTTATCAAACTCATTACTAGATGTAGTATCAGAATTGCATTTACATTCTTGACATTTACTCATCATCTTCCTCCTTGTCTAAATCAAATCTAATCCATACTGATGCACCTGCTTCGTCTTCAACTCGTTCCATCTCTTCCCAGTCAACTGGTGACCATATTTCTAACCATTTGATAAACTCTTTAAATGTTTTAGGTTCAGCCATTTTTACCTCCTACATAATGTTTCATACTCCAAGCTAGGGATTCAATTTGCTCCCATACAAATTTAGGGTCTGCATATTCAAAATACTCCCAAGCATTATCTTCAAGGAATTGGTCAAGTTTTTCCTCTTCCCATTCATCATAGTCTGGTGGCAAGTGTTCACCTAAGTAATGACCACTTGCCCATATGATATCTTCTTTAGTTACTTTAATCATCATATAAATCTCCCTCGTAACCATAGTGTTCTGCTGCTTCTTCACAGAAATTAGAATCATCACACTTATCGCCCCACTTCTTGTACCACTCTTGATATGTTTTGTGGTTTGGTAAGTCATCATAGGCACATCTACGATTGTATGCATTTAACCATAAATATTCAAACTGTGCTTTCAGTTCTTCAAGACCCTCTTTACTCTCGTTATAAAAATTATGTACTTGGAATTCATTACTCATTACTTACCTCCTTGTAATTCTTCAAGTTCTTCAACAAGCATATCCAATCCATCACATATACCCTTGTGCTCTCTATTTGAATGGCTATCGTTTACCCACTCATCATCTGCTTTAATTTCTTTTGCTATTTTTTTTATTTGTTTTAATGTAAACATATTTTTCTTGTCCTTTTAGTTAATTAGTTTATTATAATCTAGTGTTGCTTCTTTTATTTCATCAAGCAACTGTCTCATTGAGACACTCATATCAGATGGTAATACTTCATCATCAACGGCAGTAGCAAGGTCAGACAGAAGACCAACAAAATATGCATTGTCCTCTGCCAAACCTTGTACTATGTTTCTGAGAATCATAATCTCAGTCTTATTGGTTAAATTGCTCTTCAATCCAACCCCTAAGTTTCTTTTGTGATGCAGTATGCTGAACAAGATGCCATAAGTCTGCATTGTCCTTGTCTTGTACTGCAACAATATCGTGAGAATAAACACTACCTGCTTCTTTGTAGATACCCTCTACCATTGCAAGTCTAGTTTGTCCTTTTAGATTGTCCATCATAGTCGCATACCACCCATTGGATAGTAATACTCTATGACCTTTTTTGATTTCATTTGTCTTCACAAATCCTCCACTTAATTCAAGACTATGAGCATTTGCCAAAGCCCAATTCATACTTTGTTGAGCATTATTCATTTTGACCTCCTAAATGCGATAGTTGTGTTATATATAGAATCCTCAATGTACCTGCCATTTCTCCAGTCTTTCAACCAGTTGTAAAATGTAGGCAATGAGATGAAATAGTATTTAGCTAACTCTACAACCTTTACTCCATTGTCTTGATTAAGTAAAAAGTATTCTACAATTCTCTTCTGCTCAGACTTTGAGTATTTAGAGTAATGCATATACTTACCAGTTCTCTTTGGAGGTTGAGGCTTTGGTAACTTGTCAGCACCTATGGTTAGCCTTTTTGGTGTCTCATTGAGACGAGGGGAATCCTTAAACATATCTAACTGTCTAGGATTGTTTGTAGTAGGTTCTAGCAACATAATATATCTCCTTTTATTTAGTTAAAATTGCTATTATAGTTATTATACCACAACCAATGAGGGAGTCAACTAGCACCTAACACCAATAGACTTGCTCATCAGTTGCGTAATGAGGGTACTCATCAGAGAACCACTTGGGTGGTTTACCCTTGTGGATTTTACTCCTTGTCCACTTTGCAAAATATGCCTTTTCACCTATGTAATAGTTACGATATGCAGTTACTGTATCATCGCACTTGTATTTGTCTGGCATACATTGTGGTGGTTCAACCCAATCTCCGTCTGGACAAGGATTGAGTGCAAGGAATTTTCTAAGTGTATCGCACTTGTGTACTTTATGGAATCGTTCAAAGTATTCGTGCAACAAATCAAGAAACAAACGATATGAAAATTCATATGTACGGCAGTTCTTTCTTACCCACCTAGTTGTAGGATGATTTTCGTATGCTCGTTTGTATACGGAATTTTTATATTTGGAATTATGATAGTGATGGGCTGTGGACAGCATTTGGGCTGTCTCCAACACCATCTTGGGTATGTGCTTGTCGCAAAGGTCTTCTGCACATTTACCTGCTACTTTGTGTAAAAAGAACAGATTCATTAATTTACCTCCTTTGTCTCATTGAGACACTTCAGAACCTTATCAAAGTCAATATCTTTGTCTGGTTGTTCTTCAGCATCTAGTTTCTGTATTATCTCATTTACTGTATCAAAGTATGGATTACTTGGCAAGTCTCTAGTAAATGTATGAAATAAACCAACGGCAAACTCAAGCCTACCTTGGCAAAGGTCTTCAGTTCCATCGGACATAGTCCAATATGGATACTCAATGTTAATATTTATTTCTTCAATTATTGATTGCAACAATGCTACATTTAGTTTTTGCATTTGGTTCACTCCTTTTCTTTTTCTTGTTACGATGAATATACGAGATGTTAGGAATATTTGAATCCCAACAAGCACGACAGTTACGACAACTATACACTCCATACTTTTCTTTGTGAAGATGGGCAGGACACATAAACCCAAAGACAAACTTTTCATCTGTGTAAGTTGTACTTGTATGTGTAAAATCTTTTTGTGGTGGGAAGTTTGCATATGGATTAGATAATCGCAAACAAAGATTGTCTGGACACTTTCGTTTTTTGAGGACTTGTCTCCAATCTTTGTATTCTTTACTTGGTAGCCAATGCTGACAATGTGGAGTTCTCTCACATATATCAAGAATGTCATTTGCCATCTTCTGACTCTGAATATCTCCAGAGTCAAACCATCGGAAGTAGGTTCGTGTCTCAATGAGACAAACCATAACTTCAACAAAATCATCGGAATTCATAAAGTCTAGGACTCGTTGTTGTTTGTTTTTTACACTAGGAAATAAATAATTACCTGCTAGTGCATAACAATCATAACAAGGAGTCCATTCAGACTTTGCTAGTTTTGAACCAGTACGACATAACTTGGCATCAAGACTTATGGAATCGCAAGGCATTTTAGTAGTGCTAGTAAGTAGCTTCTCACATTCCATTACTCTAGTATAATTAACAGTCATCTTACTACTCCCTCAAATTTATCAATAAGTGCTTCCAAATCCCACTCTGTTAAATGTCGAAACTGATTATTATTGTATCTAGGATAGTCAGGTACAAAATAAGTAGCACCACCAGTTCCGTCATTCCATATAGTACCCTTATCAGTTTTGACTTCATACCCTACACCTTGTCTAGTTTCAAAGTATCTGATTTTTTTTATATTTATAATCATTTACTCAACTCCACTACTCTAGCAGGTAATACTTTGGTAAAATTACAGACATCACAACATCTGCCATCGTTAGCTAGTGGTCTAGGATTATGTCCACCAAACCAGAATGGTTCGCCAGTCTTTGGGTCAAACTCTGGTGGAATTTTAAGACCACAAAGAACACAGTCCTTAGTTAGTTCTTCTTCTTTTGTTTTTGTTTTAGTATCTTCCATACTGTTTCTCCTTTAGTTAGTGTCTCATTGAGACATAGTATTAATATAATATATATACATAGTAGTACAAAGTAGTACATAGTTCTAAAGTAATACTATAGTATACTATATAGGATACCATAGTTTAGGGATTAGTCAACCCCCCTAGAACAAGGTAAGGAATTTGAGGAATGAT
>Ga0163109_10003201_pt1 | contig 12532 bp, 9 predicted proteins | sample CRUFie1St13metaG_FD_108704 | JGI IMG/M metagenome (GOLD analysis project Ga0163109, IMG submission 108704) | Marine microbial communities from the Costa Rica Dome - CRUD Field 142mm St13 metaG | ecosystem: Environmental > Aquatic > Marine > Oceanic > Photic zone | place: Costa Rica: the Eastern... | reverse complement strand
TGGATCAAATCCATTTACAGCAGCTTGTGCTGTTAATTGCCAATTCATCTGAGTAAAAGGAAATACAGGATCATATAAAGTCCTTGTAATACTGTAATTATTTGCATCACTAGGATCATCATTAGTCCAAGTAAGAGAAGCTCCTGTTATCCAAGCGGGTATACTAATAGGTCCTGACTGAGATGATCTATTATAATCTGGATCGTTTGCTCCAACTAGAGATTCATTAATAATAATAAATCCAGACAAGGTACCAGATAGGCCGTTAGTACTATTAGCTTCAACAATGTCGTAGTTATCAAGGTTAATTCTATAAATATTAGCGAAAGCTGAAGGAGTACTACTCAAGAAGAGAGAGGATAAAAATATTAATAACTTAGAACGAAACTTCAAAGAAAAGTAATTATTTTTGCATAATATAACACAAAAATGTTTATTTTACTAATCATTTATCAACTTATAAACACCATATAAAGAATAAATATCTCTTATTGCAGGCAAAAATACCCTTGATGAATCAGTTATTTTTCCAAACGTATTAGTTTTAACTCTTATTATGTCTCCATTTCTAAGCGATAAACTATCCATTTTTTTTGACAACCCTTGTTTATTGAATGATATTTTCTCTATATCAACAGCACCATTTCGATTTACTCTTAATAGTTGTATTTTATCTTGATACCTCCAGTTTCTGGGTCCACCAGCTATTAATATCGCTTGACTTATTCTAGTCTTAGCATCGACCGTTAACATCCCAGGGGATTTAACTTCCCCTATCACATAGACTTTAACCGTCTCAGGGGTAAGGTTATTTGGTATATTTTCAATTTTATTTTTTTTATCAGTAAGTTTTACTATCTTTATAACGTCACCATCAAAAAGAAAAGGATTATTAGATTGATCACCGGTTCTAATCATATTTAACAAATCTAGATTCGTTTTCTTCATTTCACCCTTAGCTCCTGGAACTTTTCTATAAAGCGAAATATTAGTAATATCTGATTCAAAAGTTAATCCACCAGATTTTTGTATTGCGTCAACGACAGTTTGGGAAGCTAGTGAATCAGCTAAAACATATGATCCTGGTCTATCTACTTCTCCAACTACTGCAACTCTTACAGGTCTAGGTTTTCTCAAAGACAAATCTATTCTAGGAACTAATAAATCTTTTTCATACAATTCAACAAGCTTAAGCTTTGCTTCATCCAAAGTAAGACCGTTAATACTTTGAGTTCCTATTAAAGGTAATTGAATTTTTCCATCTTTCATCACTTCATAACTTCCAGAAAGTTCACTTACCCCAATAAATTTAATATTTAAGATGTCTCCAGGGCCAAGAATATAAAGATCACTTTTTAGTAGGGATTCTGAATCTAAAACTTCAGTCAAGAGTTGATTCTCAACTAATGTATTTTTATTTTCAGAAGCTTTTGATACACTAAAACACTCTAAGAAACTTACGCTCAAGGCTAATAGCAAAATAGTAACAATATTATTTATCTTATATTTCATGAATCTCATTAATATAATTTTTGAGATTGATATATGTTTACTGTATCATAGACTAAATGAGTTAAAATAATTTTTTGGAAAACTCTATTGATTTAAATTCCAATATCGAAGAACCAATCAATGAAGTCAGTCCACTTAACCTAGGTTTAGGTTCACTTTTTGAAGTTTTATTTCGGAGAAAAAAAATATTTATCTTGGTTAGTCTTGGATTCTTTCTAATTGGGAGCTCTAATTTAATTTATAAAAGAATAAAACAACCCATTTATGGAGGATCTTTTACATTAATGATAGGTGATCCATTTATTAATAATACTCAAACCAGTATTGAAAGCCTTGCATTAAACAAAGCAAATTTAGATCTTCCTACACTTATTCAATATTTAAAGAGCCCTGGGGTTCTTGCTAATGTTGCAAATAAAAATAATATATCTCCTTCCAGCCTAAGTAGTAGAGTAAGAATTGGCGTGGGGAAGAGTTCTGGAGGATTAAGCGGTTATTTAAGCAAAACACTAACCATATCTTTAGAAGGACAAAATAAATATAAAATGCAAAAAATTCTTGAAGATTTAAGTAAGCAATATATTATTGACGCTTCAAACGTGAGAAATGAAAATTTATCAGAGGGAATTAAGTTTCTTGATAACGAAAAGCCAAAATTACTTATAAAAGTAAAGGAATCTCAAATCAAATTAGAAAAATTCAGGTTAGATAATAAAGTTCTCGATCCAATTCAAGAAGGTTCAAATATATCATCCTTAATTCAGGATAATAAAAATAAAATTTTATATCTTAAATCAGAGAATTTAAGACTTAACTTAATAAAGGATAACTTATTGAATGGCATTTTATATACCCAAGGGATAACAGGCGCCCCAAATTTAACTAATTCTACAAACCTAATCATAACCTCATCTGATCAATTACTTTTAAATGAGATTCTTAGTTTACAGGCTGAAATAGCCGAGGCACAATCTAAATATAAAGAGTCTTCAATTGTAATTAAAAGTTTAAAGAATAAATTAAATCAACTTGAACCAACATTACTTCAAAAACAAAAAGCAACAGTTGCAGCAGCTATTACATCTAATAATAATCTCATTAAAGCTTATGATAATCAACTACTTGAATTAAAAAAGAAGTTCATTCCAATACCAGCAAAAATCACTGAATTTGAAAACATTCAACAAGAACTAAATACTCTAGAGAATAATCTAAACAAACTAAACGAAACAAAAGATAAATTAGAGTTAGATCTTTCTCAAGGTGTATTGCCCTGGAAGATTCTTAATAAACCTTTTGTAAATCCATCTCCTATAAAACCTAATATAAATAATAATTTAACAAAAGTCCTAATATATACCCTTGCTTTAGCTTCATTAATAACGTTCATCGTAGAAAAAATGGATAATGTATTTCATAACCCTAAAGAGGTTGAGAAATTCATAAATTTACCAATACTAGGATTTGTACCCTTCTTCAACCTAGATGATGAAGATAATGAAGATAATCTAGAAAAAGCTAATGAAAAAAATAAAAAATTTTTAACCATCAATGATTTATTAGAAATTGATAAAAAGGCATTTCTGAAAAATATGAAATTTATTTTTGAAGAGACATTTAGGAATATTTATACCTCAATTAAATTTTCGCAGTCAGATAAAGATATTAAAATCATAAATATTACAAGCACTATACCTGAAGAAGGAAAATCTCTCTGTGGATTGTGCTTAGCCATGAACGTAGCACAAATTTCAAAAAAAGTTTTAATTATAGATACTGACCTAAGAAAGCCTTCATTACATAAAAGGCTAGCAGTTGATAACATATCAGGAGTATCTAACCTGTTAGTTAATAGCGATAATGATTGGAGTAAATATATCAACCAACATTCTTCTATCAATAATTTAAGCTATTTGACAGCTGGTAAAATCCCTCCAAATTCAATAAGTTTATTAGAATCAGAAAAGATGCAAAGGTTCATCAGTGATTTAAGAAAATCAGGAGAATATGATCTAATAATTTTAGATTGCCCCCCGATTCTAGGACTATCTGATGCACTGATAATTTCAAAGTATGTTGATGCAACAGTCTTAACTGTAAGTATTAATAATGTAAGAAAAAATTTAGCAATCGATTGCTTACAAAAAATTAATCAAACTAATACTCCAGTAATTGGGACTATTATTAACTCTGTTTCTAAAGAATTTAAAAAGAATTTATTTGATGATGGATATTATTCTTACTCCAATCAATATAATTATTATTCATATAAATATATGCCAGAAGAAACCCAAAATAGATATCAAAATAAATTTGATACAGATGAAGAAAATAGAGCCAATTCTAAAGAAATTTTAAAGGGTAACTCATTACTAGAAAAAGCAAAAACATTTTTAAAAAAATTCAAAAAATGGATAAATGAATGAAAAAACTAAATTAAAAAATAAATTTATTTTTAATTGGGTTTTAAAAAATAAATTAGCAGTAGGAACATCTCCTATGAATATTAAAGATGTGACTTTATTAGAAAAAAATAAAGTTAAAAATATTTTATGTTTATGTAGCGAAGACGAGTCAATGTGGCATGAAGAATTAGAAAATATTTTTATATGCCATCGTTTAATATTACCTGACTCTAATCAGAAAAAATTACTTACAAATAAACAAATTGAAGATGCATATAAGACTCTAAAAAAATTTGTAAAAAATAACATAACTTTTGTCCATTGTTTTGCATCTATAGAGAGATCACCTCTCTTATGCATAATGTTTATTATGGAAAACTATAATTTAAATTTAGAAGAATCTCTTGATTATGTTAAGAGAGTTCATCCTTTAACAAATCCAAGAAATAAACAACTATTTCTTATTAAAAAATATTTTTCAAATACCAATCTATAGCTTAAAATGAACAGGTATTGATTATGTAGAAATGAAAGTTGGTATCATCTCTTACTTTGATTACGATGTATATATAAGACCAAAAAAAAAATTAAAAATTTATCAAGGATGGAATAAAGCTTGGGAAGAAGTTTTTAAATTAAGTTTTAAAAATAATATTATTTTAAAAAAATATAATCGAAATGAACACTTGGATTATGAAAAAATAATTTTTGTAGAGATCCCAAGAATAAATGAATTAATAAAAGTTTTGTATTCAAATTTATTTAAAAAACGTATTTATACAATACTTATAGTAAACGAGACATTTTTAGGAAGAGCTAGATATATATTGAGAATACCTTTTTTATTTGACAATGTTTTAATTAATTGCGAAGACAATATAAATAAATTAATGAGCTACAAAATCAATACTTTTTCATATCCCTCTATTCCATCTAAAGATGAAATAAAAACAAACAAATTAAAAATATTAAACGAAGAAAGAAAAAATAAATTAGTTTTTATTAGTTCATTCAAGATAGCATTAAGTACTCATGGATCTTACATTTTTAGATACAAATTAGTAAGAGATCTTTTGGTTTACAAGAAATTTTTTAAGCTATTTGGTTTTGGATGGAATCAAGTACCATTACCTTTCAATATTATTGGTATAGCTTTAATTGTAAGAATTCCAGTTTTAAAGAAATTAATTAAAAATATTATGACTTTTTACTTTAAACCATTAGGAACTTTTCCAATAGCTGCATCCAAATCAAAAACCTTGCAAAATTATGATTTTGCCTTAGCAATAGAACCAACCATAAGCAAATTTAACTCAATATGCGAGAAAATATTTGACCCAATGCTCTCTGGGGCTATACCAGTATATTATGGTCAAAAACGTTTACATAAAATCCCAAAAAATACATATATAAGGATAAATAAAAAAGATTCTGCAGAGGAAATAGTAAATACCCTAAAGAATATTTCAGAAGAAGAAAAGTCTCAATATAGGATAAATATTTTTAATTTTTTAATCTCAAAGCAAGCTGATAAATATAGGTCTTCTTCTTACGCAAAATTAATAGTAAATGCTATATTGAAAAAATAGATTTAATTGAATAAATTAAGAAAGAAACTTTTAATTAGATTCCCCATAAATTTTCTTAAAAATGGTTAGTAAACTTATAATATATGAATTAAATGAATTACCTAAAAGGCTTCTTAATTACTATATAAAGATAAAACCAGATTCTAATTTATCTAAATTAAAAAATAATGGAATTTATTTAGATACTCATACTACAGATAGTGGAGAATTACATCCCTGGACGACTTGGCCAACTTTCTATAGGGGTGTGGATAATAGCCTACACAAAATAACCTCTCTTAACCAAGATAGAGAGTATGAAAGCCTTTATCCGCCAATATGGAAAATATTACTTAAAAAGAAAAAAACTATTGGTATATTTGGTACTCTTCAATCTTTTCCTCCACTTTATAATGAAAAAGTAAAATTTTACCTGCCTGATACTTTTTCTCCAAGCTATGATGCACATCCTAAAGAATTAGAAATCTTTCAGAAATTCAATTTAAAAATAGTAAGTAATAATTCAGGCGAAGTTAGAGGAATAAGGAAAATTGAAATAAAATATTTTTTAGATTGTATATTAAATTCGACTATCCGAAAAAGATCTCTTTTCAGGATAATATTGCAATTAATTCTTGAAAAAATTAACTATAAATATAAAAGAAGAAGATCACTATTACAACCACATTTATCTTTTGATATTTATAAAAGATATTTAGAAGAATTCAAGCCTGATTTTACAACATTTTTCACTAATCATTTAGCTGGAATGATGCATTATTATTGGTTAGATGTATTCCCAGAGGATTTTAATCAACCCTATAGAGATCCTAAGATTTTTAATAAAAAATCGGTAATTAAAGCTCTAGATATAGCTGATAAACAAATTGGATTACTAATGAAATTTGCGAAATCAAATTCCTATCAACTTTGGGTAGCTAGTAGTATGGGTCAGGAAGCAATTGAGAGAGAGAAAAGCCAAAGATTATTTTTGAGGGATTTTTCAAAAATACTAAAAACTCTTAAATTAAAAAATTCTTCATATAAAATATTACCTTCTATGTATCCCGATATTAATATTGAGAGTGATTCAGAAAAAAACTTAAATATATTAATAAAAAAATTTTTGGAAATAAAATTCCCAAATATTAATCAAAGTATTTTTGAAGTACGATATAAAAATAATACGAGAAAAGTTAATTTAATTTTTGTAAGTAATGCTCATAAAGATAATTTCTTAGTTTATAAAGATATCAAAATAAGAGTTAAAGATTTTGGATTAGAATACGGTATTATTGAGCAAGGAACGGGTTACCATATCCCACAAGGAGTTCTATTAATCAACGATAAAAAATCTAATTCTATTTTTAAAGGATTGAAAGTGTTGGATACTAAAAATGTGAACCATTATATTTTGAGGCTTTTCCAGCAAAAGTAAAAAATTTAATTACTATTTATGATTCTAATTTAACTATAAATGAAAAAAAAAATAATCTTTTTTGCTAACACGCTTTGGTTTTTAAATAAATTCAAATATGAATTAATTAAGGAAATTTCCAAAGAAAATAAAATTACTTGTATATATTTAAGAAAAGGTCCTCCTTATGATCTTGGTAAAATTAAAGAACTTGAAAAAATAAATAATGTTAAATTTATAAACTTAAGAAATTTTATATTAAATCATATTTATTCATATTTTAAATTCGAACCTATTTACTTAGATTATCAAAAAATTATTATATTTACTATTGGACCAATCCTTATTTCTTTATTATTTCCAAACTCTTATAAGAAAAAAACAACATATGTTCTTGAAGGTCTTGGAAGAGTATTCTCATCAACTAAAAATATAAATCAATTACTAAAAATATTCATAATAAGCATATATAGATTTTTATTTAATAAATGCAATTTAGTTTTTGTACTTAATTATCATGATTATCTTTTTTTATTAGAAAACAAAATTTGCCCACTAAACAAAATTCAAGTATTACCAGGAACTGGATTGAATTATAAAGAAATAGATAAAGCAATAAATCCTACAAGAAAATCTCCAAAATACATTGATTATATCGGTAGAATTATTGTAGAAAAAGGTTTTTACAAATTTATCTTAACGAGTTTAAGCTTTAAAAAGTTATATCCTGAATTAGAAAGATTTTTTACTTTTAGAATAATTAGTCCAAAGGATGATATAGATAATTTAACTAAAGATGAAAAAAATTTTCTTATTAAAAATAATATACTTATAAAACCTTACCTATCTGAACCATTCACTTATTATGAACAATCAAAAGCATTAATAGTACCTTCCACCTATGGAGAAGGTTTATCAAGAGTTGTTTTAGAGGCCTCTTATATTGGTATTCCAATATTAGCCTCGAAAATTAGAGGCATTGAAGAGATTCTACCTGAGCATTATAAATATTTTATTCAATCCAATAATCCCTTTTCAATTGCAAAGCAATTAGCTGAGATGTTAAATGACGATAAATATTTTTATAAAATTCATACTAGACAAAAATCATATATCATAAATAATTTTTCATCGTCAATATCAACTTCTATTTTTATTAGAAATCTATTTAAAACTTAAATCTTTTTATTTATAAAGTCTTCAAAATTCTTAACCATATCTTTTTTATAAGTGAGCTGATTACTCCAAGTTTCAATTATATTTTTTCTTATTCGATAATATTCTTTTTTAGAATTTAAAATTTTAATTACATTACCCAAAATCTCATTATCATCATTCTGATATATAAGTGAATTATGCATATTTTTACAATATTTTTTTATTTGGCCTACATTTGTTACCAAGGGAATTAGGCCTAATTGCATAGACTCACATACCGACATTCCCATTCCTTCATAACTACTTAATTGAATAAAAAAGCTTGATTTTTCTGCATATCTTTTAATATTTTCAAAGTTCATATAATCAAATATTAAAACGTTATTTTCCAGTTGCATATTTTGAATTATTTTTTCTAAATTTTTTCTTGCTCCATAATCTGGTCCAATTATCACAAAAGTTGCTTCTTTATTTAACTTATAAATTTTTGAAAAAAAATTTATTGCCTTATCAATATTTTTATATGGGCAAAGTCTACCCCAATAAATAAAAGAGGCGCTGCATTTTGAATTCATAGTTGGCTTAATTTTTTCTAAAATAAAACTAATAATTCTTTTCTCTTTTTTTTTAATTATTCGATTCTTAATTATTTTCAAAAAATATAAACTATTAATTCTTTCTAAAAATGTTTCATGAGAGTCAGCCCAAATTTCATGAGCTAATAAAGCACATAAGCTAGTAATTAAACCATCTATCAAATGTTTATTTTTTGTGCTGTGCAAAAATAAAATATATTTTGTATTAATATTAATTGACTTATAAATTAGAGTTATCAAATTACTTTTCCACAAAGAAGTTAAAATAATATCTGGACAAAGTCTTTTAATCCTTATTAATGATTTTAAATAGGATAAAAAAGTATTTTCTTCTTTACTATTTTTTAGAAAAAACACTTTAAATCTAAATTTCCTACAAGAGTAATTCAAAAACGATTTAGCGGCGGTTTCAACACCTCCTCCATATGAGGTTGGAACTATATGTAAAATATTAAATTGTTTATTCATATTTGTATTTATTGATTATCTATCTATTGACTTTTAGCACTAACTAAAAATAACATATAGTAATTAAACATTTATTGTATTTTGTAAAAAAAAATAATAATAATTGAGAACTAATATTTATAATTCAGACCATGAAAACTTCAATTCTTTTACCTTTTGAGTTATATAAACACATAAACAAAAAAAGAAAGAAACAATTGCTTATAACTTTAATTTTAATGTTTTTAAGTGGCATTACAGAGTTATTGGTTATCAACTCTGTAGTACCATTTATAGCCTCAATTGCTAATCCAAAGGTTTTAAATAATCTTGAGATAACAAAATTTATTGCGAAAATATTCGCTATAAATCCGAATGAAGGATCTGCACCTTTTATAGTTTTTTTTGCATTAACGATAGTTTTGTCTGCTTTTCTAAGGATATCGACCGTGTTTTTAATAAATAGAGTAAGTGCTTTAGTTGGGAATGATATTAGTGTTAAAACTTTTTATAAAAATATCTCACAACCATACGAATACCATTTAAAAAATAGTTCTAGTAAGCTTATTACCCAAAATACTACATACGTTGGTTATTCACTAGCGGCTTTTTCAGGATTTCTTTTTCTCATATATTTTTCATGTCAAACTATTTTACTTTCAATTGGACTAATTTTAATAAGTCCAGTTTTAACAATTTATTCAATATTTATATTTTCAATCATTTATTTAGTTTTAGGAAAAACATTTAAAAAAATTATCAAAGATAGTAGTAAAAAAAGAAGTTTTTCAGACCAAATAAAGGTTAAAACACTTAATGAGAGTTTAGGTTCTATTAGAAATCTCATATTAGAGTCAAACCATTATCTGTATATAAATAAATTCAAAATTCATGATTTAAATTCAAGGATAATTTCTGCAAATAATTCAATACTTTCTACAAGTCCCAAATATATTATTGAAGCATTAGGGCTTCTATTTATAATCTTTGCTAGTGTTGTTTTAATGAAAGCGGGGAATAGTAGTAGTTCCTCAGTAATAATATCTCTTGGAGCATTTACACTAGGAATTCAAAAACTTTTACCAGCATTCCAAGGAATTTATGCAGTAATTAATCAAATAAGGTTTTATTCAAGTGACTTAGAGAATACTCTTAAATATCTTCAAATTAAATTAGAAAATAATAACGGTAATAATATCACTCCACTAAATTTTAAAAAATCTATTAGGTTTGATTCAATTTATTTCTCATATGATGAAGAAAAATATGTTGTCTCCAATTTTAATTTTGAAATTTTTAAGGGTCAAAAGATAGGAATTATAGGTAGAACAGGAAGTGGTAAGACTACAATATCAGATTTGTTCATGGGCCTTTTAAAACCAACAAAAGGCAAAATTTATATTGATGGTAAAGATATTTATGATAAAAAATATCCCAATCGAATAAAAAGATGGAGGAGATCAATTTCACATGTTCCCCAAGATATATTTCTCTCTGATACTACTATCGCTGAAAATATTGCATTTGGGATCGATAAAAAACTTATTTCATTAAGAAAACTGAAAGAATGTGCAAAAAAAGCGCAAATTCATGAATTCATCGTAAGTACAAAAGATGGGTATTTAACAACAGTTGGAGAAAGAGGAGTTAGGTTAAGCGGCGGACAATTACAAAGGATAGCAATCGCGCGTGCTTTGTACAGAAATGCAAAAATACTAGTGTTTGATGAGGCAACAAGCGCCTTAGACAAAAATACTGAAATTGAACTAATGCAAGCAATAAACAAATTAAGTAATGAACTAACTATAATTTCCATAGCTCACAATCACAGAACTTTGAAAGATTTCGACAGGATAATTAAAGTAGAAAAAGGAAATATATTTGAAATAAGAAAAAATGAATTATCAATTTAAACAATTAAAATTTTTTTTAAAAATGATTTTCTAAAAAACATGATCAGCCTTCAGATTTTGAAATGTGGGTAATATTGTTTAAAAAAGTTTTTTTATTAAAGTTAATCTGGATATAAATTTAATCAAATCTGTTGATGATCAATTTATCTAATAGATATATAATGATATGGTAATAAAAAATCATGGATACACCAATATTAATAACAGCTTGGAAGAGGGTGGGAAAGTTAGAAAAACTTCTACTTGCAATCAAAGAAAACAAGCCTAAAAAGATTTATATTTCGTGCGATGGACCAAGAAAAAATAATACAAGTGATAAGTTGCTAATTAAACGTGTTCATAAAACCATAGATACTTTAATTAATTGGGATTGTAATATTCAAAAACTTTACAATGATGAGAATCTGGGATGTAGGGGAGCAATGATTCAAGCTATAAATTGGTTCTTTTCTCAAGAATCTGAAGGAATAATTTTGGAAGATGATTGTATTCCAAATGAAGAATTTATTCCTTATTGTTCAAAACTTTTGAAAAAATACCAAAAAGACCATAAAGTTTGGAATATAAGTGGTACAAATCTACAAAATGGTATCACTCGAGGAGACGGAAGTTATTATTTAAGTAAATATTTCATGTGTTGGGGATGGGCTACCTGGAGAGATAGGTGGTTAAATTTTGATTCGAATATAAAGAGCTGGGAAAAAGCAAGGAGTGTTTCTTTATTAAAATCAATTTTTACAGATCCTCTAGAAATAAAATATTGGGGAAATATTTTTAATAAATTTTACGAAGCAGGTACCCCTGATACTTGGGATATAGAATGGGCATATACTTGTTTAATTAACGAGGGTTATACAATTATTCCAAATGTAAATTTAATAAAAAATATTGGATTTGATAAGGAAGCCACTCATACCAAATTTACGATAGACAAGCATTCTAACAGCGACTTGATATTTCCATTAATTCATCCTACTTTCTTAGTCAACGATAACAGAGCTGATAAATATACGTTTTATAATCACTATCAGATGTGTTTTAAGAGAAGAATAAAGTTTATTTATAAAAAGCCAAAATATTATCCTAAAAAAATCTTTAAATATATTAAGGAATTCCTAATTAAATTAATATGATGTTAAGGGTAATTTTTGTCATCTTTAATATTTTTCTTTTATGTTTTAAAGAAGTATATAGCTATGACGCGGCTGTATTAATCGAAAAGAATAAAAAAGAATCTTTTTTAAAAGGAAATTTAGATAAAAAAATTGCTTCAATAAAATGGGAAAAAGTTATAAAAAAAAGTAAATCTCCTTTATATTGGGAAAAAGTAGATGACCCATCAGAAATTCCAGAGATAGAAGTATTAAATATAACTAAATTATTTAATAACTCTTTAAATATAAAATCCTTAGATAGATCAGTCACAGTAAATAATATTCACTACCCTGAAATATCTCATTATGTTCCAAATGGATATGTTTCTGATAATCAAAAATTTTTAACCACAAGCTTAAGA
>Ga0163109_10003199_pt1 | contig 12538 bp, 10 predicted proteins | sample CRUFie1St13metaG_FD_108704 | JGI IMG/M metagenome (GOLD analysis project Ga0163109, IMG submission 108704) | Marine microbial communities from the Costa Rica Dome - CRUD Field 142mm St13 metaG | ecosystem: Environmental > Aquatic > Marine > Oceanic > Photic zone | place: Costa Rica: the Eastern... | reverse complement strand
TCCGTCTATGTCGCTGGCGAATAAACTGGTCGTAACGGCCCTCAAAGACTTAACCCCTTACCAATCAGCACGCCGGATAGGCGGGATGGGTCAGATTTATCTGAACGCAAATGAATCGGCTTTCCCTCCATACCAGATGCCTGAGAACGAAACCTGGAATCGCTATCCTGATTTTTTGCCGTCCGAGCTGGCGAAAGCCTACGGTCGTTATGCAGATGTGAGCCCTGACAACGTGCTGGCGGTGCGGGGGGCTGATGAAGCGATTGATTTGCTGATCAGGACCTATTGCGAGCCGCACCAGGATGCCATTCGAATTCAGAGTCCGACCTATTCGATGTACGAATTTGTAGCGCAAGCTCACGGGGTGGCGGTAGAGACGGTGCCGCTGAATGATCAGTTCGCTCTAAATGTCGCCGCAAACCAGCAGGCCGCGGCTGAACAGAAGCGTTTGAAGATCTTATTTATCTGTAATCCCAATAATCCTACTGGCAATCTGATGGCAGTGTCGGACATTATCCGCATCGCGGAGGCGCAGCGTGATCAGGCATTCGTCGTCGTTGACGAGGCATATATTGAGTACACCCCGTCTGACACCTTGCTTCCATTGCTTGCGGACCATCCCAATCTGGTGATCATTCGCACTTTATCCAAAGCATTTGCCCTGGCTGCTATTCGGGTAGGTTTCATAGTCGCGGCAGAAGAGGTCTTGGAACAGATCAACAAACTCATCCCTCCTTACCCCATGCCAGATGACAGCGCGCGGATTGGCATTAATGCACTGTCCGATCCGGGCCTTGAGTATATGCGTTCCTGCTGCGAGCGGGTTATTAAACTGAGAGAACAGGCTCGCGAGGAATTGATCCCTCTGGATGCTATTGAGCAGGTTTATGACAGTACGACAAATTTCCTGCTGGTGCGCTTTAAAAAGGCACCTGACGCTATGAAGCACTTACTAAATGCTGGTGTTGTGATTCGCGATCAAACCCACTTTAAGCAGCTGCCGCAGCATCTGCGAATTTCAGTAGGTGTTTCGGAAGATATGCAGGAAATTTTGAATCACTTGCGCCGACTCTGAGCAGGTAGAACCTACTGATGCAAAAGGAACGGAATATTGGAGAAGAACTGCCAACTGCTAGCTGGCTGAAGTTTCTGCTACCGTCCGGTATCGGCATCGCGTTTTTCCTCACGCCCCTAGTAATTGATGGGCAGATAACGGTAGGTATGGCCTGGTTCGGTGATCTGTTTATCGATAACGGGAAAACCCAGTTGCAATGGATGGCGGGCACATTCACGGTAATCTCAGTCCTGCTTACCCTAATTTTTCACGCATCTGAGCCCATCCGCGCCAGGTTTTACTGGCTGGCGGAAGGACTGACTCTTTACTCTGTTTGGTTTCTGCTGAGGCTATTTGGTTGTGTGGCTGCCGTCTGCTATCTGCTTCAGGTCGGCCCGGGCTGGCTCATCGGCGGCGCCACCGCCGGCACGACCTTGGGTAGCCTGATACCGATCACTATGACCTACATGGGCATTGCGACAGTCTTTCTTCCCCTGCTGGTTGAGTTCGGATTGATGGAGATGGTTGGTGTCTTACTGAGCAAGGCATTCGACAAATTGTTCCGTCTCCCCGGCCGGAGCGCGATTGATGCTCTGGCCTCCTGGATGGGGTCCGGTCCGGTGGGCGTGCTGATCACTCTCCAGCAGTACGAACGTGGTTATTACACGGCCAGGGAGGCGGCTACCATCTGCACCAATTTTTCGGTAGTGTCTGTCTCCTTTGCGCTGGTGGTTGCCAACGCTATTGGCATGGGTGATTATTTCCTGCCGATGTATGCCTGCGTCATCGGTATTGGCTTTACCTGCGCGCTGATCACGCCAAAACTTCCCCCATTGAACATGTTGCAAGACGAATTCTGCCCCGGCGTCGAGCCACAGGGATTACGGGATTTCAGTAACTATCAGTCACTCTGGAGCGCGGCGGTGCATGAGGCCCTGGCAAGGTCTAGCAGTGCGCCGACCATCGGTAAGCTGATACCTCGCATTGGGCGTGGCATTGCAGAGGTCTGGTTATCCCTGATTCCGGTGGTGATGGGGCTCGGCACAGCAGCGCTTATACTGGCGGAGTACACGCCGCTGTTCAACTGGTTAGGTCTTCCCTTAATTGTCGTACTCAATCTTTTTGGATTGGCAGAGTCTGACGCAGCCGCGCCGCTGATGTTCGTCGGATTTACCGATATGTTTTTACCGGCGCTGGTGGGGGGTAGCATCGAAAGCGAGCTGACCCGATTTGTCGTCGCTACGGTCTCCGTGTGTCAGCTGATATATATGTCAGAAGTCGGTGCCCTTATCGTCAAGTCGAAAATACCCCTGGGGTTTGTGCACATTGGCGGCATCTTCCTGATTCGGACAGCGATTTCCCTCCCTCTGGCTGCCCTGATCGGTCATGCGCTTTTCTAGTCTGGACTGCCTAGCGAAAGCTGTTCAGGCTGATTTAAACAAGCGGCATTTCGGTGGTTGATTTCAGCGTTTCCATGACGAAGCTGGCGCTGATATCAAACAGATCGGCCTTGATCAACTCCTTGTAGAGCTCGTCGTATCCCGTCATGTCTTCGACTACCGCCTTGATCAGATAGTCGAGATCCCCACTCATGCGATATATCTCTGAGTGGTAGTTCATCAGAATGACCGGCAACTGACTGTGTATTTCAATCATCTGTTCAAAGACATATTCCCGCGTGTTGAACTGAAAGCTGTCTCTGGCTTGCTCGTATTGATATATCCGAAGGTCATAGGAGGTTTTTGCTTCAAAATCCAGTGCCTCATAGTTGAATTCGGATTTTAGCTCGCGTACTGTCGCCGCCATCCAGTCAAGTTGCTGCGCGGTGGCTTCGATGGACATATCGTCGATCTGATCGTACAGTTCCTCGCGTCCGAGCGTTGACAGGGGGATAGGACTGAACCTGAGCTGTTCTTCGTTTTTTTCATCAAACCAGGCGTTGATGCGGGCAGTTTCATCCACCGTCGCTGTCGTTTCAGAGGTACCCGCGTCAGAGCCCGGGGCGGCGCTCCCAGGAGCAGGGTCGCCACACGCGATCAGAAGCAGTGACAAAATGGGAGTGATTAGGTGTTTCACGGAGCAGTCTCGGATCAGAAAGTTCAGGGGCATGACCATGGCGACATTGGAAAGCGCAAGTGCACGGTCAACCTGCGCTATCCCTGCGCTACTTTCACTACAGCATTAAAGCTGGGCGTTGTCTGTGGCGCGTCAGACTATTGCAGTGGCTGGAAGTCCTCTTTATACCTGACAGAGCAGTCCGGGCACACCCAGTCTTCCGGTAACTCGCCGAAAGGGGTACCCGGGGCAAACCCCTCGTGTTCATCACCGAGGCCCTCATGATACTGATAGCCACAGCCTGGGCATTCATGCACTGAACTCATCATGCTGCCTCTGTGGCGGGCAGATTTTCATTGAGGCCTGCTACTCCGTATTTCGTATACAGCGCCTCTTTCTTGTCGGGGTCGATGTTGACCCGGGTCATATCTCCGTCAATGTGAGGCAGAGCCATCAGTCTCGGGTCCATCACCCTGAACCACAATGGAGGAACGTAGGCGAGCGGGAACATGCCGTTGTAGCCGTTGGGCAGGCGAGGCACGTCTTTGAAATTCCGCAGCGATTGATAGCGCCGCGTCGGATGGGCATGATGATCGGAATGTCTCTCCAAATGGAACAAGACCAGATTCGTGTATTTGTGATTGCTGTTCCACGAGTGATGAGGCTGGCAACGTTCGTACTTTCCATTCGGCTCTTTTTGACGCAGCAGACCATAATGCTCAATATAGTTCGCGCTGGTCAGTTGCCACCAGGCCAGAAAATTGTGGATGGCCAGAAAGGGAATCATCACCCAGCCAAATGCCGCGATGAGCGAAATCTGCAAGGCAAAAGTCACTGCGTAGGACTGTAAAATTTCATTTTCCCAGCTCCATACCGAGATACCCTTCCGACTCAGGCGTTCATCTTCAACGGCCCAGGCCCGGCGAAATGCGCCGGGAATTTCGCGTTTGGCGAACTTGTAAATGCTTTCGCCCATTCTTGATGAGGCAGGATCCTCTGGTGTGGCGACGTCACGATGATGACCCCGATTGTGCTCAATACTAAAATGCCCGTAAGCCGGCACGGCTAATACAATCTTTGCCAGGTTGCGTTCCAGTTGAGTCTTTTTGTGGCCCAACTCATGACCGGTGTTAATTCCCAGGCCGTTGGCAATTCCTGCTGAGACCGCAAGCAGGAGTAAACCCCACCAGGACAGTGCCTGAGTACCCGCCCAGTACGCCGCGCCGATCAGAGAGGCAAAATGCAAAGGGACCGTGAGCATGGGTAGCAGTCGGTAATAGGAGTCTTCTTCCAGCAACGGAACGATTTCCTCCGGCGGGTTGTTTTCATCCTCCCCCAGCCACCAGTCCAGAATCGGTCCAATCACATAAGCAACAAAGAGCGGCAACGCCAGCCATGCCTGATTAACAAACAAGGCGTGCGCCCCGATGCCCAGAAAAGGAATAAGGGCGTAAGCCAGAGAGGCCATCCAGAGATAGCGTTTGGTGTCGGTGTAGGAAATGTCGCCGGCATCAGTGGCGAGGGTGTAGGTTTTCATGTTTCGCTTTACCATTGGCTTTCCGCTAAACATTCAGTCTAGCCTATCTTTTGACGCTGATGAACAAATCCGGGTGTTTTCAGCTTATTCCTCAAGAGCCGCAGTAAAGACTTCACCAACGCCCCGGTCTCTGGGGTCAGCTGCTGGTCGGAAAGTGTCTTCGTCTCGCCAGATCACCTGAACATCGCCGAATTCCCAGTCATGGGGCTGCACCCGGTAGCCACGCTCCTCGAGAGCCGATTTGGTCTGGTCCGGCAAGGGGTTGGCAATGCTTGTCGTGATTAAATCCGGGGGTAGCAGCTGATGGTGAAAGCGGGTGGCGCCGACTGCCTCCAGAGGCGTCATGCCGAAATCGATAATGTTGATGATAGTCTGGAACACCGAGGTAAAAATGGTGGAGCCCCCCGGGGTTCCGACCACCATCATAACTTTATCTCCTTCTAGCAGGATTGTCGGTGACATGGAGGAGAGTGGCCGCTTGCCCGGCTGAATCTCGTTGGCATAGCTTCCGACGACGCCATAGACATTGGGGGTGCCCGGCTTGGCGCTGAAGTCATCCATTTCGTTATTGAGCAGAAATCCGGCACCCTCAATGACAACGCCGCTGCCAAACGCCCAGTTAATCGTGTAGGTGTTGGATACCGCATTACCCCACTGGTCGATAATCGAATAATGCGTTGTGTTCGGTGACGTAAGGCCCGGGCTCACACCGTCAAGCCTGGAAATGGTTCTCGGGTTGACTTCCCGGGCACGGCGGTTCACGTAGCTATCGGAAATCAGAGTCTCAATATCAATGTTGGCAAAATCGGAGTCACCCAGATACTCACCCCGATCAGCGAAAACCCGCTTTTCCATCTCTGCCACCAGATGCACATACTGAGGTGAATTGTGGGCAACGCCTTCAAAATGAAAGGCTAGCGCATCTTTCATTTTCAATAGCTGAATTAGACCAAAACCGCCTGAACTGGGCGGAGGCGAGGATAATACTTGATAGTTGCGCCACCGGGCCTGAAGTGGGTCGAGCCAGACTGCCTCATAGGTTGCCAGATCTTCCAGGCTAATGAGTCCATCGTCTTTTGCCATTTGCTCTACGATGAGTCGGGCTGTTTCGCCGCGATAGAACTCTGCTGATCCCTGATTAGCGATCCGCTCGAGCGTCATGGCCAGCTCCGGCTGTCGGAAAAGCTGCTCGGCGCTGATCTGCGAAAAATAGGCCTTAAAGTTGGTGTTATCACCAAACCAATCGAGATTGGCGTGAATCTCATCAACTAGAACTGGGGCTGGCATAAACCCTTGCCGCGCAAGCTCGATGGCGGGCTTGATGAGCTCTCGCCAGGGAAGCGATCCGTAGCGCTGATGCGCAGCCCACATGCCGGCAACTGTTCCCGGTACGGCAGCGGCTCTGGCACCAATCAGCGTCGCATTTTCGATCACCTTACCCTGTTGGTCGAGGTACATATCGCGATGCGCAGTAAGGGCAGCTTTTTCCCGGTAATCAAGAAACGCGCTTTCACCCTCCATGTGGGTAAGCATGAACCCGCCACCGCCAATGTTGCCGGCGTCAACATAGGTCACTGCCAGCGCAAACCCTGTGGCGATAGCGGCGTCAACAGCATTGCCACCGCGTATCAAAATTGCTTTGGCGACTGCTGCAGCGTACGGATCCGGGATCGCGATGGCAGCCTGAGCTATTTGAGACGCCGGCTCTCCGGTTAGCGCTGTGAGATTGCTCGCCAATATGAAGGCGCAAAGCAGAGGCAGTTTGGTAGAGCGTCCGGTCAAAGTTAAAATTGAGGTCATCTACAAAAGTCCCAGCTGATGAGTAGCGTCATCAATAGAAGGTTAAGCAATTCAACCGTCAGATCCTTTCCGATAGAAAGGGACACCACGCGTTCGGTGCGCCTGGATCGTCGAAAAGCACACCATGCGGTGCAGAAACAGGCTAACGGTCTTTGCTTTTTTGCTGCCGTGATAGATTATAAACGAATGCCCCTACGTTACTCTCGTTCGGGCTTTATGAAGGCACCCTACTTAGGTGGAGTTAAAGCCCGCGATTTTTGAGTAAGGAGAAAAAGTGACGGAAGCAAACCCGGTACAGAAAACAGAGAAAAATGACTCAGTGGCTGAGATTCGAGCCTGTCGCAAACAGGAGTGTGCTCTCGGTTATCGACTGTTTGCTGCCCATCGATGGGGCGATTTGGGCGATGGTCACATTAGCGCGCGAGATCCCGAAAAGACCGACTGCTTCTGGATGTTGCGCTGGGGAGTTTCTTACCACGCAGCTAGGGTTTCAGATCTGGTACTGGTGGGGCCGGACGGCAGTCTGGTTGAAGGAGAAGGCACCATCAATATCGCGGGATACTATATTCACCATCCGATTTTGGAAGCAAGACCGGATTTGGTCAGCGCGGTGCATGTCCACACTGGCTGGGGATCGCCGTTTTCTGCCGAGGCAAGAATGATTGAGCCAATCTCTCAGGAATCCTGTATTTTTTTCGAAGATCACGCGCTTTGGAATGATGAAGAGGTTCAGGTGCAAAGTGTGCCTGCGGGGCGGAGAATCGCCGAAGCGCTCGCGCAAAATTGTGCAATCATACTGCGAAATCACGGAATGCTGACCGCTGGTGACAGCGTTGCTGAAGCGGTCGGCCGGTTTGTCTACATGGAGCGGGTCGCCGAACTGCATATGAAAGTGCACGACCCCAAACCGATTTCGGCGGAGGCAGCGCGCTTCGCCAAGGCCGATTTGATCAGCATGGGGATTGGGCGCCAGGGATTTGCTAGCCTGTTAAGGCGACATATCCCGGATCCGGATGTGGTGAACTGATAAGTTTGGAGTCAGGGAGTATTAGTTCTGGTTCTGAGCTCGGCTCGGTTTCGTCACGAACGTGTTGGCCTCCATCCTGATAGCTCTTAGTCCGGAATGCGAAATCCGCCGGCTTCTATTTTTGCCCGAGTCATGTTGACCATTTTGATGTCTAAGTTGATTTTCTCCAGAGGTTCATCCGATTCATCGGTCTCTACAGCAACGATCTGATCGACCACGTCCATACCGGAGAACACGAAGCCATAGATTGTGTAGTTGTCATCGAGTCTGGCGATGCCATTAGCATCATGCACAACATAGAACTGACACCCTGCTGAGAGCTTGCCGGGATTGTTGTCTCTGCCAGCTGCAAAGGTGCCGTATACATGCCGCAGCTGCGGTCGGAATTCCGGCTCAAGTAAGTGGATGGAGTAGGCAAAGCCTTCAGGTGTATCAGGGCAGCCGCCCTGCGCGACGAATCCTTCGATTACCCGATTGAAGGAGTAGTCATCAAAGTATCCTGAATTGGTCAGATCGATAAAGTACTGCCGATGGACAGGGGTTTTTTCATAGAGCCAGACATAGAGGTCGCCAAGGCGAGTGCTGATTCGGACCACCTGATACGTGTCTGACAAAGTCGTACAGCCGCCAACCGAGCCCAGGAACAGGGCTAACAATAATTTTCGCATGATCATTGGGGTTTTCCCGATTTGATTGCAAGGGGTTCAAGAAATCAATGTCTGGCGACGAGGCAATAAAGCCCATGCCGAAGTCATGTAGTCATTGGCCTCTGGGCTTTGTCGGAATCCTTGACGCTTATGGGGTCCGAGGGGCGCTTTCACCGATTAGTGCTGGTATCTCGTCTGATCGACATACTTCCAATCTACCGCGCCGAAAAACATTTCATCCATGCTCTGCAAACCCCAGGGCACTGAACGGGATGGATCAGGGTTCATCAAGTTTTGTTCCGAGTTGTCAAATGCGCCGACCGCAGTGAATTTAGTCCCTGCGGGCACGAAACGGGGCTCTTTTAATGTGTAAGCGAGTTGCCAGTTGTAGTTATAGTTAGCAATGTTTAGCATTTCCTCTGTTGTGCCATCGGGGAAAGTCGCATAGAAGCGCATTCGCTTGCCGCGGAAATGCATGTGAGGCGTGAAGCTGTAAACGTATGCGTCATCATCGATAACAATAGACTGGGTCATCTCATAGTCGGGATCATAGGGTGGGATGTTGACCCAGGTCGACGTGAAGTGGCAGGCACAGGCGCCACTGCTTCGCTCCTGGGGCACAAAGTCTTTTGGGTAGAACCACACTCCAATCCGGCTCTCATCTATTGCAGCTCTTCCCGTAGTTGTGTAGTGCATTTGCATGGCAATCTTTGTGCCCGCTCGCAGTAGACCTCCGGTATTTGGAGGTTCCATTTGTGGTGCCTGACCTGGAATGTAAGGCGCGATACCAGGACGATCTTGGTCATCTCCGCCTAGCAATGATCCGCCCCGAGCTGCACCGGGCGGGATGATGCTGTGCAGAGTGTGATGGAGCACAGTGCGATCCCCGGGAATATATTGGCTTGCTCGGACCCAACGATCTTCTTCAAGATCCACATCAACCATTACATTGTAATAATCAAGCACACCCGTCGCCGGAATTTCTTGCGGTGGAATATCGATGATCAAGTCTGGTTCGCCAAATGCCCATTCGGACTCAGGCCAGGAGAGGTGTGCTAGCGGGTCGGTGGTCCCGTCGCGAGGGGAGCCGGCCTCAATCCAGTGCAGAAGTGCCTGCTGCTCTGAATCTGTTAGAAGCATATCATTCTCGAATGAACCAATATGCGGATCAATTTGTCCTGGTGGCATACGCTTAGTCATCACCACTTCCCTGATCATGGGCGACCACCCGCGTATCATGGAGTAACTGTCCATAGCAAAGGGTGCTATGCCGCTCTCCCGGTGGCACGAAGCGCAGTTTTCTTCGATTATTGGGGCGATATCCCTTTCGTATGCTGGCGCATGTTGTCGATGATTGATCGCCGCAGCATAGTCGATAGGTTGTCCAACTTCGAGAGTTTTTGGGGCTGTAAACTCCTCTCCAGCGACTATGGAATTGAGGGTGCTCTCGGTCTCATGAGTGATTGAGCCGCGGTATATCACGGTAAAATTAGAAGGGTCGAACAAAATAAACTCAGCAGTGTGCTGTATCCCTAAGGCTTCACCAATTATTTGGGCGTCATCCATCAAAACCGGTATTTGTATCCCTAGGCGATCCATCTCAGCTTGTACTTCCTCTCGATTATGCAGGCCCATTGAATTGATCATAAAAAATTGGATCCCTTCGGTTGAAAACGCCCATGCCAGTCGGGAAAATTTGGGGAGTGCCTTCTCGACGGATTCGTCTCGGTTAGCTTGAACTAGAAACGCAATCGCCTTTTTATCGTTATACCAACTCATCTGGTGGAAGTATCCAGACTGGTCTAGTAGAGAGAAGTCGCCGATTCGATCTTGGCTTTGCACAAAAGACGCTGTCAGTGCAAATAGGGTAAACCCGAAAGTTTTTACAGCTGAAGAATACATTTTTATGGCCCGTTCTTAATCGCTTTATCTTTTATTATGGGCAAAATTACAGCGCCTCTCCACTGAATAATAATCAGTGTTCTCTTTCTGGTGTTTTTTCGTCAATGATTTTAGAGGGGCAAAGAAGTATCTAAAGGCAAAAAAAAAGGCTCCATCCTTCCGGATGGAGCCTTTTCTGATGGGAACACCAGTTGGTGTAAAGCGGTCTTAACCGTGACTGCTTGAAGTGTCTTCGTTTGCTGCATACCAGATGAACAAACCGAACGCGATCTTGTTGAGTAGGTCGGCAAGGTTGTAGACGATGTTGACTGTTTCAACATTTGTTCCGCCTGCCAGGTAGCCGAGGAAATATCCGATTGGATAAATCGCCCAACCAACTGTAACAACCCACTTCATCATAGTGAACGAGCTTTGGGTGGCTGCGGAAGCTGACGCAGCGCTTACTTTGCTCGCTTCGCCTGCGTGAATTTCGTAAAGGATGAATGCCCATCCGAGCATTCCGATTACAAAACCCACTGTGGCGTTCAGGTAACCTGCCTCACCCATATAGCCGGGTACCAACATTACCAAAGATCCGATGAAGATCCTCCAGAAAATGCCGCCAGACACCGCAGCAACTGCCGCGAGGATGAGATAGAACTCGACTAGTTGTAGTGGAACTGTCAAAAGCCAATCGATGTAACGGAACGTTGTGGGGCTATCGCCAGTTGTGACCCACATTTCACGCATGTAGAAGTAGTGGAACGCTGCTATGAAGCAAACCAGCGCGATAACATTTAGGGAAGTGGACCACTTGCCTCCAATGCGCATTGATTCCATCAAAAAGAAAATTGTTGCAGCTGACATGGCCATGGAGATGAGCCAAAAAGAATATCCGACGAAGTCTCCCGATTGGAGCATCATCGAATCCCCAGAAGCCGCAAGTGCTGCTTGGCCCGAGAACAGACCTATCACGGCAAAGCATAGTGTTAATAATTGTTTCATTAATCTCCCCTGTATCGGTGGTTTAAACATGTTTATCCGCTTTCGCAGTCATAGTTCTACGACAAATATCCGCAGATGGTTCAAAAAAAATAGAAATGAACTCTCCGGTTTAAAACTGCGTATAAAACATAGCGTTCGATTTCACTGGCTGTAACGCATTCCGATACTAAAAGTAACAATACCGGTAACACTGGTTACACTAGGCAATCCTATGACAATTATAAATGGGCCTAATTTAAGAGATTTGCTGCAAACCAGCCGCGCGCTAGCTGAGAAAACCGCGTTGAAGGAGCTGTCACCCGGCTCTGTATTGCATGACGCGATTCGCTATCACTACCAGACTCCCGGCTCAGAAGCCCGCGCTGCGCTTTGCCTGTCGGCGAGCCTTGCGCTCGGCCTGACGGCTGAATCTGCCGCACGGTTGGCAGCATCCGTTGAAACTCTGCATAACGCCTCGTTAATTCAGGACGATCTACAGGATCGCGATGCGCTCAGACGAGGCAAGACGGCAATTTGGAAACAGTTTGGTCCGGACATTTCTATCAATGCGACAGACCTTCTAATTGCCAGTGCTTTCGAACTAGTCGCCTCTGTAGGGTCTGGTTCTGCTCACCGTCTGGTGACTACCATGAATCGCGCTATTGCCAGAACACTCCAGGGCCAGACCAAAGATCTGAACGCTGGGCGCGATCTTAATGTCGATCAGGCGATTGCAGTTGCTAAAGAAAAGTCGGGCCCGCTGTTTTCGCTCAGTTTAGAACTACCCCTGGTAGTATCGGGGCACTTCTACTTTTTAAGCATGGCGCGTGAAGCTGGCGCGGCTTTCGGTATTGGATATCAGATTTTTGATGATATCCATGACTGTGCAAGGGATCGTGAATCCGGCAGTTTCTCTAATTTGGCGCTTCTGATTAGATCTTCTGAGGATTCGGAGCTGGCATCACTCGAGAGTGCAGAGGATCTGGCTCACCACTACCTGCAAGAAGCTGCGTCCGGTGCGGCCGCTTTGCCAGACGGTTGCGGAGCGTTGCTCGCAGACAAATGCGCTGAACTATTGAGTGAACTCAACCGAGAAGCGGCATGAACCGTGCGGTCGTTGTCGGTGGCGGCTTTGGGGGCATTGCCGCGGCAATCCGTCTCCGTGCGAAGGGGTATGAAGTCCAACTACTGGATCGGTGCCCCAAGCTCGGTGGCCGCGCTCAGGTTTTTGAACGGAACGGTTTTCGGTTCGACGCTGGACCGACTGTAATTACCGCGCCCTTTCTGTTTGATGAGCTGTTTAAGTTGCATGGGCGTCGTCGCGAAGATTACGTTGAGTTTCGGCCGCTTGATCCCTGGTACCGATTTCAGTTTTCTGACGGCGAAATTTTCGACTATGGTGGCGAGATTGAAGACACAGAGGCAGAGATAGCGCGATTTAATACCGCAGACGTCGAGGGATACCGGCGACTTGTCGCGCACTCAGAGAAAATCTTCGATGTTGGTTTTACCGAACTATCTGATCAACCTTTCCACAAAGTAGCTACCATGCT
>Ga0163109_10003198_pt1 | contig 12542 bp, 15 predicted proteins | sample CRUFie1St13metaG_FD_108704 | JGI IMG/M metagenome (GOLD analysis project Ga0163109, IMG submission 108704) | Marine microbial communities from the Costa Rica Dome - CRUD Field 142mm St13 metaG | ecosystem: Environmental > Aquatic > Marine > Oceanic > Photic zone | place: Costa Rica: the Eastern... | reverse complement strand
TTATACGATTTATACTGATAATCACTCATTCTACACTTAACTATCGTTATATTCTTCTTTGGAAATGATACAGGAGGAGCACCACGATAATAACTAATTAATCCTTTAGCTAATGCTTTAAACTTATTTAAGTTTTTAGTCTTATACACAAGTTCGTTTTTTGCATTCTTAGACGTTTTTAAAAATAATTCATTAAATCTTGTTCCTACTGGAAATTCATTCTTTAACTTCAGCAAATTTAATGTAAGTGCAATCTCTATTGGCTTATCAAACATTGGTGTTCCACTTAATAATACTATTCTTAAATCATCAGGAGCTTTTTTAATACTGTTATAAATTATATTATAAAATGTTCCTGTTTCTGAAACTACATTCTGTACCTCATCTATTATTAATAATGTATTATTTAATTTAATCCTCTTATTTTTTAACTTCTCCACAAACTTATTATAACTAAGTATTGTATAATACTTATTTATCTTCTTATCTACCTTCTTAATTATTTCCTTATATTTAGATTCATTTGGCTTATAATTACTTAACTTCTTCCTATCAACTGGTTTCAAGTACTCGTCTCCTGTACAATTACTCCTTAGTTCCTTGAAAAAATTTCCCATTAATGAAGCTGGAGTAACAACAATTATGTTCTTACTCTTTTTAAAATTCTCGGCAATGGATACAGCAGCACAAGTTTTACCTGCACCAATTTGATGAAATAATAATATTCCTTTATATGGTGTAGATGGATTTATAAATTCTGATACAAATTTTTGTGGTAACTGTAACTTAAATTTTGATGGATAACATATATCATCCGAAGTTAATTTATCATCCTTAATTTTATACTTTTTAAATATTTTATTAATCTTTTTATAAAAATCAATATCATCTATCTTAGGATATTTCACCATATCTTAATAATATTAAGATTTTAATTCTAATATAATTCCAAAATGATCCGACATTACATACTCCTTCTCTACATAATAATTATTCACTTCTACATTCTTCACATACGCTCTGTCTATTCTAGATCTTATTTTATTACTTAATAAAGGATTCTCTACTCCATCATACGTATATTTAGTTTTATCAAAACCAAGATCATATACGTCTATAAAATTATCATATTTAATTTTATCACAATCTTTTTTTTGTAAATTAGTATCTGATATAAAAATAACTTTATCAAATTTATTTAATAAGGTTATTGAATTATTAAATTGGTTTATTTTATTATTATTAAATTTATTAAATTCTGATTCTAGGTGTGTAGTGCTAATAATTATATTATCTATTTCACAGTAAATTAGTGATCTTCTCATTTTTGAATTTTTAAATGCATAAATATTTTTATCTTTCATAATATTCTTTGAAATAATACATACGCCATAAAAATCTTCATCTAAATCGATATGAATAAAAGGATATTCTTTCTCGATTTTTTTATATATTTTAGATATTACATTTGTAGTAATTTCTTGAAAACATAAAATATCAAAATTATTATTTTTAATATAATCAATTAATATTTTAGTTCTTTCTTCTTTGATAAAATCATCAAACCAAACGTTTAAACTAAAAATTTTCATTTTAATATTATTAATTAAATAATGTTTAGATAAAATTAATAATATTGTAATTTTTACAAATATTCTTTATCAAATATAATCTTTTCTCAAATGGATTTTTTCCTTTTGCTCTTTTCCTCATATTCTTTATCGTTCTTTCGAATGATAAAGCCTGATTTTTTGATAAATCAGTTACTATTATTTTTGGAAACCATAATCCTTCTTCTTTATTAATTTTAGTGTATCTTGCACCACCTGATATTTCATTATTATGTTGTCTAAGTCTTCGAACAACATCGGTTGATACTCCTAAATAAGTTTTTTTATTATATGAGTTTTCTAATAAATATAAATTCCAATTATTTTCCATATATTATTCATTTATAAAAATAATTTCTGTTTTGTTATCATTTAAATTAAGTATTCCATAAACAAGTTTGTCACCTGCTTCTCTATTTTTTATAAATGACATTTCTAATAATTTATTGTTATTCATATCTACTATATTATTTTCATCCATTTTATTAGGAGTACTTTCAAAGTATTTTTTATTTTTTCTACTTGATATTATTGTTTTTATATTATAATTATCTAAAATAATATTATCTCCACAATTCCAAGAAATTCCTTCTAATTCATTTTTATTTAAATCAAAAATATTATTTTCTTCATATATTTTTACACCACTTTTCCAATATTCATTATCATCATATCCAGTATATTTATATTCCTCTAATTTCTTTTTTTTATTATCTATTAAATTTTTAATAAAATTATTAATATTATCAGTAGAAAATGATGTTTTGATTGAAAATTTAAATTTACCATCATTATTATATACAGTTAATTTACCTTGTCCATTTGGCTTATTATTTTTAAAAGGACCCTCATATTTCCATTTATATATTGGATCTTCGGTATCTGATTCATCTTGATTTAAATTGTAATGTATTAATTTACCTTCTTTAAATTGTAATTTATATTTTTTAGAATTGGATAATAATGATTCTCTAATCTGTACATTTTCAATTTCACCATGTATAATATACTTTTTATCATCATGATAAGCATATTTTTTATCAATTTCATTATTATATTCTTCATCTAAATTTTCTATTTCATAATAATTTTCATTTTCTCTAAAATCAGGTACAAGTAACATTTCATCTTCAGTATTAGATAAAAATAATTTTTTCATTAAATTTTTAATAAAATTATTAATATTATCAGTAGAAAATGATGTTTCGATTGAAAATTTAAATTTACCATCATTATTATATACAGTTAATTTACCTTGTCCATTTGGCTTATTATTTTTAAAAGGACCCTCATATTTCCATTTATATATTGCATCTGATTCATCTTCATTTAAATTGTAATGTATTAATTCACCTTTTTTAAATTGTAATTGATATTGTGTAGCCCTCAATGGCTCTCTAATCTGTACATTTTCAATTTCACCATGTATAATATACTTTTTATCATCATGATAAGCATATTTTTTATCAATTTTATCATAATTTTCTTCATCTAATTTTTCTATTTCATAATAATCTTCATTTTCTTTAAAATTAGGTACAAGTAACATTTCATCTTCAGTATTAGATAAAAATAATTTTAATTTATCATTTTTTTCAAAAGTGTTATGACTAAATTGATACCATTTGTTTTCTTTATTTAATTTTTCTTCTGTTAATTTAGATTTTTCTATATTACTATTTAATTCTACTAGTAAATCTTTGTATTTCTTTTTTGCTTCCTCCTTTTTTAATTCATCTAGTCTTATTTTTTTATTTAATTCTTCTAGTACCTTTTTTCCCTCTTTTTTAAGAGTTTCTTTCTTTTTTAGTTCTTCTTCTATCTGCTTTTTACGATGTTCTTGATACGTTTTTTTTCTTGCTTCGAGAGCTTCTATAAATTTTTTTTGTTTATTTTCTATTTTTTGTTTCTGATTTTCTTCGATTGCGGATTGTTCTAGCACAATATCTTTTTTTTTTTCTAACTCTTTCTTTTCTTCAGTTATGGTGTTTTCTTCTGAGTCTTCTAGCACAATATCTATATTTTTTTCTAACTCTTCCTTTTGTACAGTTATGGTGTCTTCTAGCACAATATTTTTATTTTGTTCTATAATATTATTTATTTTATATACTAAATCATATAATTTAGATTTTACATCTTTTCTAAAATCTGGATCATTATTAAAAGAAATATTTTTTTTTGTAATAATTTCATCTACCATTTCATTTAATTTATTTTCATTTTCATTATCTAAGATTGTAAAAATATTTTTTTTTTTAACAATTAAAGTATCATAAATATAATCTACAATAAATTGAAATTCATTTTCTATTTTTAAGATATAATTTAATTCACTTTTTTTTTGCAATGGATCAATATCAGAAGTTTGAGAAGTTTCTTTTTCTTTTTCTATATCTATTAAATTTTCCAAAATTTTTACTTTATTTTCTATACTTTCTTCATCTTTAAGTATAATTTCTTCCTTAAAAGTACTCATTTGGATATTTGCGCCACTACCACTTTGTATATTTCTTAAAGCAATTATATAATCTAAAATATCATATTTTAATTCACCTTCTAAAAACTCACTTGCTACTAATTTATTAATATCATCATCATCATATTGTAATAATTTTTTTATATTATCTTTTATTTTACTTTTATCACTATTTAAATTATTATTACTTTTTAAATTTTTATTATTTTTTATATAATCTGTAAAATTAATTTCTTTATTATTATTATATAAACATATTTTTTGATTTAAATTATCTACTTTTTTAATATTAAAATCATCTAATATTAAATTTCTATTATCATTACCATCATATAAAAGCATTTTTTTCTTAATGGGTGTTTTTCTTATAAATAATCCTAATGGTAAATTTATTTTTTTATTTCCGTTACAATTACCATTAAGTATAAATATTGAATAATAATTTTTTATTTTTATATTTTTTATAATTTTTAAACAATCATTATTATAAATATTTTCATCAATATAAAATATTATATAATAATTATTGTTTAATTTATCTTGTTCATTTAAAATTTTTTTTTCTTTTAAAGATTTAATTATCTTTAATAAATTATCTTTTTCATTATAATAATTTCCAATAAATATAATTTTTGAAGTATTTGATAATTCTTTTCTTATTACATAATTAGTATTAATTTTATCATTATTAAAATAATCTAAACAATCTGTATTTTTATCAAATGCATTACTATTTAAGATGTACTCAAAATTATCAGTATCATTTTTCTCTTTATCATTATTTAATTTAATATTTAAATTATCTAAATCTAATTCTTCAAAATTTATTATTTCTTCTTTTTCAGCAGTAAATTTGTCATATTGTATTTTTAAATATTTAATAATAAATGTTCTATAAAATTCTATATCATTAATTTCAATTTCATTTTCAATAAAACTTTTTTTTTCTTTATTATTTTTTACCTTACTTAGTTTAACATATAAATCATTTTTATTTAATCTACTATACTCCATAAAAGTTTTAGTCATATTAAAATCAAAAATAAAATTATCCTTGAAAAAATTTTTTATATATTCAAAATCTATTTGGTTTTTTATATTTTTAGTTAAATCTAAATTTATTCTAGAATTAAAAACTTCAAATTTCTGTTTAGTATTTGAAGACCCTCCTTTATATATAATTTTATATTTCATATATATATAAAATTATATATTAATTAAATGGATTTTTCTTGAATTTAAAATATACATCTCGACATTTATTAACATCATCGTCTAATAAACCGTTTTTTGTTATATTTTCAAATGTTTCTCCATTTAATAATCTCAATATAAAATTTAATGAATAAACTCCACATTCAGAATTTTTATACTGATGTCTATTATGATTGTACTCTACATTTAACTTCGATTCAATCTTATTCTTACTAGTTTTATTCATAAACGAGTCTGATAAATCCATTTCACTACATTCACTATTACAAAAATCTTTATTGTAACACCATTTACTTATTCGCTCAACTAAATTTCGTATTCTTTTTTCTGGTCTGATACCATACGAATCAAAGAAATATATTTGATTCTTATCTAAATTACTAAATAAGGCAACCCAATGACTTCCTGATTGCCAATGTTCATCTAAATTAAAAACAAATCCAATTTTTTTTATACCTGAATTTACTAAATCATCATAATCTATATCTCGAATACCAGCAAAAGGTAAATCATCAAAATCAATTGGAACTGCACCAAAAAATTTAAAATCATTATATTTTTCTTCATATTGAGACATTACATCATTTATATGTAATGTATTTAACCATTCAAACTTACCTTCAGGACCATCTGGTCGAAAAGTGTTATTTAATATATCTTTATCTTTCATCTTTTTAATAAAATCTTGTTTTAACCAACATATTTGATCATCACAAACATTTTCTAAATTTACAGTTAATTGCTTTAACAAATCTTTTTTATTGTTTGTTATATTTATTCTTTTCCCTTCTACTTTTCCTTTATCTAAATGTAAATTATAAGCAATAGATATTTTCTTTAAATCATCTAAGGTAAAACAACTTCCATTATTATAATTTTTAGTTGGAGCACATTTATTATCCTCTACCATATAATTAAATTATATAAAAATTATTTTATAAATAATTTATATTCACCATTTTTTACCTCACCTATTTTGATAACTTCCTTATTATAAATATAACCCTTTTTATTATCGATAAAACAAACTATTCCATCTATTTCTTTCCTCTCTATAACTGGCACATTTTTCTGAATAGCACTTGATAAATCAATATCTGAATCATTATCATCTATATCTATTAAATTTTTATTTTTACACTTTTTTTTTCTATCTTTTAAATATTTTCTCTCTAACTCATCATAATCTAACTTGTAATCTTCGCTTATTTTTTTTAATAATTCATCATTACATTTAATAATTTCATCTAATAATGTAATATTATAAGTTTCTATAAAAGAATGATAATCTGATATAAAATTATTTAAACTTTTTGACATATTCTTGAAATTAGCATTTCCTTTCATTATTTAAATATAAACTTATATGTTTAAATAATAATGGATTTATTTTTTAAAAATGATAAATATAACCAATTACTATCTGAAATATCTAATAATTTTGATTTAAGATGTAATATTTGTAAAGAAGAAATATTAGTAGACTCCTTTGATTTAAGTTGTAATCATAAATTTCATGCTAACTGTTTACTAAGTTCTTTTGATAGATACTCTGAACCAAAATGTCCGTTATGTTCAATTTCAATTAACTTTAATCATCATAAATCTAAATGTATTATTGAAAATTGTTCTAAAATTAGTTACAATTCAGAATCACTTTGTAATACACATTCTAAAAAATACTTAAAAACTATTTTAAATCAAAAAAATAAAGAATTAAAAATTAAAAATCAAAATATTAAAAAAATTAAAATTAAAATTGAAAAATTGAAACAAAAACAATTAGATATAGAAAATGAAATACTTAAACTAGAAAACACAATTTTAGACTTAAACAATTAATCATTATTTATATTAAAGATGGAAGATCAATTAGACACCTTAAAAGATATTATTTATGACTATCTAGAAAATAATGATTTGTATTATGATGATATTGAACATTTTAAAAAATTTATTATTGAAAATATGGAATTTATTCACCCAAATTTTGATCATCAACTAATTAATAAAAACTTCTTTAAATTGATTAATTTTAAATTAGAATACAATTTAGATGAAAAATGTAAAAATTTGTTTGATAAAAAATATGTTCAAGTACCAACTGAATATATTGATTTGGTAAATCACGTAAAATACATTGCCGAATTACCACAACCAGAGCAAAGAACTCAAGAATGGTTTGATATGAGAAAAAATATGATTACAGCTAGTTGTGCAGCTCAAGTTATTGGAGAAAATCCTTATCCAAACCAAGGTCCTGATGAATTTATATTAGACAAATTAAATTTAGGTCCTCCATTTATTGATAATAAGTTTGTTCATCACGGTAAGAAATATGAGGAGATAGCGACTAAAATTTATGAAAACATTTATAATATAAGAGTGGATGAGTATGGGTTAGTTCCCCATATATCTAAACCAAGGATACCATTTATTGGGGCAAGTCCGGATGGGATAGCGAGTCACTATGATTTGGAGAATAATTTTTCAGATATGGTAGGACGTATGTTAGAGATAAAGTGTCCATTAACGAGAAAGATAAAAACTAGTGGTGAGGTAGATGGTGAAATATGTCCGCATTATTATTATTGTCAAGTTCAGCAACAATTAGAATGTTGTGATTTAGAGTATTGTGATTTTTGGCAATGTTCATTACAGGAGTTTTATTCTAAGAAGGATTTGTTAGAGGACGAGACACGATTAAGTTTCAAGGAGGAGCAAGATAAAGAATTAAATGTTCCAATAAATTGTAGGATGGGTTATATAATTCAGTTATTACCAAAAACCAAGATTACTAAATTCTGTTTATTTGATGCAAAGTATATTTATCCAGATGATGTAAACAAGTCTATATTAGAATATGATTTATGGTTACTAGACGAAATAACTAATTTGCATAGTAGATATCCTGATTTAATGAAAAATTATGTTTTTGATAGAGTATTGTATTGGAAACTTACTGTTTGTCATAATGTCAAAATACAAAGAAATCGAGATTGGTTTAAAGAAAAGTATCCCTTGTATAAGGAATTATGGGATCGTATTACTTTGTATAGATCTAATAAAAAAGAGTTAAATAAATTTATAACAAATTATAATAAGAATAAAAAAAAAAAAGTTGTTGTAGAAGATAATGAAGATAAATTTATTGATACTGAGTCAGATAATGAAGAGTCAGTTGATGATAAACCTGATAAATCTAAGTTATTTGTTGATTCGGATGAATCTGTTTAAATTAATAATATTTATTAAATTTAATAAATATTATTTTGTAATTTATTTATCAACTTCAATATCTAAAATCTTACAATTAACCTTATCCCACTTAACTTTTAATTTTCTGAAATTATCCCACAATAATTTAGATTTCTCTTCTGATAATTTATTATCTTTAATATATTCCTTTAACTTAATCTCTTTCTGTAATTTAATTAACTTTGACCAAGGTATCTTGTAAGTATCATTTTCCATTTCTCGTAGTCTAGCGTGTAATCGCTTTTCATAATCTTTATCCCTTTTCTTCTTTAACTCCTCATAAAACCTATATTTTTCTTCCTTATTTGCTTCATATGTAAGAATATCTTTAATTTTATTTTTACAATCTAAATCCTTACAATCTTCAATAGCATTTAAAATTTGCTCTAAATTATTGTTTTTTAAAATATTATTGATTAAATTATTGTTTTCCATAATAAAATTATAAAGTAATATTTTTTTAAATAGGTTAGATAAAATATTTAAAAATTAATCATTATCTCAATATAATGGATAAACTACCTTATGAATTAGTTTACGAAATTATTTCATATAATGAGACTTATAACACTAGATTTAATGAAATTGATAAAAATTGTAATATCATATTTAATAAAAACAAATATAAAAGTAATGTTTATAAAATAATGAGATGGTACAAAAGAAATACATTCAATTTCCAATATAAATATGTAAATAAAACTTACTTTATTAAATTTTTTAGAAAGTATTATCCAATTGATTATTTTCGTTCTTTTCCAGAATTTTTTATTAAAAAAATGAATAGAAATGATTTAATAGAATATGTAAATAATAATCTTGATAAAAATGTTAATAAAAGAAAAAAAATTAATTTAATTAAGTTTTTAAATCATCAAGATATATCAATACAAGATCTATGTGATATTGGTTGGTGAAAAATTGAATTATTATTTTTTAAATTAAATTGTTTATAATTAAAAATGGATAATTTACCAGAAGAATTAGTGTACGAAATACTATCGTATAATCATAGTTACGATAGTAAATTAAACGAAATTAATAAAGAGTGTAATCAAATTTTTAATAAAGATAAATTTAAATATAAAATTAATAAAATAATAAATTGGTACAAACAAAAAATTTTACATATTCCTGAAGATATATTTGATATTCAACCTGAAACGAATAAATCTATTATAATAAAATATTATAGAAAATATTATCCATTGAATATTTTAAAGAGTACCCTAAATTTTTTATTAAGAAATTGAAACGTCAAGATTTACAAGAATTTCTTGATAATAATCTTAATAAAGATATTAATCAAAGGAAAAAAAATAGAATTAATATATTTTTTAAATCATCCAACAATAACTACTGGAGATTTAGCTTATGTTGGATTATAATTTTTTTCTACATTTAGGACACGTATATGAAAAATTGTTAATCCATTTTTGAATTGGTTCTTTTAAAAAAATATGTTCACAAGGTAATAATATTACTTCGTCTTCATCATTAAATTTCTGTAGTGAAATTAAACATTCTTCATTAGATTGTTTAAGTGTATCATTTAAATGTTTGTATTTAATTATAGGTAAATCTAAATTCTTAAATAAAAGACTATAACTATTATCTAAAAAAAAATGATTTTCCATATATGCATCATTAATAAAATCTAAATAATCAATATAAAAATTATTATTTTCCATATATATAATATATGAATTATAATTATCTTATCATAATTATTTTTTTAACTTTTTTTAGTTTAAAATTAGAAATTAAAAAAATATTTTTTTTATTTTTAATTTTATGTTTTTTCTTATATAAAAAAAAACTTGATTATGATGAAACAAATAATAAAATTAAATCTTATCCAGAATTAAAAAATTTAAATAACGATTTAATTAATTTCTATTTTAATAATAATTATTTATCTAATTTTGATTCTGTTAATTTTAATGAATCCCTAAAATATACAAAAAAATTTATTGATTTATATAATAATATTAAAGATGATCCAATTAAATATTACCATTATGATATACTTAACAGTTATAAACTAAAATCTTTAAAATCATTAGAAAATATTCAATTTTCTATACAATCTAATAATAATGATTTAACTCAAAAAATTAATCTTCTTAATAAACTTTTGTCAAAATATAAATTAAAAATAGCAAATAATAAAAACATAAATATTTATACTAAATATTATGATGAATTGAAACCTTTTAACTATAAATAAATTATTTCTTTATTTTTTTATCTAAAGGAATTGGTTTTACTTTTTCAGTTAGTTTAGGCTTTTCAACTATCTTAGGAGTCAAATTTATATTATTTAATTTTTTATTTAATTCAATAAAATCTTTTTTTAATTTATCTAATTCATTACTATTTTGTTTATAATTAAAATTATAATCTTTTGGTATATTAACATTAATATTACTATCATATGATTCACTAAAAACTAACACAAATAAATAAAATACTACACATATAATTAACAATAATAAACCAAAATAAAATAACCTATTATTCTTACTAAATATACCATAAAATTCACTTACTGAAGAATAATTAAATGTGAATATATCATATATTAAATCTAAATTTTCATTTTTGAAATTATATATAATCTCATTTATTGTTAACTCGCTTATACTCCTAACTTCTGTTTTATTTTCTAAAGATTTTAAATACTCTATCTTGTTTTTACTTTCTTTTTCATCTTTTTTATCTTGATTTTCTTTAAACATTTTATTAAACTTATCTATGTCAAAATTATTATTATCGTAATAATTATTATCCATAATAATCTTAAGATTTTTTAAATTAAAATTAAATATATTATTTTTTTCATATATATAAATTGATGAGTTCGTACGATGTTCAATGAAACTATATTAAAAAGATAATAAAAAATAAAGGATTATTTAGTTTTTTTTTAAAGATAAAATTGAAAAAATATTATCCTAAATTATTTAATATTTTTAATCTAAAAATGAATTTAAAAAAACCTTTTTTTCTTATTAACATTTTATGCTACGATTTGCTAAAAAATATAAAAAATGATCAATCAATTAAATTTTATAAAATAAAAAGTATACAAGTTGAATCAAGATTTAAATCGATAGAAAAAATCATATATAAATCTTATGTTAAAAAAAAAGTACCAAAAGATTTATTTGGTGTAAGAATAATTTACGATCACGAAGACGAAAATATTAGTTATAACATTTTATCTAATATTGAAAGAAATTTTAATATAATAAATTCAACAAAAAAAGATTATATAGCAAATCCTAAAAAGAATGGTTATCAATCATTGCATTTACATATATCTTATTTTAATTTACCATTTGAAATTCAAATAAGAAATACTGAAATGAACTGGAGAAATAATTATGGTAGTGCAAACGAATATAATTTAATTAAAGAAATAATACTTCATAAAATATATCATAAATTATATTTTGATATCATTTACATCCAATACTTTCTTTATCTAATTTTATTTATAAAAAATTGAAATTATATAACTTATAAAAAATTTTATATATTATATATCAAAAATGGGTAAAGATTTAGTTGATTTAATTTATGAAGATATTATAAATAAATGTTCAAAAAATGACATCAATCATAATAATTTTTATAAAATTGAACTACCACTATTTTTTATAGAAACTTTAGATAAATCACAAAAAAAAAAATTGACAAATAAACTACTCCAAAATACAAAAATAAAAAATTTATTTAGTTCTATAACAGATAAGAATATTCAAAATGATTTCATAAAATTATTATCAGAAAATTGAATAATATATTATTTAAAGAAAAATAATATTATTATATATAAGATGTTATATGCAACATGTCCTACTTGTCACAATCTACTTGCAGATAAACAATTAATATTCGAAGAAGAAAAAGAAAAATTAGATAATAATAAAAAACTAACAAAAAATGATAGAGAAAAAGAAATAGAAAAATTATTA
>Ga0163109_10003197_pt1 | contig 12544 bp, 20 predicted proteins | sample CRUFie1St13metaG_FD_108704 | JGI IMG/M metagenome (GOLD analysis project Ga0163109, IMG submission 108704) | Marine microbial communities from the Costa Rica Dome - CRUD Field 142mm St13 metaG | ecosystem: Environmental > Aquatic > Marine > Oceanic > Photic zone | place: Costa Rica: the Eastern... | reverse complement strand
CTACTAATAGTAATCTCATCACCGTTCTGTGCTTTTAATAATACTTTACTTGGATCTGTTTTAGGAATAATATCACCATTAGGTGCAAGATCCATTTTATCTGCATCAGGGAATTCTTTAGTACCAAAGTAGGCCATCATTAAATCATCTGCTCCTGATGCATCAACAATCACTTTTTCACCAAAACGTGCTTGTTTATCAGGAATAATTTCTAGTGGATCACCAGCCTTAATTTTGTTAATAAGCACCTGTAGGTATTTTCCACTGTGCTTACGTAACTGACTGTTTTCCAGTCCTGCTTCTGCTAAAAATTCGTCTGCTCTCATCTTGTTCTAAATCCGCTCTTCCAATGGTCTGTTGAAACCACTTTAATGAAACGTTTATTTGTTTCATTTTTGTTTGGATTTTCTATAGTTAATACTACACGCTTTCCCTTCATATGAGCTTCTAACTGGTTTTGCATTCTTTTGGCTGAGTTTCTATAATCTCTACGCACTGCCTTTAGTATAGGACTTTTATTCTGGTGCGTTACGCCTTTGCTAACCTGTTTAGCTCTTGATCTCTTTTTGCCCACTATTCTCCTCCTACCATATCAAATAGTGCAGGTCCATATGTTCCACCTGCCCATGCTAGGACAACTACTGTTAGCACTCCATAAACTAACCATTTCATTTTGAAATCGTCAACTGTCATCTTCAGTGCTACTAATTCATTGCCGAGGATTCTAACTGCAATTTCGAGTTTACCTGTATCATCTTCTCTTGCCATGGTTTTCTCCTTTAATGTATTTATTCAAAAACATCTAAAACTTCTTGTTGAATAATGTCAACTAAGTGTTCATGCACCGGTAATTTAAAATGTTCGCACTCACATCTGTGTTGTTGTGTCCAATCACCAGCATGTTCAATAAATGTTTTGCCTGTTTTAAAAAAGTCAAATGTACTTAATCCAGACATATCAAATTTACTTTCACTAAGATCTGCATAATTACTTGCTGTCCAAACAAACATTTTTAGTGGTACATTATAATTATTACATATACTTTGTAAGTGATAAAAATTACTTAGAGCTTGACGCTTATACTGATCTTCCATAATATTATGTAAAAAACTTACCTTTATCCATCCTTTTACATCTTCAAGCTCTTGTTGACTTAAACTACTAGTAAATTCTGGAAAACGTTTTTCAATGTAATCTACATGTTTTGCCCAACCATAATGTATTTCACGATATAATTCACCATACTTGTCTGTATCGCCACCACCATTATATCTTGTTTTTGCAAATAGATCTACATTTGCTTTCTGTAACTTGTGCTTTTCATACATAAGTGGATGAGTTGTCCATCTTAGTTCTGCAATAATTAAATCAGGGTTATCATTTTTACAAATATATTCTGCCATTTCTATAAGTTGTAAATTGTTTACTCCTGATCTACCATAATTTATTACAGGTTTTCCTACTCTTTCCTGTAAAACATCACACCATGTTTTTTCAAGAACACCGTTCTCTATACCTCTACACATACCATATGTGTGGCTTGTTCCTATTGCATATATCATGTAAACTTCTGTGTCCTGATTATTTTTCTTAGATTATCGTCTACCTTAATCTCATCGACTTTTTTAACTCTAAATCGGGGTATGTCCATGTAACGTTCCTCTACTGCCCGTTCATCCATACTACCTGTATAATGCAGAACACATCTGTTTTTAACCTGTTGACATAATGCCAAGTCTGCACCTAATGCTACTGCTGTCTTTTCAAGTTGCTCTGGATATACTCTGTACACATCTTGCTTAAACATATTAGGTACTCTGCCATTAAGTTCAAACCTATTCATATCACCTTCTACACAATCGCCACTTATCCAATATTCGTCTTGTGTACTCCACTTTGCACATATTTGTGTATTGTGTAATTTTACACTACACCCTTCAGGTACACTGTCTTTTGTATAAATGTTCTCTTCTTCACTGTATAAAACAATAGGTGGTACTTCTGTGCTTCCATATACGTTATATACAATATTAGGATTGTGATTCCTTAGTTCTTCCATACAACCTTCAGGTGTAAAATCACTACCAATAATTAACCTATCCACACTACTATAGTCTAAGTCTTGCCACTTAGAATGTCCGTGTAGAGCCTTCCATGCATTGGGTAACAATAGTGTATGAGTAGGTCTGGTTTTATGAATTCTGTCTATATAACTTATGCCCTTAAAACTTTCTATATAAAGTGTGCAGTCTAACCTTGCAGATAGATAAAGACTTAAAACAGTCCATGCGATTCCTCGTGGACTGTAAAGACTATAAATTATACTGTTTTTATTTAGATTAAGAAGTTTGATATTTGCTTCAATCACTTCTTCTATTGTATCTCTTGAGTGTGCGATACGTTGTGGATACCCTGTTGTACCACTTGTTGTTACATTTACAAAGCCTGGACCTTCATCTCCAAATCCGTAACCTAAACTATATCTCCAATTATGTAAACCTGCTAAAATATTTTCCTTGTATTCTGCTGTTAATGTCTTTTGGTAACTTGGGTGTTCGTTAAGTTTTCGTCTAAGTTCAACGGAAGATAGTTCATCACCGTCAATATATATTTTCATTTTTTACTTTTTTCTTCTAAGTCAATTATACATGCTGGAAAGTTTTTCTCTGCGCCATCAGTAATCTTTTTTGCCAGTCTGTATGGTAAAAAACCAAATGCTGGAGGAAAGATTGCATGTATTACACCAAATATTCCTACTAAGAAAGCAATACCACTATAATACATAGCCATATAGAAATGTCTAAACCAGCTCGCACCTGCTTTTGTTAAATGATCCCATTCAAACATTTTTATCTCCTATACTATTACTTATAATAAAAACCAACTCGGGGATTGTCTAAATTACCATCTGCATCATCTGCATTGTCTATATATGTATAACCTGCAGACATCCAAGTATGATGTTCTTGCTGATCTGAATCTTTCCAAATTGGTATAATTGTTTTTGCATTTTCCGGAAAATCCGTGCCATGCCTAAGATGAACCTCAATAATGTGTCCACCTATAAATTCTATGTTACAACGTTTAGGATTTAGAATACTATCTAACCAGACAGGTATTAAACATTCTTCAGGTAATTCTTCTAATCGTTCCCATCTATTAAATTTATACAATTCGCTTTTACTATTAAATCCTTCACTTACAAATTTTGTAAATCTTTCACCTGTACGATAAACAAAGTCTGCACTAATATGTCTGCCTTCAAAAACTTCACACCAAAAATATCCTGGTTCCCATGTAGGTGTTTGCCTTGCTTTGCATTTAACTATTTTTGCTTTTGCACCCATACCTGATAAATTCATTATGGGCCTTACAATATACTCACCTGATTCTTTTACTTTAACTCCTGCTGGGCCACATACATAGCCTAACTTTTCTGACAGACTCAGTTTGTTATACACCCAGTTCGAACCTGGATGTGAGGCGTAAGCCTCTTCATCATATATTTTCATTGTCATTTGGCCTTAGTGGCTACCCTAATAGGCTTCTTTCCAGTTCCTGAACCGGATTTCTTACCACCGCGACCTGCTTTGTTTTGTGCTGACCTTTTACGGCGCACCGCGGATTCTTTTTCTTTCTTGCTCATGCTACGAGCTTTGGAAGAAGGAACGCATTTTGCATATCCACTTTTCTTTCCACTTGTACCACAAGGCGGGTGCTTGCCGGACTTGTCTTTCTTGCCAATATTCACCCACTTGTCCTTAAACCATTTACGTAGGTCTTCGTTTGTTATCTCAGTTATCAACATCTGAATTACCTTCTAACTCTGCTATTCTAAGTTTTAATTCTGCATTTTCTTTAAGCAGTTCCTCTACTTTAGACTTTGCACTGGCCGCTTCATTTCTATATTCTTGAGCCATATATTCGTTAGTATATCGTAAACCGTTTGGATCGTGCATTATATCCATCCTAGGGCATATGCTATGCCCATTTCTATTCCAAGTAATGTTACAAAACCTACAAGCGTAAAACAAATTGCCATAGGCAAGTACATTATATCTTTCCAGGTTCTTTTACGTGTGCAACAACTACTCATTATTTTTTCTTCTTATTCCCCCAATTGGCCGCTCCAACTTTGCGACATTGTACTAGGGCGCCACTTGCATATGCACTAGGCCATACTTTGTAGCGACTTTTAACTTTTCTATAACAAGCGTCCTTTTCACCGGCCGCTTCATCAAATTCTTCTTCTGTTAGTTCTTTGGTTACTTCACCTAACATTGATTTACTTTCAGTAGCATGTGACTTCATTGCACTTCCTCCTCTTTGAAATACCGCAGGATCTACACTAGTATCAGTATCTAAATTCTTTGCTTGTTTATATGCACGTCTAAGCATATCCATATTTACTTTGTAATCTTGTTTTTTTGCAATTCCCTTATGAAAGAATCCCTCAATATCAAAGTAATCTGAATTCATGTAACCTGCCATATCCATATCATGTAGTAAGTTTCCTAGTGCAAAATGCATCTGTTCACTTGAATACCCACCATCTTTTTTAGCATCATTGTACATATCTACTAAATGTTTCATTACATCTGCTTTTACTCTGCGTGGATCATATTCGTCATCTTCTTTTTCCTGTACGCTTTCAACTTCGGATAAAAATCCTTCTAAACGTTCTTGAGGAATATCCTTTAGCAATTCATCTATTGCTGTATAATCTCCCATGGCGGCATCTTCTTGCATTTGTTCTACGACTTTCATTAACAATGCTTTAGGGTGTCCTCCCATTGCATCTTCCGATAATGCAATAACTTCTGCGCCTGTTTCTCCTTCAAGCATATCTCTTACATCATCAACTAATTTACGACCATCTAGATAAAGTCTTGCTTCATCCATATCGGCTGGTGTGTTGCCATCCATGTCTTCTACATAATGCTGTTTTATGACATCCATGAAAGGCATAGTTGCTTTTGCATCTTCATTTAAATCTGTTTCTGGTTCGTAATCACTTTTAATTTTATGCTTGTGATAAGGCTTACGCTGTTTAGGCATAATACCTCTAACCTGTGTATTAGGCGTCATACCTTCTATGCCTTCTGTTGCAGTTTTTGGTTTATCAGCAAGATGGGCGTCAATGCCTGCTGTGCTTTTTAAACCCCAATGTTCAGCCGCCTTTTTGGCCGCTCCATATGATGTTTCAGCTTCACATTCATATTTGCCTTTTTTGGCATGTACACAAATGTATTTGGCTTCTAGTAGGTATGATGCTTTCATTTTAATTCTCCGGCTTGTCAGCTGGTTCTTCCTGCCATTTCATTGATCCGTCTTCTTGCTCAACATAGCCACCTACTTCAGCTGGCGGCGCTGGCTCCATGCTACTCGGTGCACCATCATATGGATCGTCATGTGTATGTTGTACATCACCACCTTCATGTGAATGTTCCATACCATCATCATGTGTATGCATCATTGGATCATGCCATTCTGTCATCATTGAACTATTTGTTGATGCGTTTGCCATAGCATCACTTAGCTCTGCCCACATATCTCTTGCATTTTTACGTCTATCCAATTCGATACCGTGCATTCTTCCTTCTGATTCCATCATCATTTTAATGGACTTTTCCATGTCAGAGGCGTTTCTCATCATCTCTTCCATGCTTTGAATCATTGCTTCAGTTACGTACATAATTTACCCCTTCTTCTTTTTATTGTGTTGATCTTTGATCGCTCCAATTTCTTCTGCACTTGCACCTGATCCGGCCGCACTCTGTATAGCTTTCATTCCTTTTTCACCATACTTTTTTACGCCTGCCTTATAAAGTATACCGCTTTCGTTCTTTTTGGATTTGGCGGCATGTACTGCCTTGCGTTGTGCATCATTTGCATATTTCTCTTCTAAACCTTTTCTAATATCTTTAACAAAGTTGAATCCTGCTTCTTCAACATCTTTGTCAGCAACTTTAGGTTCACCATGTTTTTTAAGTTTTGCTTTACCATATGCAATAACTTTTTGTAACTTATCTGGTGCGAGCATTGTTTTACGTGAAAGCTCTTTCATATTTCTTGGACCAAACGGTTCGTTAATTGCTACAAGTTCATTACCTACACGTGATAATATATTAAGAACATTCATGTCTAATTTCTCATCACCCCTGGTTCCTATATCCATTAATACTCTACCAATGGCCGCCATTTCTAACTCATCCATTTCGTTTAGTGCAGGTTCTCCCATGTCTGCACTTGACATCATCTTTGTAAGATAGTCTAAGTTGATATCTCCTCTTTCAGGACCGTAATCGCCACGCATAGCCACATTTCCTGCTACTGAGCCACCTGCTTTTGCTTTATTCTTTTTACTACGTAAAGCACGTTTTAGAATTTTACCTGTTTTCTTAAATCCACGCTGTCCAACTTTCTTTGCAACATTGCCTGCACCCTTACCTGCAAGTTGTCTAATAACAAATGGAATAGCTTTTTGTGCCGCCATTCTTGCAAGGTTTGCACCAAGTGGAATTAGAAGTGGAACTGCTTCAGCAAGTTGTTGTGCTTCATCTTCTCTTCCTTCAGCTCTTAATTGAATGTAACGCATAATAGGAGTAATGTCGCTCTTTTGCTCACAACCACAATCTTCCATAATGCCTTCTACCATGCTTTCATCATACTGTTTCCAGTCATCATATTCAATATACTGGTCAGTATCTGGATCATAGTATTTGCCCATTTTTGGATCGTAATATAGGACTTTGCCACTTTTTGTTGGGATTGGACCTTCTAAACCATCACGAGCTTGGTATTTTTCTGTGTCCATTGGAGGTAAAATTGTATAGCCTTCTTCCATGTCATCCATTTCATCGCCCATTCCGGCCGCTTCTTTTTCAGCATTGTACTCTGTGTAACGACGAACAGCGTCAATAGCTTCTGCGGATTGTGCAATTTTACTCTGTACCCAACCTTCTAAATTATCTCTATCATCAATCATTCCGTGTAGTGTAATTGCATCACGTGCCATGAAATACAGTTGTGAACGTGCCATAAAGCCGTCATCATCATCTGCATCTAACACACCCTCTGTAACTTGCTGTACGCTTTCTTCAATGTAACCCATGTCCACTGCAATTTTGTAGCGTAATTCATCAGCATCGCCAGGCGACATATCAGCACTGCCCATACGTCTTGCTTGCATATCAATTTCACTTGCGGCCTTATCACCTAATGCTTCCATATCTCTAAAGCCTAGTCTGCCACCATATTGATTTTCTTCAATACTTTCATCTGGGATATTCATATGGCCTGTTGTACCAATGTGTCCCTCTTCAAGTGATTCATAAGCATTTGCTAATGCTTCTCTAATATCTTTGAGCCATGCAACATCACCCTTGATGTCCATCACTGCTTTTTCTAATAGTCCACCTTCTCTGAAAACTTTTTCCAGATTATTAATCTGGTCCATGGATCTCATAAAGGTGTTGTCAATTTTCTGCTCTGACATGTCGTTACCTCTTGGTTATTCCTCGTGATTGTGGTCCGCCTTTTTTACGAACTGATTCTAAATCTTCTAACGCTTTTACTAAAGCAGTTAGTTTTGGCATAAAAGTGCCTTTTGAAATTTCATATTCTACACGTTCCCAATCATCACGCTCTGCAAATTCTGCTAATCCCGTTAGCATATCTGTAACGTCTCTTTTTAACCCATTCATGCTAAGTCTTCCATAGCCCTGCACAACTACTTCCGGGTTATTGGGTTCGTCTTTATTCATTGCATATACAGCTTCTTTGGTTTTTTTCTTGATACGTTTTATAATACCAGGACCACCATTCGCAAATCCGTTTCCTGCTCCCATACTGGTAGCAAAATTACCTGACATGTTTTCTGCAATTTCATTTAACTTCATCGCACATATACCTTATACTGTATTTAGCAAAATCCTTAGTAATTTTGTGTTACTGACATGAGTTTCATAACGTTCTCCCATGTCTTAGGCACGTTTACTACTAGGTGTAAACTATTATTAAACCAACTATGTGTACGGTGTGTTTTACGTGTATCAACGTAATATGCTTTTCCTGGTGTAATAGGCCACTTTTGTCCAGCCATTTCCCATTCATACGCATCATGTTGTGTAGCTCTACTTAAAAATGCTACGATTCTAAATGTACTTCTTGTTAACTGTGGGTTATCCTTGTGTGGTGGAAACCAACCACCAGCATGTGTATTAACAATCATTGTACGCCCTAGAGGTTGAAAATACTCTAGCATTTCATGTAAACTAGTCAGATCATTATACAGTTCTGTTGGTGTGTTAAAGTCACATTCATCTAACTTTCTGCCATGTCTACGTCTTGCTTCAGGCATACTAAGGCCATCATTATAATCATCTCCTGGCATACCCATTAAACATAAACCTTCTCTATTGTTTACAACACCTTCTCTACGTAAATATGGAACCCATTTGTCCTCATATTTTGCCATTTGCTTTTTAAAGTGTCCTAGATCGAACTCATACTTTAAAGGCTCCCATACATCTAATGCACTTAATTGTAGTTCGCATTTAAGGTCTTCTGGAGTAGGTTCAAATTTTGTCTTATCAGAGTCTAACCATTTTTGATAATAATTACCCTGTTTATTCTGGTTTGCCTTTGCAATTAATTCTATAGGCTTTCCATCCTTATCTACTAAATCTTTATCCATGTTTACCTCATAAATTTTTTATTATATTTTTACTATCACGTCTATCTTGTTTTTTAGTGCTATTAACAAGTTTACGTTTTTTAGCCAAAACTTCTCGCTTTAGCTCTGCATCTAATTTACTAAGATGCTTGACACCTTTTACTCCTACAAATGCAAGAGCGTCATCTTTACTGACTGAGTTCATAGGTCCTATTGTGTCACTAAGGACTTTGTTACTGAATTTTTTACTTGCCATGATATACATTGAACCCCAATTTCTTTGCTGTTCGTATGCTAGGAATATTGTTATCTTTAATAGTACAATATAATGTATTTACCTGCAAATCTTTCCTTGCTATACGCTTTGCTATTTTTAGCATTTCAGTTGCTATATTTTGTTTCCTATAGTCTTTATGTACTAGGTAACTTACTTCACCATCTGCTTTTAATTCGAATGATCCTACTAATTTATTATTATGCCATGCACCATATGTACTATAGGATTCAACAAATATACCTGCATTTGTTAATGTAAACGGTACATTTAAATCTGTATCTTTTGCTGTGTCGTCATCTATAAGTTCATATACCTGCTGTATATCTTCTTTAGTAAGACGTCTTACTCTTATTGATATCATCTTTCAAATAATCTGCCATCCAGTCGTGCATTTTTTGATCAGGGTGTCTTTCAAAATCCACTTTTAAATTAAATTGATCATGATATACTTTACGCCAACTTAATCCGTTCCACAACATTGGCACGTCTGTTTTAAATTCGTCCATACTATTAAAAAATATTGGCATTATGTCATTTGCTTTTAACCAATAGTATGTACACTCAATTACGTTTTTAGACCACTGTTTAAGCATTTCATCATTATGATAATACCTTTCGTGCATAGGAGCATCTTGTGTAGTAGGTTTTGCTGTAAACTGTCCTAGTCTATCGTTTCTTGAATTATCTCCTAGTGTTAGTACTCTTGAATATGCAGTCCAACCTATTATTGCAATATCTACATTATTATTTTTGCAATAGTCTAGTGTCCTATTCATTATTGCATGATTACTACTTCCGCTCCAAGCATCATTATATGCATTTAACTTAGACGGCCATGCTGTGTTTTTGTTATTCATATTTAGTGGGTCATTATCAACTAACTCTTGACCCAATACAAATGAACAACCATTTGCATATATTTTCATTGCACTAGATATTTCATTAAAACACTGTGTCTTGTTCTTGTAACATTATCTACACTGTGCCATGTATCTTCACCACATGCAAATGACCATGCAGTATTAGGATCGTTTGCTATATGTTTTATATCATCCAATACAACACCGTTATTTTTATCATTATCAGTAATATAGATTTGCAAACTTACTATATCCTTTATATCATCTTTTACATCATTGTGTCTACCTAAAACAAATCCAGGTTCACACTTATGTATATCACAACGCATATGATTGAAGTTTTCTTTAATATTAAATTTTTGTTTTAATATTTCTTTAACTTCTGTACTTTCGAATACTTGAAGCCAGTTGTGCCAGAAGTCTTGATACTCTTCTGTATTCCTAACATCTATAATTGTTTGATGTTCCATGGCAAGATTACTAGGTTTTTTGCCACTATGTGTATTCTCTACTGTAAATTTTAGATCTTTAAAATCACTATCCGGAAGTAAATCTTTAATTACTAAATGATTAAATGGCTCAGTGAATACTTGTGCTTTTTGTAGTTTTTCAACTAAATGATTCTTCATCTTTTTTCATCCTAAATATTGTATCACAGTAGCCACAAACTACTTCACCACCTTCAGGTATTGTGTAATATACTTTAGGATGATCCATGTGTTCACCCATACACCATACTCTATTGGTGTCACTGTAAACTATACGTTCCTGAAACCCATCAGGACGTTCTCCATGTTCACTATCTATAATCCCCATTTACTTTAGACCTGGAATAGGCTTTAATGCTCCGCCTGGTTTTGAATTAGCACCTGTGCCTGGTCCATCTTGTCTGCCATATGGCATGCCCTTTTTCATTGCGGCTATTTTACGTTGCTGATTACCTTTTTTATAATCTTTATATTGCTGTGTCTTTGCAATACTAGGCGTGTTAGCAAGTTTTGCATCTATTTTGTTATGTAATCTTACTGCTGTTCTTGCCGCCATTTCAGCATCAGAGGCACCTTTTTTAAAAGTATTAGCATCATCTTTCATAACACTTTCGCCTTTTGCACGTTTAGTTGCTATGGCATGCATAATGCCTTCACCTTCGTCTCCATAACGATCAACAAAATCTTTCTTATGTTTTTTTAGTTTTTTAAAATGTGCTTCCTTACTACGCTTTTCGCCGCCAGTAAGTTTGCGTTCAAATTGTGATGCTCTCATATCCTATCCCCATTTAACTTTTGGTATATTGACTTTAAATGTCTTGTTTGGATCTTTGTCCAGTTTCTTTTGATAATAGTCGTACGATTTTTTACCCGCTTTACTATATTTTGTGACATCAGATAAATCACTTGGAGCCATTGGATTTTTCTTCTTAATGGTTACCTGTTGTGTGTCTGCCGCGTCTGTAACAAAATGTTTTTGTCCATTTGTTGTTTTACGTTTCATGCCATATGCCTTCATAGTGCTATACATTGGCACAAAACCATGTTCTTCTAAGTTGTTGTAAATTTTTTCTAATGCTTGAATAGTTGCTTGAGGATTTCTGTCAGTATGTTTAATTGCAATACCGCCTCTTCCTGTCCATCTATCTATATACTTTCCGTGATCATCTATTAAAACATTGGGTTGTTTTGTTTGTTTATTGATTGCGTATGATTCTTTTCTGCCTGTAAAAATTTCCTGTTGAGAACCTGGATTATGTTTTGCTAACCAAGACTTCTTACCTGCAATACTGGCCGCATTGTTACCACGTAATGGCGCACTTAATACTGAATACGGAATGTTGTTCTTTTGTATCCAATTCATTACAGTTGCAAAACCCTGTAATGGTTCTAGATTGGCAAAGAACTTCTCAACAAACTCTGGTCCTTGATTGGTTAGTTCCATTATGCTTGCTAATTGTGCTTCTGCATCTCCAATATCTCTATAACTTGTAATTTGTTTGCCAGTCTTATTGCTGTACCATTTTGCCCAAGCACCAAAAAAGTCTGCTTGTACTCCATCCATATCCAAGTATAAATGTGGTTTTTCTTCAGCTTCTCCAAATACTGCTTGCTTTGCTCTAGCAAACCAACTCTTTGCCTTTTTAACTTTAGTATCTTTGTTTTTACCGCCCCAATTTATTTTGGCGGCAATACTACCAGGAGCATTTTCAGTTTTGTTTCTACCAAACTTTGCTCTTAGTTTTGCGTTAGGCTGTGCGTTTTTCATTGTATTTGCTACAGCGTTACGTGTATAATTAGGATCTATTCCGGCGGCTTTACTTAGTTTATCAGCATCTTGACCTGTTTGTTTCATAGTATCAAGATAACCTTTATTGGGAGCCACCATTGTATCTACTGTTCTTGGTCGTAACATTGATTTCATTTTCAAATGCTTTGCTTGTTTTGCAAGGGCCGCATCTTTTTTAGTTACTGGCATCGGAATGTTTTCACCTAATAGTTGATCTTTATTCATTTTATACCCACTTTGTTTCCATTTGTCTTTAAGTGCATCAAGTGCTTTACCTAACTCAGGACCTGACTTCATACCTTTTGCAATTAAATCATTTCCAGTAACAGGAAACTCTGGTGCTTCAAAGTTAGCCACATACTGTATCATGTCATCTTGATTATTATATCTTGCTAATGCATCTAGTAATTTACGATCTGTACCAGCAATAATACTATCAGTATAAAAATCTTT
>Ga0163109_10003195_pt1 | contig 12545 bp, 10 predicted proteins | sample CRUFie1St13metaG_FD_108704 | JGI IMG/M metagenome (GOLD analysis project Ga0163109, IMG submission 108704) | Marine microbial communities from the Costa Rica Dome - CRUD Field 142mm St13 metaG | ecosystem: Environmental > Aquatic > Marine > Oceanic > Photic zone | place: Costa Rica: the Eastern... | reverse complement strand
TCGCTTCGGGACCGACAGCTCCTGGCCTCCCCAGGCTCTTCGAAGCCGAGTGGAATCTCGTCTGTTTGCCCTCAATGCGACGACCCGCTCCCGCCGCGGCCGAGCAGCAGCACCCAGGCCGACGCGACCTGAGCGCTGAGGCCGACGGCGCGGTCCCCACCCTCACTCCTCGCATCCCCTCCCTCTTGCCTTTCTCTCTCTCGCGCTCTCTCGCGGTCCGAGCGCGGTCCCTCGTGGCCCCAAGATCACGAAGATCTTCATCCGGGCTTCGCGAGCTCTCAGCCTCAGAGCTGAGTGGTAGTGATCGATCATGGTGACTGCTTGGGCGACAGGGAGGATGCCAAGCGCGGGCTCGAAGTGCGGGAGAGGAGTGCGGGCGGCGGAGGAGGTGCGGGGGCAGGGACCGTGCTCGGTGGCATCCCGCGGGCCCAGGGGCGCCGCAACCTCTCGCTCGAAGCCCAGCGCGACGGACTTGAGAGTCGAACGGGGCCTGGGCGGAGCCAGGGCGGGAAGGGGTCGAACCACGACGCGGGCGACGGACGGCGGCGGGATTATGCACGGGTTCGAGAGCATCGGCGCCATCACGGCGGGGGCGTTGACGGCCAACAAGGTCCTCAGGCTCGGACTCGACAAGCGGTTTCGCAAGGAGACTGTGAAGTGGCCCAAGCTCCTTGCATCCGTTGCCATCGACGCGGTCGGAGTCTCGAGCTACGCCCTGCCGGGTATCGGCGAGGGGGAGGACATCCTGTGGGCCCCCGTCAGCGCCACCCTCGTCCAGGTTCTCTACGGCGCCTACTGGCTCTCCGCGCTGGACTTGCTGGAGGAGGGTCTCCCCTTCTCTGACTTCATCCCGACCGCCTGTTTGGCCTGGGCCATCGAGTACACTTCGATCAGGAGGGTTCTGCCTTTCCTGCCCAAGCCCAAGGGCGGGGACGATGGAGACGGGGAGAAGAAGAAGGCGTGAGCCGGCGCGAGGTTGCGCCAACATACCAACCAAAACCAAAATCAAGCAATAAAACCGAAACCTACAATTCACCAAGCAATGTTGTGGTCCCGCTACCCTTTGCTGCTCGGCGCTTGCTTATCCCCACCCCCATCCCCACCCCCGCGGTGGCTCGTGCTACCGCCTGCAGTTGATTCCGCTGGTGCACGGTCCCCTGCTCAGCAGGTCCTCGTTCCTGACTTGGACCTTGAGCGGGTTGTGCCACCTCAACTCACCGAAGTAGCTCACCAGGCTCGTCGTCCACACCCTTGAAGCCAGTATCCTGAGCAGGGCTCTCTCGGCCTCCGCGTTGTGCCTGGCGTCCCATCCCTGAAACATCGGATCCTTGAAGTACTCGAGGTCGGACAGGTCCTTGTGGTTGATGGTCCCCACGCCCATACCGTACACGTCGACGTGGGCACACTCCATCAGCGCCAACACCAAACAGTACAGCCCCGTCGTCGGAACGCCGTCGACCTCGCCCACGCCGCTCTGGACGGTCGCCAGGAGCTCCTCCGTCAATGTCTGCACTGCGTAGTCCATCCCTCGAACCCGGCCGCTGTCGCTGGAGAGGCGCTTGACGCAGCTCCCACCGGGCGAGAGCTCCATGCACGGGCCATCATTGCCCTGGCGGTCATCCGGGCCTTTCGTGTCGCCAACCACCACGACCCGCGGCTTGGTACCCGTGTCTGTCTTCATGGCCGCGTTCGTGGCCTGATTGTGCCGAAACTTCTGCGGGTTGAGGCACTGCGTATGCGTGCTTCTGCCGATATCAGAAACGTAGTCTTTCACCGGGGCGAAGTTCATCCTGTACACGGACTCCGCGGAGTCCACGAGCTTGCCGAGCTTGGACTCGCGCATGGACGAGTCGTTGCCGACCACGCTGCAGTTCTGGTGCTTCCGTTTGTACGAGATGCTCTGAAGGAGCTCCTCGATCTCGTTCTTTGGCAGGACTCTGGGCTCCGCCACGCTGAGCTCCTCGGCGGTCTTTGGCTCGGCTTTGGCCTTCACGGGCTCGGCCCCGGCACCTGAAGAAGTCTGCCTCAGCGCGATGGACCCCCTCAGCTCGAGCAACATATCCTCTCTAGGGCCGCTCGCGCGGTGCAGGAGGAGGAGGCCGCGGGACATCACGAGGACGGAGCACACGATGAGAAGGGTCGGGAAGACCGCCTTGCCGCGCACCATCCTGCTCCTCAAGGCCTTCAATTCAGGTCGAGGTCGCCCGAAAGCCCCTATCTTGGAACTCACCCCACGTGATGCCCCTTTCCAGTGAAAACCCAAACTGCTCGAGTCCGTTGTGCCGGAAATCTTTGGAAATGTTTGGGACGAAAATTCCAGGCTCATCTCCGTTGCAGACGAAGAGATGAAGATGATAGAGATAGATAAAGAAAGGGGGGACCGACGCACTTGGGCTCGAGAACAAAGCCATGGCGACGTTAAGCAGGGGGGCGAGGGGGCTCCTCGGAGGTCCCAGGCGGGCGGGCGCGAGGACGCGCGGGAATAGGGCGGCGGCGTCTCGGCGCCAAGGCGTCGGTCTCTTGGTGCAACGCCGCGGGTGCAACGCCCCCGGTGCTCTCGTGTGCCGCGCCGCTGGCCCCGGTGACAAGGAGGACAAAAACAGCGTCGAGAAAGTGTACAACCCGCAGACCCCGGCCGGGGAGATGCTGTCGTACTACCTTTCGGAGCAGCCCCACCTGTTTCAGGACGCGGTGGACGAGCAGCTGCGGCTTTTGGAGACCGAGAAGGAGGAGGCCAAGGAAAAGAAGAAGGAAAAGGGAGACAAGGAGAAAACGGACCCGTCAGAGCTGGTGCTGTACCAGAGGATGGAGGAGGTGCGGGACCTGGAGATGACGCGAAACCTCGAGGACTTGATGTACTTCGCGGTGGTCGAGCGCTTCACCAGCCTCGGCGTCTCCATGCTCTCCCCTCTGAACGATATCGTGGACATCGACGGCAACTCGGACCTGGAGAACCTGACCAAGGGCGTGCACTCCGTGGAGTCCCTCGAGATGGTCAGGAGCCACCTCATGCAGGTGCTGTCGGGACCGGCGGGAAGCCCGCCCCCAAACCTTAACAGCGTTCTCAAGATAAGCAAGCTCCAGGCCGCGCAGGTAAGCTCCCGACACTCTCTGCCCTCCCTGCCCTCCCTCTCGCGCCTTCTCCTCTGACGCGCGCTCCCTCCACCCCGCCTCCCCGCGGCCGGACAGGTCTACGCCGCGTCGGTGATGTTCGGCTACTTTTTGAGGCGCGTGGACGCGAGGTTCCAGCTCGAGAAGGCCATGGGCCTTCTGAATGAGGTCAACAGCGACGCGGTGGAGAGGCTGGAGTCCATCTTCGGCCAGGCCTCCGCCGCGGAGAGCTGGGACGAGGACGCCGAGTCCTTCGTGCAGGCCAGGGCGGAGGAGTCCGCGGCCGCCTCGGACAACCTGCCGAGGGAGAAGCCTAAGAGCAAGCTCCAGGAGTACATCGAGACGTTTGACCAGCAGACCCTTCAGGAGACTGCGCAGATCTTGTCCAAGGAGGGGAGCACTTTGGTCGAGAGGCAGACCAGGGGGCTCTTCGGCGACATCAACGAGCTGCAGGAGGAGATCAAGAACGCCCTGGGGGGCGATGGCCCTGACGTGCTTTCCTCCCCGGAGGACTTGCTTCTGAGGCTCCAGGAGGTGATCGCGAGCGGCGAGGTCAAGTCGCTGACCCTCACGGTGGCCGCCCAGAGGAGGGTGGTGCTGGAGGCCGTGGCTTTCGGGGCCTTCCTCAGGGACATCGAGAACTACGTCGCGAAGGAGACCGTGGGACTTTTGACCGGAAACACCTTCCCATAAAGATCTTTTTTCTATTCTGGTAGATTCTTCTTCCCCCTTTGCTCTCGTCGGGCGGTCGCCCTCAAGGCAGACAGGCAGGCCAGAACACTCCCCCTCTTTTGATTCTCATGGTTCTCATCGCCCCCCTCGCCCCCCTCATCTCCATGGCCCTCTCACAATCCTGCTCCCCGCTGTGGGCGAATCCATCGGCAGATCGGGGTGACACTGCAGAGTTTGGCGGCTGGGTGGAGCGGAAGCGGGTCGAGCGGCGGGCAACCATGTCCTCGAGCACGTACAAGAAGGCCATCCAGGGCCGCACGCATAAGGAGCGCTCCCAGCCGTGAGTCCCACGCCCCCACCTCGTCCCTCCCGCCTCTCGCGTTTCTTCTCCATCCTCTGCCAGTAAAACTGACCTTCCACCCACCCCCTCTGCAACCTGCGCTTCCTGGCTCGCGCTCGCGCTCAGTTCCGACCGCAAGAAGCTCGGGTTTTTGGAGAAGCACAAGGATTACGTGCTGCGCGCCCGTGACTTTCACAAGAAGGAGAAGGCGCTGCAGATCCTTCGCGAGAAGGCTGAGTTCCGTAACCCCGATGAGTTCTACTTTGGGATGGAGAGGTCCAGGACGGTGGGCGGGGTCCACGTGGGCGACCTCGACCGGTCAGAGTACACCCAGGAGCAGATTATGTTGATGAAGACGCAGGACAAGAAGTACGTGGAGATGAAGGCCCAGGTGGAGAGGAACCGGTGCGACAGGCTCCGCGCGACCCTGCACAACCTGGGCGAGGCCCCCGCCAACAAGCACATCGTCTTCGTGGACGGGGAGGCCCAGAAGAAAGACTTCGACGCCTCCGAGTACTTTGACACGCCGCAAGATTACCTGGACAGGCCCTTCCACCGGCCGAGGCGGTCGCAGCTGGAGGCAGGGCCTGCACCCAAGCTGAGCAAGACGCAGAGGAGGAGGAAGGCGGCGGCGTACAAGGAGCTGGAGCAGAGGGAGCGGCGGAGGGACGAGCTCGAGGGGGCGGCGCTGAGGATGTCCGTCGAGAAGGAGGCCATGGGCAAGGGGCGCAAGCGGCGAATTCAGAAGGCCTCGCAGAATAGGGCTGGGGCCCCAGTGTACCGATTCAAGAAGGAGCGAAAAAAGTAGCATACGTTTTTGAAGAGAAGAAGAAGAATTACTGTTTTTTTTTTTTCTGCTGAAGGGTTCAGGCCTCCTGGTTGACGATCCTGTCGTCAACCACGCTCTCCCTCTGCTTGCACGCCACGAAGTCCTCGAGCTTGATTTCGCTGAGGTCGTTCACGATCAGCTTTGCGCCCTCAAAGGCCTCCCCCTCCGTGCCGCTGTGGTAGGTGATGACACAGTCCATCTCCGCCCCCATCGCGGCGTTCAGGCCCACCATGGAATCCTCGATCACCAGGCACTTGGACTTGTCCACGCCGAGCCTCTCACAGGCGGTGTTGTAGATCTCCGGGTCTGGTTTGAGGTTGGACACGTCGCTACCAGCGATGAAACAATCGAGCAGGTTGAACTGCTCCTCACCCAACAGGTTGTTCAGGCAGAAGATCACGGAGGGCTTGGCCGAAGCGGAGCAGACCGCGACGTACATGCCGGCCTCCCTCGCCTCCTTCATCAGCCTCAGCACGCCTGGCCTTGCCTCCGCGGTGTTGGCGATGAGATCCTTGTAGGCCTCGATCTTATAGTCCTGAAGCTGGTCGATGAGCGCGGTCTTCTCGTCATCCGTCTCGGGTGGCGTGGAGCTTCCCTTGTGGGTGGGCCAGCCGTGCTTGTTGAACCACCACCGCATCTTGGGCTTCCCGCCGCCCACAGTGTTCTGCAGAACGTCATAAATGGCCTCCGTCCAAACCAAGGTCTCGCCTTTTGTTATTTCTATTTCGTGGTGCGAGAAAGACTTGTTGTACGCCTCGCGGTGCAGGTGCTCCGACAGCAGAATGACCCCATCGCAGTCCCACAATAGGGCCTCGAGGGGGCCGCCCGTCGCGGCGCACTTGAGGCTGGACTTGGGAGACCACCTTTCAAGAGTCCTGACAGGGCGGAGGCCCGCGTTCCTGGGGGACCTGGCCGCCCTCGCGGAGGTGCGGGAGAATGGAGCCCTCGCCGCCGCGGGGGAGAGGCTCGCGGCGGGAACCCTCGCCCGGCCCGCGGCACCGCTCCTCGCCCTCGCAGTCGTCAACTTGGTCACCATCTTCGTCTCGCTTCTGCTTGCTTTCCGGCACGTGGAACGAACTCTTGATGATGAGTGGCTCTCATCAAGAGCTCTTGGGGGAGAGATCTGCTGCCGGAATCGACTTTTCCTTAGAGAAAAAAAGACATCGCCAATCGACGGCGGCATCGCTGCCATGCCCGCGGGGGGCGGGCGGGGGTTTGCGCACGCGGATCCCGTCCTCCCGACCCTCCCGGCCCCACTTTGACGCCGCCCGTGGAGGGCATCATCGCAAAGGTAAGTCGTCATCGAGAGAGAGAGACCGACTTGAATAACAAAACGGAACAACGACACTACCGTGTTCTGCCCTCGGCCCACACCCCACCCCTTCAGTGAAGACTGTGAAGATACGTAACCTTCTCTAGATAGTAGATCATTAGGGCCGCGGGCAAAAGATCCGCGGCCGATGCTTACAACTGGTGTCATGCTAACCTGAGTCTTTTTGGGTCCAAAGGCCGGGGCTCTCTTTTTTTCTCTGTATAATTCTCTCTATGTCTCTCTCTCTCGCATCTGACCGCGCCTACTATGCTCTTCTCCTTCTTCTTCTTATCCGCAGTGGACCCCGGGCGACTCTTCAGCATGGCTTCGCGCGGGGGTGGCCTTCTGCCTGAGAGATCTAGTGGAGCTGCGCCAGACGGACCGCGAGGGCCTCAGGGTGTGCTCTCAGGTCTCGGAGGTCCCTGCGCGGCCTGCCCGCGGTGGAGTGGCTCGCCACCAAGGCGTGGAACCGCGGCGTGCAGCTTTGTATAGTATTGTTCTTTATTTTTCATTTCATGTTACCGTAACAGGGGGTCACTGGATGCCCACGGCCCTCTCCACCTCGTCGATCTTCTCCAGCAGCTCGAAGTGCGAAGCACCCCTCGGCGTCGTTGGCACACCAACTACACCGCAGACCCACCTTAGCATGTCCTCGGCCTCGGCAGCCTTCTTGACCGCCCTGTCGGCGCTCTCCTCGCCGAAGACGTGGAGGACGACCGTCCGCAGCCTGCGGCGAAGGGCCGAGGCCGCCTTCGCCGCCGGCGCGGAGCCGGTCCCGCGGAGAAAGGCCGGCTCCACCGCGGCACCGCGCTTGGAGCCCCCCGAGAGCGCCTGGCCGAGGGCGAGGAGGAGGAGGGCACCGAGAAGGGCACGGGCGGCCGAGGCGACCGCTCCTCCATCGTCCCGCCTGCCGACGAGGCCGAGGCAGCCGTCCCAAAGGAGCCAGACGCAGAGAGAGACGACCGCGGGGGCGGCGTGCTTGGCCGCCGACCTTGACCACCACGAGCGTTTCCTCCTTCCCCCCCTCGATCCAGGCGCCCCGTGCCTCTTCCGGTCGTTCTCGACCTGCTCCTGAGGTTCCTCCCCGGCAAGAGAGACAAGAGAGGGAATGGAGTCAGGGCTACCGCTCCCCGCGACCAGGGCCTGGCCCGCGTGCGTAGCGGCTTCACTCACCTGGAGATCAAGGGACGTCCTTCGCTCCAGCCTCCTGAGCTCGCTTATAGCCTTGGCGCCCGTCTGTCGAACGCCCGGGTCGACCTCCTCCTTCATGATGGTAATCGGCAGCGCCTCCGCGCTCCTGCTCGGCGCCCCGACGGCCAGCGCTCGCGACGAGACACCTCCCCGGGGGCCCGCGCGTGACCGATCGGATCACACGGTCTTCTCACGACGTCCCTTCGCGACAAGTCGGGCGGCTCCTCAACCCCCCGCTGTTCGGGGCTCGCCCGCCTCGCGCGCGCGTTATAACTCTCCTCTTCTCCCTCTCGCTCGCGGGTTTGGCTTCGCTTTTTTCAATATTTCCAGAAATGTCCAAGGCGAAATCAGATCTCCTCGTGTTTTCTACTCTCGTTCCCTTTCGTGGACGAGAGCGGCCAGCAGGGCACGATCCTCGATCGCGAATACACCGAAAAAGAGGTCGAGCAGGTTCGGAGCGAGGAAGCAAAACCAAACGAGAACGATGGCGACTTCCACGAGATTGAGCAGCAAAGGTGAGCCTCCTCTCCCGCCGTCCTCGGACCCAAGGGCCCCTTCTCTTGCCGCACGCCTCGAGGCTCCGCGCTCTCCGTCCTCGCTCTGACGAACCGCCGCCCGCTGTTGGGTGTGTTTGCTGCTTCGTTTTTAGTTTTTTCCGGCGTGAAGGCCAGGGCCGCGTCGAGGGGCACGCGTGCCGTGACCCGCGCCAAGGTCAAGAACGAGGCCCCCGTCTCCGAGAAGGAGTTCAGGCAGAACCTCGGGTACACGGAGAAGGACTCGGCGGGACAGGCGAACATATTTGCCGTTGAGCCACAGGTGTACATGCAAGGCTCGGACGAGAACACTGCGCTGGTGTTCGGAGTGACCGCCTTGGGGATGGCCGCCGCTTTCGGCTTGGGGTACACGCTCGTGACCAACAAGATCGACCAGGTGGACGAGGACCTGACCTACCTGATGGAGAGCGGCCAGACCCTGTCGTCCTACCAGAACAAGTTTGCCCCACCACCTCCACCACCACCCGCGCCAGTCGTGAGGGCGGTCGTCGAGGCCCCCGCGCCAGCCGTCGAGGAGGAGGCCGCCCCCGCCCCCGTCGCGGAGGTCGGGACCGTCGTGGTCGAGGAGGCTGCCTTGTGAGCGGACCATCGTGCACGTGACACACACCTCCCACCTTTATATTGTAGCATAGGCTTTCGTACACCAGCGGACGAGGCTGATCCAAGAACACACGCAGGCACGCACGCCATCCGGGAAGACAGATAAAAATACGATTGTAAATTCTTAACCCAACCGCCCTATGACCACACAGGGTCAGTCAGATGCTGTGGAAATAACGCTCGAACTGGAGCCGCGTCGTGACCACCTTGGTCCTGGCGGTTGTCTTCTTCAACCCGTACACCCAAAACGTGACCCGGATCTTGATCTGCTCGAGCCTGTGGATGCTCTGGCTCAGCGTTGGGTCCGAGTTCACGCCGACCGAGACGGTCGTCGAGGCCTTGGGCCGCACCAGGCCGCCCGTCGGGGTCATCAGTACCAAATGCGGGAGGTAGTCGTCCTCGTCGTTCGCGACCTCAAAGGCGATGTCCCGCTGGCCGGCGTTGGTGATTGTGAACCCTCCGACCCCGGATTCCCCCTGCGAAGCCTCGGAGAACCCTACGCCCCCCGCATCGCCCCCCGAGGCGTCCATCTCGGCCATGACCTCTGCGGCCAGCCGGCGGTGTGCACTCTCGTCAACGCACCTCACGGCCAGGCCGAGCACAGCGTAAACGGGCTTGTGGTCGGACTCCACGATGTCGTGGCACGACCCGTAGGTCTGCAGGACGCACGTCACTGGCTCCTCCGGGAAGTTTTTGGCGTGCTTGCGGCCCAAATCCCCGTACCCCGGCAGAACGATCCTCGAGTCCCTCTTCGTCCTGTACAACACTCTGTCGCACCAAGCGGGAATCCTCTGCTTCTCGCTCGTGTCGTACGTGCTCGTGCGCTTGTCGAACTTGTACGTGGGCGGGAAGTTGAGCTCGCCCTCGGAGAAGCCCACGAAGGTCGCCCCCTTGGCCATCTCCCTCAGGCACTGGTCCCTTGACCGCAGCGCGGCGTAGTCCTTCGCGTAGGCAGCCTCGCAGGCCTGAGAGTAGGGCATGTCCACGCGGTAGTTGAAGTCCCCGACCCAGACGGCCAGGTGGGCGTCTCCGAGCAGCGAGCCCTCCCCTCGGTAAGGCCCGACCCCCGCCTGGTCGGATCCCTGGAGCCTGAGCTCCCTGGCCGCCGCAGAGTAGTCCTCGTTTCTCTTCTCCACGGCGTTCTGGTGCGCCGCAAAGTGGGAGCAAAGGAAGAGGAGGCGCCTCCTGTGGATGGTGAGCGAGACCCCGACCGTCCCCTTGTTGCCACCCACGCCCATGACCCCTCGGGCCACCGAGCAGGTCTCCACCTCCCCGACAGACTTGCCGAGATGGTCCCTGACGTACACGCCCAGCAGAATTCCAGAGAGCTGCCTCGTCCCGGCACGGATCCACTGGTGTCCGGTGGCCTTGCACAGCGCCCCCAAGATCTCCTGGAACCAGGTCTGCGCCGCGAGGTTCCCCTTCTCCTGCATTCCCTTGGCGAAAGTCTCCTTGACAATCGACTCGGCGACCGTCCTGGCACCCATCTCCACCTCCTGCAGCCCCAAGATGGCGATGTCCGCCGCCTTTGCCCCCGCCTCCACCCACCTCGGCAGGGCGCTCCTGATCCCGCCGAGGTCCATCTGGTTCACGTTCCACGTTCCGGCGAAGACCGTGAGCTGGCTCGTGGTCAGGAACTCGGTCGACCTGGAGAGGATCCGCGCCGCTCTATCCTCCCTCCACTCCACGGGAGTCTTGTGGTGCCAGCCGCTGAGGCAGCCGTCCGCGCAGAGCGTGTAGACCCTTGAGGACACCGCGCAGATGCTTACGAGGTGGGACCGGTGGCCCCTCCACGTGGCGCTGACCTCGTACTCTGAGTCCCACACCTTGATTTGCCCGCTCGCCAGCCCAGCCCACACGTATGAGCCCACAGTGCAGATGCAGGACACTGGATCTGGCTCCTGCCACGACCTCAAGCACTGCCCCTTACCCGCGTAGAGCTCCACGATACCGTTGTTGTACACGACCCACACGTTGCCGTTGGCGTCCACCACCGTGGCGTGGGTCTGCCCCGGGGCGTTCAACTCCTCCGCCGCCAGCCCTGAGGTGGCGTTATAAACCTTGTCCACGGACTTTGCGACAGCCTTCTTGCCGAGCTTCAGGCCCTTCCCCAGCAGCTTGGACGCCCGGCTGGTGATGCTGCCGAGCTGGCTCGACGCCGATTTGGGAGCCTGGCCTGAAGACTCGAGGCTTCTCGCGGACCCGAGGTCAGACCCAGCGTCAGAGCCAAACCCGTCCGAGTACCCGGAGCTGGTAAAGTCGGAGTCCGCGTTCGAAATTCCCGAGGCCCGCCTCTGCAGCGCCGCGGACCCGGACCCGGACCACATGTCGTCGTACGAGGCCTCCAGCACGCTCAGCGCCTGCTTCTCGACCTCGCCCACGCTGGTCAAGTGCTGGCCAGTCGTGGCATTCCACAGTGCGAGAGAGTGGATTCCACACGACCAAACCAGGTTGGCGCCCGGGACGTAGAGCAGCGCCTTGATCCTCCCGTGGGCCCTGTCCCCGTTCGCCCTGCGGAGTTCCGAGGAGTTCTGGCCGCTCCTGGGCAGGATCTTGCCGCCGTTCTTCCAAATTCTGAGGGAGCCCCTGGAAGAGCCAGTCCACAGGTCTCCGTACGCGGTGAGCACGATCGCGTTCACGGAACCGTTCCTGTGGGCCTGGAAGACGTGGAGGAACTTCAGGGTCTCAGCGTCCCAGTGGGTGACCTCCCCGGTGGCGTGGCCCGCCCAGATCCTGCCCCTGACGGCGTCCACCTGAAGGCAAGTCACCCTCCCCTCCACCCTGTTGGGAATATCAATGGCGGGGCAAGAGTCGTTGTCCTCCCTAGACAGGTAGGACGCATAACGCTGCAGCTCGTCGGTCGACATGTCAACGCTGGAGTCCGCGTTGCGCCACACCCGGAGGCTGCCGTGCCTGTTGGGCGCGGCAATCAAGAAGTCGTTGCCGCCGGCCATGATGTCCAGAGCCGCTGCCTGTTCCCGCCGAGGCGGCCTCAGCCTGACTTGGAGGAAGGGCATGGGCCACAGGTGCTGCTCGTCGGCCTTGGAGGACGTGCTCCCGCGGCGGTCGAGGCGCTCGGTTGCGGGAGGGGGGGCGGAAACGATGGCGTCGTAGGTCGGCGGAGGTGGCGGTGGGGGGTCCGAAGAAGGCGCCTTGGCCGCCTCAGCCTCCCTCGCGGCCCTCTCCGCCGCGATCTTGGGCACGAGCGACGGGGTCGACGACACAAGCGTCTTCCTCGCCCTCGGCTCTGCTCTGGGCTCCTCCCGGCTTTGCACGGCGGGGGGCTCCACGTGCGTGTGCTTCAGCTGCTCGCTGACGAACTCGTCGAAACCCGGGATGATCTCAGAGCTCTCTATCTTCCGGTCGAGCTCCAGGCCCGCGGTCGTCACCGGAAACATAACGTCATCCACGAATGGGTTCCCGTCGTCCTCCATGGGGTTGAACTGCCGCGACCTCGCGCCGGAGGGGGCCGCGGGGGGCCGCGAAGCCTGCGCCGCTGGCGCGGGGGGCGTGGGAGCGTCCAGTGCAGTCGCCGGGACCGCGCTTGAAGAAAAGGCGCCCGAGAAGTCGAAGGCGTTGTCGAGACCGAACCCACCCATCGATGAGCCGATCGGCGGGGCGGCTGGGGCCTGGGCCGAGGGCGTGGGCTGCCTTGGCGACGGTGTTTGGTTCGCCACAAAACCGTCGAGGAGGGACAGCAGTACGTCCTTTTGCGAGGCGGCTGGGGGCGGGTTCGTGGCCTGGGCGGGCGCGCCGAAGGGATCGAACGCGTTCGAGTCGAATCCTGACCCTCCACCTCCCCCGTCCTGGGGGCTGTCCCCGAACATCTCCCACTGAGACGACGCCATGCTCTCCCTAGGAACTCACGGAAGTGCCCCTTCTCCCCTCAATTCAGAGAAAAGTGGACGATTTTTCCTCTATTTTTTTTTTTTCTTT
>Ga0163109_10003193_pt1 | contig 12550 bp, 7 predicted proteins | sample CRUFie1St13metaG_FD_108704 | JGI IMG/M metagenome (GOLD analysis project Ga0163109, IMG submission 108704) | Marine microbial communities from the Costa Rica Dome - CRUD Field 142mm St13 metaG | ecosystem: Environmental > Aquatic > Marine > Oceanic > Photic zone | place: Costa Rica: the Eastern... | reverse complement strand
TCTATATGATTAATGTTACAATCAATGGACAAAGTAAAATATCTAAACTAGTAGTTAGATAATTTATTAAACCATAAATAAAAGAATGCCAGATAAATCTTTATCTGGCATTTTTTTTTGATTTTTTTGATGAATATATTCTTTTGGGTTCAAAATTAGGTTTAGCATTTCTAAATTGTCTACCTAATCCTTTGGGCTTAAGCTTTGCATTATATATTCTTTCATTTAAAACAATATTCAATGAATCTTTAACGGTACTATAATCACTGTTAAAGGTTAAATTATAGGTTTCTTTATTATCAAATTTATGATCATAAAGCTCATTATAAACTTTGTCATCGTAGATCCATTTAGTAAATCTATATCTATCTGTTTTGATAGAATATCCTTGAGCCTTTTTACCCTCAAGTGAAACTAATAGTTCTGACAAAGCACTCTTTCTAGGGGAAACTGCTTGAGTTTTAGTCAAAACATTCTTTAAACTATATCCTTGAACAAATTCAGGAACACTGATGCCTGTTAAATCCATTATGGTCTTGTAAAGGTCAACTAGCTCAACCGGTGAATGTGACACCTTTTTATTTGGTATAATTCCTGGGCCTGAAATAATTAATGGAACTTTGGTTGATCTATCATATAAGGTTTGCTTTTGCCAATGTCCTTTTTCTCCAAGATGATATCCATGATCTGAAGTAAAAATAATAATAGTATTCTTGTCTAAACCTGTCTGCTTAAGCTTATCTAAAACTTTTCCTATCTGTGCATCAACAAAACTTGTTGTAGCGTAATAGGCTTCTCTTAGAGTTTTAACCGTCTCAACATCTAAATTAATTTGTTCTTTTCGAGCTCTTAATGACTTTGCAGCAGGACCAGAAATTGTTTTTAAGAAAGGATCATTGTTTAAGGGAGCTTTCATTTCATCTTTTTCGTAAAGATCAAAGTACTTTTTTGGAGCAACAAACGGTATATGAGGTCTGTATAATCCGAATGCCAAAAAGAAATTTTCATCATTTTCAGCAAACTTTTCCAAAAACTTTATTGTTGCCTCAGCACCTAACCCATCTGTTTGCTCCTCATCAGTTCCGTCTGCTTCTAGCCAACTTAAGGTTGCGCCATCAAATTTTTCCTTTACTTTATTAAGTTTATATTCCTCAACCTTATCTCTTCCATAGGGATTTACGGTTTGGTCCCATGTAAAATGGTCATCATGACCTGAAGTGCCAATATCTCTTGGGTTATGATAGTGATATATTTTTCCAACTCTAACAGAATTATAATTTTCCATGATAAATCTTTGTCCAATAGTAATCACATCAGGAATTGATTGACGTAAGTATAGCCTTAATTGTTTAGATTTAGTTTGATCTGGGTAAAGACCTGTCATCAAAGAAATTCTTGATGGGCTACAAAGAGGGTATTGAACATGAGCGTTTTCAAACATCACGCCTTGTTCAGCTAACTTATCAATATTAGGGGTTTTTACTAAATTATTGCCATATGCACCAATATCGCAATTTAAATCATCGGCTATGATAAATAATACATTTAGTTTTTCTGAGTTATTTTCGGATTTCAGACAAACAGAAAATAATGATAAAAAAATAATTATTATTATTTTTATATGGTTATGCATTTAATTTTTTTTAAATATTTGCTAAACAAATTATGAAAAATTATTTCGTTTACATATTTATTTTAAATCTATCAATTTTTAATGCTCAAGAATATCGTTGGAGTGGAGATTTTGATAATGATTTCTTTAATGAATTAAATTGGATAGAAACAACAACAGAATCAAGTCCTTCAATTGGTTCCATTAACCCTGGGGAACCTATCAATTTTAAGTTATTTCTTACGTGTATTGCTGAAGCTAATGATGAGATAATTATTGATGATAATGGTGTAATTGATTTACTTCACGGAGAGCTGAATGCTGAGAAGATTTCAGGAACTGGAAAAATTATACTCAATGAAGCATCCTACATCAATTTAAATGATGAATACCCAATTTCAGAAGGAATTAATATTAGTATAAATTCACATAAATCATGGGTTAGACTTTATAATGTTGAGCCATCTAATGCTTTTTATTATTATTCTGACAATTTTTTTTATGAAGATCAACAACTCTCATATCCAGAAAATATCAGATTTGACAATTATTACGCAAAAGGTTCTGTAATAAGGCTCAACCAAATTCAGTTTTCAAATCTTACTATTTTTTCTGAAAATAATTATGACGGTGAATTTGCTTTTGTAAACAATAACAATGTTTTTTCTGGTGAATCAATTCCTAATAACTTAGAGGATAACATTTCTTCTTTTAAATTAAATAAAGGTCATATGGTAACCTTTTCTGAAAATGAAGATGGATCAGGGAATAGTAAGGTTTTTATTGCTTCTGAATCAGATTTATTTGTAAAAGAACTGCCTTTTAATTTAAATAATAAAATTTCTTTTATTAGGGTTATACCATGGAATTGGGTAAATAAAAAGGGAACTGCCGGTGATATTTTATCGATGAATAATAATTGGTTTTATATGTGGAGTAATAATGGTAACTCAGATATTGATAGAGAATATACTCCTATGGCTTGGGGAAGTGGAGCTGCAGATGATGATAATGATATTGAAATTTTTAAAAGTAAATATAAATCAACTCACTTGTTAGCTTTTAATGAGCCTGATGATTGCAATGGTCAATCAGGTCAATTTAATAACATGTGTGATGTAGATGTTGCATTATCATATTACAAAAATTTACTGAACACAGGATTAAGAATGGTTTCTCCTGCATGCAGACAGGGAGCTGCTTTTAGTTGGCTATTGGAGTTTAAACTTAAAGCAACCAAACAAAAAATGAGAATTGATGCGATTGCAGTTCACTGGTATGATTGGGATTCTAGTCCTCAGGCAACACCAAATGCAAATCCTCAAGATGTTTTCAACAGATTTAAAAATTATTTATCAGCGGTTTATAATATGTATGGCCTACCAATATGGATTACTGAATTTAACGCAAATAGATACCGAAATGAATGGGTGCACAGACAATTTTTAGAGCTAGCCCTTCCCTATTTAGAAGAAACAGAGTATATCGAAAGATATTCTTTTTTTCCTCCTCAAACTGGTGTTGCTGATTTTTTTGACAGTAATAATAATTTTAATCCAATAGGTGAATTATATTATAATTTTGATTCTAGTGAAACCATAATTGAGGATTATTATTATTCTGATAGTAATTTAGATGCAGATGACTATGAAAATGATTATGAGTTTATATGCGATGCGGAAGATATCTTTTTATCAAATCAGGATTTAAATTTAAATTCAAGAATAAAGATTTATCCAAATCCATCATCAAATTATATTTTTATAGATTATGACTTTCAAATTGAAAAGCTAAAAATATTAGATTTAAAAGGGTTAAATTTAAAGAAGATAAATCCAACAAAGATTATTGACATATCTTTTCTTGAAAATGGGATATATATTTTAAATGTTAATGACAACTATATAAAATTTATAAAAAATTAATATGTCTAATAAAATTTTCATTTTGTTATGTTTTATTTTTTTTTCTCTAACCTTTTTTGGAGAAAAAAAAGACTCAAAACCAAACTTTTTATTTATTCTTGTTGATGACCAACCCCATGATGCTGTTGGGTTTTCTGGAAGATATCCTTTCTTACAAACCCCCAATATTGATAAGTTAGCTAGTGAAGGAGTAAATTTTAAAAATTTTTTTGTTACCCAATCTATTTGCTCCCCATCAAGGGCAAGTTTTTTAACTGGTACTTACCCTCATGTGCACGGAGTAAATCAAAATAATAAACACGTTGATCCCGATTGGGAAAATTTTTCTCCCTATTCTTTGCATTTAAAAAACTCTGGTTACCAAACTGCTCATATTGGTAAAATTCATATGGCTCATAAAAGAGGAAAGGATCATATAAGGCCTGGTTTCGACTATTGGTTTAGTTTTATTGGACAAGGAAGTTATTTTGATCCAAAAGTCAATGACAATGGAGTTGAAATTAAATTAAAAGGTTACATTACAGATATTCTTACCGAAAAAACAATTGATTGGCTAACAAATTTGCGTGATCCAAAAAAACCTTTTAGCATAAATTTATGGCACAAAGCAGTTCACGAAAAACATTTACCCGCACCAAGACATAAAGATTTATTTAAGAATGAAAAATTGCCTGAGCCCCCTTATGGAATGCACAAAGAAACATTTAAAGGAAAACCTGAATGGCAAAGAAGAAAGACATTTGGTTTTAAATGGAATGAAGGAGATAAAATTCCTGAAACTCTAAAAGAAAAAAAATGGCCGATTAATAAGTTTAAAAATATGCAATTGTTAAGAAGCTTAATAGCCGTAGATGAATCACTTGGTAAAGTTATAAATACTTTAAAGGAAATCGGAGAATTAGATAATACAATAATTATTTACAGTAGTGATAATGGATATTTTATGGGTGAACATACATTTAAAGATAAAAGACTAGCATACGAAAGTTCCATGAGAGTTCCAATGATTATCAGATATCCCAAATTGATTAAAAAAAATTCTGAAATTAGTGAACAATGTCTAAATATTGATTTAGCTCCAACAATATTGGATCTTGCAGGAATTGAAAAACCATCATACATGCAAGGTGAATCAATGATAAATTTAATCTCTGGAAAAAAAGAAAAAAATTGGAGAAAATCTATTTTATTCGAATACTATGTTGATGATTCTTGGCCGTATGCAGGGCCTAATCAATTGGCGGTTAGAACATCTAAATATAAATTAATCGATAATTTTGTTGATAATGACATTGATGAGCTTTATGATTTAATAAACGATCCAGGTGAAATGATTAACCTTATCAATGACAAAAATTATGACAAAATTGAAAAGGAATTAAGAAACGAATCAAAAAAATTACAAAAGAAATACAATTATAACCCCGATAGAGATTGGTGGTTAAGAACACAGATTAAAAAATAATTATGAAAAAATTTCTATTAATATTATCACTCCTATTAAGTTCAAATATTTTATCCCAAGATCTTTCCTTAAAAGGAACTATTTACGAAAAAGAATCAGAAACTGTTTTAGCTGGAGCCACTATACAAATTGTTGGTAAAGAAACTGGGGTTATTTCTGATTTTGAAGGAAATTTTGAAATAATTGCAAAAATTGGAGACAATATAAAGATTTCTTATGTCGGGTTGAAAACTATTGAAGTCCCTGTCTTAACCAGTCCAATTACAATTTATATGGATTCAGATTTAAACGAACTTGAAGAAGTAACTATCAGTGTAGGCTATTTTGATGTTAGTAAAAAAGATCTTTCTGGATCAATTACTCAAATAAATGCAAGTGAATTAGAGAAAAACAGAAGTGGATCGGTTGAAAGTATATTACAAGGTCAAGTTTCAGGATTAGTTGTTTCTGAAAGTTCTGAACCAGGAGGCGGTTCTGGTGTATCAATCAGGGGGACTAACTCAATTTTAGGAGGAACTCAACCATTATATGTTTTAGACGGAATTCCTGTAGATCCCTTAACTGATGCAGAGGGCATGGCAGGAAGCGGTGAGTCACAAAGCTCATTAAGTTTTATTAATCCAAATGATATCGAAAAGATTGAGGTTTTAAAGGATGCTGCAGCGACAGCTATTTTTGGTGCACGAGGAGCAAATGGAGTTATACTTATTACTACTAAAACAGCAAACAATGAGGGAGGAAATGATAAGATTTCTGTTTCATATGAAAGCTATGCAACTTCAGTTAGAAAAAATATAGATGTTCTAGACGGCATAGGTTTCGAGAAATATATGAATCAAAGAGTTCTAAATGAGGTTTGGAGAGAAATCACAAACCCATACAACTATGAATTTCCATTTGATGGAAGTCAACAAATAAATTTGGAAAATTTTCCTCCTCTTGGAACTGGAATTGATGCGATTTCACCAGTTCAATTAATACCACCTTTTTTATCTTCATCAGGAATCAATACTAACTGGCAAAACGAAACTTATAGAATAGCTCTAAGTAATAGGTACAACTTGAACTATAGAGGAGGTGATTTTAAAAGAAATGTTGCGATTGGTTTAGGAATTAACAATCAGGAAGGTGTAATTATTAACTCAAACAATAAAACCATTAACCTTAATATAAATGCTAAAAGAAAATCATTTAATGAAAAAATTGATATTTATTCAAAAACATATTTTACTCATAAAAAAGGAAATGCTGCCTCTGTAGGAAATGGTGAAATTTTTCAACAAAGAGGTGTGGTTTCACAAGCATTACAATTTCAACCTATTTTTTCGCTTCTAGAACCTGGCCAAGATGATGACATCTACTCTGGTCTAAATGAGGGTGTAGCTATATCTAATCCCTATACTTTAGCAAAATATGTGATGGATATAAAAGAATCTACATCCTTCAGACAAACGATTCAAATAGTAGGAAAAGTTACCCCAAAACTAACCGCTACAATCAAGGGGTCATATAATTTTCAAAAAAGTAACAGAGATAATTATTATCCATTAAATACTACTAGAGGAAGAAATACAAACGGAGAAGCATCACAAGCTTTTTTGGAAAATAGTAAACTTTATGCTGAAGCTAATCTAAGGTATAGAAATAGATTTAAAAATCACCGAATTGACGCTACTCTCGTTGGCACATTTGAAAAAAACGAAATTAGGTCAATATTCAACAGAGCTAGAGGATTTGGAACTGATGCAACAGCCTTCTATAATTTTACCTCTGCGGAAGAAATACTAACTCCGATAACACAATTCAGAGAAGTTGGGTTGCTTTCGGCATTATTTCGTATTGGTTATAATTATAAACGTAAATATTTTATTGATCTTAACACAAGAATAGATGCTTCATCTAAGTTTGCTACAAACAAAAAAAGTGCACTGTTTCCTTCAATTGCTTTTTCATGGTTTGCGTCAAAAGAAAAATTTCTATCGAATTATAAAAATTTAAACGAGATGAAATTTAGACTATCTTATGGTAAAATTGGAAGTAATCCAATAAACCCCTATCAATCATTGGCATTGATGACTCCAATAAGATATAACTTTAATGATGAAATAATCACTGGTTTTTATGAGTCTAATTTGGCAAATGATGACCTTACATGGGAAACTACGGACCAATTAAATTTTGGCGTTGATCTATCTTTACTGGATTCAAAATTAAATTTCACTTTTGACATGTATCACAAAACAACAAGAGATTTACTTCAGTATGTTCAATTACCACCGTCAAACGGATATACAAGTCGGGTTGATAATTTTGGAGAGGTTGAAAATAAAGGTTTTGAATTTAATCTTAGCTCAGTTGTTCTTGAAAATGAAAACTTTAGCTGGATGATTAATACAAACTTAGGGCTGAACAGAAATAATCTAAATAAATTAAACTCAAATTTAGATTTTCAAATGGGACCCTCCATTGGATTTTCTGAGGCTGAACCCATAATATTCATGGTAGGCCAACCACTTGGTATTTACTGGGGAGCTGAAACAGACGGTATTTATGCTGACTGGGATGAAGCTATAAATAGTGGTATTGCAGGTGCAGCCCCAGGTGAAATAAAGTATGTAAACAATCATATAGACCTCGACGATTTTGGGCAGCCTTTAGCGATTCAAGAAATTAATTTTGACGATTATGTGAAAATTGGAGATCCCAATCCTGACTTTAATTATTCATTTTCAAATAATTTAACATATAAAAATTGGGATTTAAATATTCTTTTTACGGGTCAAAAAGGTGGAGACCTGTTTTGGGTTGATTCATGGCAACTAAGTGGATTACAAAAAACAACTAATATTTTAAGCTCATCTTTTGAAAATTCCTGGGTAGCGCCTCTAACATACGTAGACGGCAATTACGTTTACAATCCGTCAATAGGTAATTTAAATAATGTTGGTCATCCTGCTGCTTTAGCTGGTGATTTAGATGGTGTTACTCTCGGCCCTAGGGCTATATCATCAGATAGAAATATATATGATGGATCATTTATTAAATTAAAAAATATAAATATTGGGTATAATTTTGATTTTTCTAATGGAACCGATATGAGGGTATATCTTTCTGGTCAAAACTTATTAATATGGACAGATTACCCTGGATATGATCCAGAAATTAAAACTTACACAAAAAACCCCCAAAAAAGAGGTGTTGACTTTGGAACTTACCCAGGAACAAAATCAATATTATTAGGTTTAAAATTTAATTATTAAAAAACTATGAAGAATTTAAAATACTGTTTTTCTATATTATTATTCATTTTTGCTTTTTATTCATGTAGTGTGCTTGATGAAGAATCATTAACGCAACCAAGCACTGAAACATTTTATCAAAATGAAATAGATGCACTAGCAGCATTAACCTCTGCTTATGCAAGATTAAAAAGCGGAACTGGTTATTATAAGCAACAATTTCTTTCTACATTATTTGCAGCGTCTGATCAAGGACTATCAAGCTATCAATATAATGAATTCAAAAGAGGTATTGTCACTTCAACAAATCAATCCCTGGAAAATTTGTGGAAGGAATTATATCTCGGCATTAGAGATGCAAATAATGTAATTGTAAATGTCCCCCAAATCGACATGGATGAGGAGTTAAAAAACAGAATTATAGGTGAAGCTAAATTTTTGAGAGCCCTTCATTATTTTAATCTTGTAAGGTGTTTTGGTGAGGTTCCCTTAAGAACTATTCCTGTTCAATCTGGAGATGATCAGGGCTTACCTGTTTCGTCTATTGTTGAGATCTATGATTTAATAATTCAAGATCTAAACTTTGCTTCAGACTTCTGTGCTGATAGATTTAATAATGATCCTAATTATGAAGGCTTTTCAAACGATGTTCTCGGTAGAGCCACAAATTCTGCAGCTCATGCTTTACTTGCTAAAGTATACACCAGAATTGCATCTTGTAAAAGGACAGCAGAAGAAGGTGTGGCTGGCAATGAATTATATTTAGATTTTCCAGAATCCTTTCAGGCATATTACCAATACGCTAAAGATGAATCTGACTTAGCAATTTCTGGTCAGGGATTTGCTTTATCATCATCATTAAATGAATGGACTTCAATTTTTGATGCTGATAACGGAAATAACCCTGAAATGATCTTTGATGTGCAGGGTTCTTCTCAAACAGGTCAAGGAACTGCCGTTTCAAACCTGTTTACTCCAAGAAATGCTGGTCTTTCGGGTAGTGGTTTTGGTGGTAATAATAAATTAAAGCCTTTGTTTATTAATAATAGGATTGACAAGTATGATAATAGATATCAAAATTCAATCATCCAAGAATATGAAACAACAACTCGTTTATTTAATATTAATCCTTATAGCACAGGCTATATTCCAACAAATACAGAAAATGGTAACACCCTAGGAACTTTATGGCAAATATGGACTGCAAAGTATATAGATACTCAGGCAACCACTGAATACACGAGCAGACAAAATTGGCATATTATAAGATTAGCTGATGTTTATTTGATGAGAGCTGAGGCAAGTGCTGAAATATCCTCGGACCCATCTGCAGCAAACGAGGACATAAATATACTTAGAGAAAGAGTTGAGATGAACAATGTTGATTATTCATCTCTTTCAATGGAATCATTTAGGGAAGAACTTTTAAAAGAAAGAGCTGTTGAGCTGTATATGGAAGGTCATAGATTTTTTGATTTGACAAGATTTGGAGTTTATGACGAGTATTGTAGATTCATTTATGGTGATGTTGATGGACAAAGGCAGCCTGAAGATTATTTATGGCCAATTCCATTATCAGAAGTATCAACAAATAGTGAAATTGATTAATTAATGGTAATAAAAAAAGTAATATTATTAATCTGCCTTACTTTAATCGATTCTTCATTCTCGCAAAACAACCTTAACAATCCTAATTTTATTTTTATTCTTGCAGATGATCAGGGCTGGAATGGTACATCTGTTGAAATGATAAGAGATAATCTTAACTCAAAAAGTGATTTTTATGAAACCCCTAACCTTGAGCGGCTTTCCAATACTGCTTATATATTTTCAAATGCTTATGCAAGTGCACCTGTATGTGCACCTTCAAGATATAGTATTCAATTTGGAAAAACACCTGCTAGATTAAAAATGATACGAGTTGGTATGAATACAAATCATATTTCTCACAATTCGGAATTAACGATACCAAAACAATTAAAAAAGATTAATTCAAATTATAAGACTGCTCATTTTGGAAAATGGGGAATGGATTCAACTCCAAATATTTTGGGTTATGATGTTAGCGATGGTGCTACAAAAAATATAGATGGGGTTTTTAATTATCAATCAAATAAATTACAATGGATGAACAACATAGATAATGAAGACCCTAAACAAATATTTGGTATTACTCAAAGGGCTATAAGTTTTATAAAAGAAAATAAAAAAAATGATACTCCTTTTTTCTTACAAATTTCACATTACGCCATTCACTCAGACATAATTGCTAGAGAAAAAACATATGAGAAGTTTAAAAATAAAGTACCTGGAAAAATTCATGAAAATATTGGTCTTGCTGCAATGACTTTTGATTTAGATGAAAGCATTGGTCTTATTTTAGATACTTTAGATAAACTTGATCTAAAGGGAAACACATATATTATATATAGTTCAGATAATGGTTCTGTACCGATAGTACCACCACAAAAAAGTTATAATCAAAGCTATAATTTCCCTCTTGATCGAGGTAAGTGGGATGCTAAAGAAGGAGGAATAAGAGTTCCATTTATAGTTTCTGGCCCCGGCATTAATTCTAATAATTACTTTGAAACACCAATTTCGTTTTCAGATTTATTACCAACAATAATTGACCTTGCTGGCAATAGAACTTTAAAAGATAAATCTTTAGACGGAGGAAGTTTTAAAAAAATATTAGAAAGAAAATCAAATAAAGTTAAAAGAAATTCTGAAGGATTAATTTTTCATGTACCCTATGAAAACAAAATAGCTATGGAAAGAGCACATTCAGCAATTATAGTAGATAGCATGAAACTTATAAAATTTCATGATAATAATGAAATTAAATTGTTTAACCTTAAAAATGATTTAGGTGAAAAATTTGATTTAGGTATTGATGACAAAAAAACTGCTAAGAAATTAGAAAATAAACTTGATAATTATCTTAAAAAAGTAAAAGCGCCAAAATGGAAACCTGGAATTAATTGGAAAAATAAATCTTTAAAAAACATCAATTCTTACCACTAAAAATTATTCGATTAATAAAAAGTAAGCAGGTTTTTTATTAAAAATCAAATTTTACTAAAAATTTTTTATTGAATCATATTTAAAATACTAAAAATTAGTATATTACGCGCTAATTAAAATTTATGAAAAAACTTTACATTCTATTTATAACTATTACGTTTTCTTTCAACATTTATTCTCAAGATGGATTTCAAGAAAGGGCTAAGAAAATTTCTTCTGAAATGTCTATGGTATTATCGTTAGATAGTGAAACTTCTAAAAAGGTTTATCATATCCAGCTTAAAAGATTTATTGAAGCCCAAAGAATCAGAAATGAACATCAAAATAACAAGAGGTTGATGAATGTTGAATTAAAAAAGCTACAGAATAGACTGTGGGGAAGTTTAAATGGTGTACTAGGTCAAGAAAAAATGAAGTCCTGGAACACTTACAAAAAAAACAAATTATAACTAAAATTATTTTATGATGAAAACTACTCAATTTTATACTAACATAAATTTATGGAAGAACATTTTTGTTTCGTTCATCTTTTTATTTAGTTTATCTATTAACTCACAAAATGCTGTTGGTGATGATCTGATGGCTGCAACCAATGGAGTCTTAGATACAGAAAATACTGGTTCTATTTCAGGTGGCGGAGGATGTTTACCAGGTGGTAACCAATACAACACTCAAACATCTCCCGGAACTGCTTGTGGATGGACTCAAGGTATAGGAGTAAATTATGCACCTAATAGCACCGCAAATGGTGCACCTCACTCAGGAGACAGAATGTGGAAATTTCTTGGAGGTAATGGATATACTGATGGTATTCCTAATGCACAATTAGTTGCTCAAGAGTTTGAAGATGTGGCCCCTGGTACTTATACTTTGAAATTTTATCACAAATGGACTAACGGTGATCAGGTTGCTGCAGGATATGCAGCTGGAAATGCTCCAAAAGTATCAATTAAAAAATCTGACGGTAATGGTGGATGGGTCAATGTTTTTGAAGATGATCTTCCCCAAGGTAATATTGGTGTTGGCGCAGAATGGACAGAATTTTCAATGACTTATGAAATTACTGAACTAAACGACTATAAAATGCAAGTTTACAAAGCTGGTGGTACTTCTGGTGAGCCACACATGTTTGGAGCATTACATTTAGATACTTTTTCATTTACATTTGATGCTGCTGCATCTACTAGTAGCTCTGTTACATTTAGTGTTGACATGAGTTTATATAACTATACAAATCCTAGTCCTGGTTTACCTAGTGGTGATACTGTTCATTTAATCGGTG
>Ga0163109_10003191_pt1 | contig 12554 bp, 11 predicted proteins | sample CRUFie1St13metaG_FD_108704 | JGI IMG/M metagenome (GOLD analysis project Ga0163109, IMG submission 108704) | Marine microbial communities from the Costa Rica Dome - CRUD Field 142mm St13 metaG | ecosystem: Environmental > Aquatic > Marine > Oceanic > Photic zone | place: Costa Rica: the Eastern... | reverse complement strand
TTGCTCCGCCAGCCTTCGGTTTCACTCGCGGTCATCTCCGGGGGCAGCATGGCGCGGGAGAGCAGGCGCGTGCGTGCCTCGCGCTCCCCGGTGCCGGACCAAGGCCAGCGCTGGACGTCACCGGTGTCCCGGTCACAGGCCTGCAGAAGTTCGGTAAAACCGTGCTGGGGATGGGTCACCTCACGGCCGATTTCCCGCCACGCGTCCGCGCTCAGATCCTCGTCCAGCCCGGGCAGCACCACCGCCCCCTGCGGCAGCGCCAGCACGGCGGCGAGCAAATTCCGGGTCGAGGGGATGGAACCGGTCGAGCCAGCGGCGATCACCGGGCCGCTTGGGGCGGCGAGCTGCCACTGCCTGATCTGGTTCTCGACGGAACGACGCCGGCGCGACGCGGCGGAAATCAGCCCGGCGTCGGCCTCGATTCCCGGCCAGACCTCGTAGAGGATGGACAGGAACAGCAGCGATTTCTGCCAGTGATCGGCGAGGTCTTCGTTCTGCACCAACTCAGGCAGGCGGTCGGGGCGGATGCCCTCCGTCTCGATCTGGTCCATGAGCCGCGCCAGCTCCTGCGCAAGCGCCATAACATGATCGGGCGGCAGCGACTGATCCTTGTAGGCGACCAGTTCCGCCAGCACCGCTTCGCGCCGCAGCTTGGGCCAGGCGTCGGGCAGGTCGAGGTCCGCGTCGGGCAGCGCCTCGGGGTCGATGCCCCCGGCGATGGACTCCCCCACCGCGTCTTCGTCGGACAAGTCGCCCATGGGCACCATCCGGGGCAGCAGCAGGGCTTCGCCCTCACGCAGGCGCAGGAAGGTCGTCTGCAGGCTCCGGCAGGCACGGCGGTTGGGCAGCAGTATCAGCGCATCGGCGAGGTCCAGATCGGCTTCGAGCAGCCCCCGCGCGAGGGTCATGCCGAAGTCATCTTGGGATGGAATATTGTATAAGCCTCTGATTTTCATGAGAAAATCGGCTCCAAACGCGGCACCCACGCGGGCCCGCCAACCCCGTGCAGCTGCCGCTGCTCTTCCCCTGCGCCCGTGGCTTCAAGCCGGATTTCCAGCGCCTCAGGCGGCCGGAGCGGCCCGAGCCGATCGGGCCATTCCACGAGGGTCACGCCGTCGGCGCGCGCGTCGTCCCAGCCCAGATCGAAGACCTCTTCGGCCTCCCCCAGCCGGTACAGATCGAAGTGGGTCATGGCAAAGTCAGGCAGGTCGTAGCTCTGGCTGAGGGTAAAGGTCGGGCTGGGCACGATCAGATCGGGGTCCCCAGCCAACGACCGGATCAGCGCGCGGGCAAAGGCGGTCTTGCCTGCCCCCAAATCACCCTGAAGCAGCACGCAGTCGCCGGACGCCAGCACCCGGCCCACAGCCGCAGCGATGCGGCCGGTTTCTGCCTCGGTTCCTACCGTAATCCGGAAAAGGTCGTGCTGTGACTCGCCCATGGCGAGCAAGCTCGCACGAGAACATTATGAGTACAAGAGCCATCGCGAGCGATGGCGGGGAAATCAGTTGATTTCTTCGCCTGCGTAGACGCCGTAGATCACCGAAGTGGGCAGCCAGCCGGTCAGGTTCTCAACCTGCACCTGACACCAGTAGTCCTTACAGGTCTTCAGATGCACCACCACGTCCTCTTCGATGTAGGCGAGCACGTTGGAGTCCTGCGTGCTGCCGCGGAACAGCGGGGTCATATCGGCCTGCACCATGCCAGTACGGTGATTGGCCAGCACCGAGCGCCCCATCCAGCCAAGAGTGCCATCGCGGTCGCGCACGCGACGCCAGTTGCCGAACTCGGCCACAACTTCGATCGGCATGTACTGGCGCTGATAGACCCACTCGATCGCGTGGGTCTTGGTTGGACCACGGCGGAGGTAGGCGTCTTCGTCTTTGAGGGAAACCCAGCGCGGCAGCACCTCGCCCGTCACCCGGCCGACGCTCTGCGACTGGGCCTGAGCGGCGGGTGCAAGCGCCATCACAGCGCCGAGCAGCACCAGAGAAATCGAAAGAAGCCAAGTCAGGCGCCGCAGGGTGGGCATGGAATTTCCCACCCGACGGCTGGAACCACTGAGTAGCACGGTAATGAGTCCGTCAAATCACGTATAAAAATGTTGTGCCGGTGCGTTAAATCCCGCGCAGATGAAATTTCGCGGCGCCCCAACACCTCATCTATGACCAACAGAATCTATATATTCAAGCGTTTTAGCCGATTTTCTTGATAAATCGCTTTCAGGGCCGTTTCAAAGGGCTCGAACTACACTTGAAGGCGCATAATGCGCAGGGGCCAGGTGGAAATCAGCTGCGCGGCGGGCCGCTGATCCGTGACCAACCACTGCACCGCCGCGTGGGCGGCGAGCTGCCCCATCAGCATCGACGCGGTCGCCAGCACACCAACATCGGCGCAGTTCTGCTGGGGCGGTGGGCCTTCGGGGAAGAGGTCGCTGTAGCGCGGGGCATCGCGGTCGAGGCACAGCAGCTGTCCCTCGGTCCCGGTCACCGATGCCGCGACTAAGCGAGCACCGCCAGGCGAGGGGTGCCCCTCACTTTGGCACCAGTCGGCGACAGCCACGCGGGTATCGAAGTTATCGCTGCCGTCGATGACCAGATCGTATCCACTCAGCAGCCGCTCGGCCGTTCCGGCGCGAACAGGGTCAAGCGCCACCGTGACCGACAGCCCGGGGCTGGCCTCCTCCAGCACTTCGGCGGCGACCAGCGCCTTGGGCCGGCCGACATCGGCCGCGCGGAACAGCATCTGCCGCGGCAGGTTGGACAGCGATACCGTATCGGGGTCGATCAGCCCGAGCGTGCCGATCCCGCACTGGGCCAGCGCCTGCGCCGCCGGGCAGCCGATGCCGCCCAGCCCGACGAGCGCGACCCGCGCCTGCGACAGCCGCAGTTGCCCGCGTGCGCCGATCTCCGGCAGCACCAGATGCCGGGCAAAGCGTTCGAGGTCAGCGTCGCTGAAGCGGCTCAGCGCCTCGTCTTCATCCATGGGGAGGTCGGGCCGGTCCTCAGACACCGGTCGACCCGAAGCCGCCTGCCCCGCGCTCGGTCTCGCTGAGGTCGGTCACTTCGTCGAAGCCGGCCTGCACCACCGGGGCGATGACCAGCTGGGCGATGCGCATCCCGCGCTCGACGGTAAAGGCTTCGTCGCCAAGGTTGATCAGCGGCACCCGCACTTCGCCGCGATAGTCGCTGTCGATGGTGCCCGGCGCATTCAGGACGGTGATCCCGTTCTTGACCGCGAGGCCGGAGCGGGGGCGGACCTGTGCCTCGTACCCGGCGGGAAGGGCCATGGCGAAGCCGGCCGGGACCAACGCCCGCTGGCCGGGCTCCAGCCGCAGCGGCGCCTCGACGGCGGCGCGGATATCGGCGCCAGCCGAACCGGCGGTTTCGTAATGGGGCAGCGCGAGGTCAGCGCCGTTGTCCAGCCGCTTGAGCGGCACGGTGACGGGCGGGGATGCGGTCATGGCTCCAGCGCCTCGACGATGCGTGCGACCAGACGGGCGGCGACCTGCGACTTGCTCAGTTCGGGCCAGGTCTCCACGGCGTCGGCCCCGTCGCCGGTGACCAGCGTGACGGCATTGTTCGCGGCGCCGAAGACCGCACCGCCGGAAACGTCGTTGGCGAGGATCCAGTCGACCTGCTTCTTCTGGCGCTTGGCGCGGGCATTGTCGACGAGGTTCTCGGTTTCGGCGGCAAAGCCCACCACCAGACCGGGGCGCGGGTCGCCCTGCGCGATGGTGGCCAGAATGTCGGGATTCTTGACGAAGCGGAGTTCAAGCTCGTCGTGGTCGGCCTGCTTCTTCAGCTTCTCCGGCGCGGCGTCCTTGGGCTTCCAGTCCGCAACCGCCGCGGCAAAGACAGCGATATCCGCCGGGAGCGCGGCCTGCGCCGCGGCGAGCATATCGTCGGCGGTCTCGACCCGCTGGACCTGGACGCCGACCGGTGGCGGCAGGGCCACCGGCCCGGTAACGAGGGTGACATCGGCCCCGGCGGCGGCGAGGGCGGCGGCCACGGCCTGCCCCTGCTGCCCCGAAGAGCGGTTGGCCATGACCCGCACCGGGTCGACCGGCTCGTGGGTCGGGCCGGACGTGACCAGCGCACGCTTCCCGGCGAGCGGTTTAGGCGCAAAGAAGGCTTCCGCAAGCGCCACGAGGTCTTCGGGTTCGGTCAGGCGGCCCGAGCCGATCTCGCCACAGGCCATGTCACCATCGGCCGGACCCCAGACGTGGACGCCGCGCGCCATCAGGGCGTGGACGTTGGCCTGCGTCGCCGGGTTGGCCCACATGACCGGGTTCATCGAGGGCGCAATGGCCACTGGGCCGTCGGCCGCGAGCAGCGTGGTCGAGGCCAGATCGTCGGCCAGCCCGGCCGCCATACGGCCGATCAGGTCGGCACTGGCCGGAGCCACGAGGATCAGGTCGGCCTCCCGCGCCAGCCGGATATGCCCCATCTCAGACTCGTCCTTGAGGCTAAACAGGTCTTCATAGACCGGGTGTTCGGCCAGCCCGGCGAGGGTCAGCGGGGTGATGAACTGCGCGCCGCCCTTGGTCAGGATCGGCACCACGGTGGCGCCGGCGTCCTTCAGCCGCCGGACCAGCACCGCCGCCTTGTAGGCTGCGATCCCGCCGGAGACGATCAGCAGTATCTGCTTGCCCGCCAGTGCCATGCCCTAACCTCCCGTCGCCTGCAGAACCAGCCACATCAGCCCGGCGCCGACGACCGCCGCCAGCGCGAAACCCAGCCAGACCGACCCCGCCGAGCGGCGGCGGTTCATTTCGGCGTTCAGATCCTTGAGCGCACTTTCGGCCTCTTCGAGCATGCTTGGCAAGCGTCCGGCCGCCGCCAGCGCAGTTTCGGCGTGCCCGGAGAGCTGCGCCACCGGGTTGCGGTACTCGATCATCCAGTCGCGCACCAGCGGCCGCGCGATGTCCCAGATGTTGATGTCGGGCGACAGCGACCGGGCGATGCCCTCGGCCATCAGCATATTCTTCTGCAGCAGGAACAGATCGGGCTGCAGGCTCATGTCAAAGGTGCGGCCCATGGCAAGCAACTGCCCGAGCAGCCGGGCGAAGGACACGTGCTCCAGCGGTTGATTGACGATCGGCTCGGCCACCGAACGCAGCGCCAGCGCGAAGGCCTGGGTCGAGGCTGAACGCGGCAGGTAGCCTTCTTCCGCGTAACGCCGGGCGAGGCCGTCGTAGTCGCCTTCGAGCAGGAAATTCATCAGGTCGGCGAGAAACACACGGCCTTTCCAGTCCAGCCGGCCGACGATCCCGAAGTCGACGAACACGACCTTACCCTCGGCGTCGATGAACATGTTGCCCGCGTGCTGATCACCGTGAAAGAAGCCGTCTTCGAACACGGCTTCGAAGAAACAAGTGGCGGCATTGGTCAGCACGGCTTCGAGGTCGTGGCCCTGCGCACGGAGCAGGTCGCGTTCATCGATGCTGGTGCCCTCGACCCGGGCCATGACCAGCACCCGCTGAGAGGTCAGATCCCAGAACGGCGCCGGCGTGCGCAGGGTGCCGCGGTCGGCGAAGTTGCGCGCCATCTGGTCCGCCGCGGCGGCTTCAAGCCGCAGGTCGAGTTCCATGGCGGTCTGCTCGCGCAGCACGTCGATGATCCCCACCGGCCGGGCACGGCGCAGGTCAGGGACCAGCGCCTGCGCAAAGCCCGCTGCCCAGCGCAGAAAGCTGAGCTCACGCACGAACCGGCGTTCAATATCCGGGCGCAGGATCTTGACCGCGACCTCTTCCCCGCTGTGCAGGGTGGCGAAGTGGACCTGCGCGACCGAAGCAGCGCTGAAGGCCGGGCCAAAGTCGGCAAAGACGTCCTCGACCGGCTGTCCCAGCGCCTCGGTGAGGATCCGCCGCGCCGTGCGGTCGTCGAAGGGTTCGAGCTGATCCTGCAGCGCCGACAGATCCGCCGCCGCGTCTTCGCCGATCAGGTCAGCGCGGGTGGAGAGGATCTGACCCAGCTTGATGTACGTCGGGCCGAGCCGCTTGAGGGCGATGGCGAGATTGGTGCCGCTCGTTCGAGACCGGGCTTTGCCGCCCTTGAGCAGGCTCAGGATTCTCAGGACCCGGGCCGGCAGGCTGCGCGCGGGTGCCAGACGCAGGGCGATATCGGTCGCGCCTTCGCGGCCCATGACCCAGAGCAGCCCGAGCCCGGCGAAAGGATGTGTGATCCAGCCCAGCACCGGCCTAGACCCGCCAACCGTTATGGATGGCAACGATGCCGCCGGACATGTTGCGGTGGCTCACCTGCGCAAACCCGGCCTCGCGCATCATGCTTTCGAGCTGCTCCTGCGGCGGGAAGCGGCGGATGGACTCGACCAGATACTGGTAGCTCTCGCGGTCTCCGGCGACCAAGCGGCCCAGCTCGGGCAGCAGGTTGAAGCTATACTGATCATAGAGGTCTTTGAGCGCGGGCAGCACCACGCGGCTGAATTCGAGGCAGAAGAAGCGCCCACCGGGACGCAAGACCCGCCGCGCTTCCGCTAGTGCCAGCTTCGGCCGGGACACGTTTCGCAGGCCGAAAGAAATCGTGTAGGCATCGAAGGACCGGTCTTCGAAGGGCAGCGCTTCGGCATTGCCGCAGATCCACTGCAGGTCCTCACGGCCCTCGAACCGGGTTTGCCCGGCCTGCAACATGCCCTCGGTCAGGTCAAAAACCAGCACCCGGCCCGGCGCCTGTGACCCGCCCTGTCGCTGCCGGATGCGCTCTGCAATGTCGCCGGTGCCGCCGGCCACGTCGAGGCAGACTTCCCCGGCGCGCGGGCGCATCCAGTCCATCAGCGCGTCCTTCCAAAGCCGGTGGGCGCCCATGGACATCAGGTCGTTCATAATGTCGTAGCGGCTCGCCACGCTCTCGAACACGCCCTGGACCAGCGGTGCCTTTTCCTCGACCTTGATGTCGCGGTACCCGAAGTGGGTGGTATCGTCGTTTTCTTTTGCCATGCTGCTGAGATAGCCTTTAACCCCGCCCGTGAAAAGAAAGGCGGGCTGCCAATAACGCACAGGTGCTGAACGTCCCATGCCTGAACTGCCCGAAGTCGAAACCGTTGTCAGGGGTCTGCGCCCCCTGCTCGAACACCAGCGGCTGGACCGTTTGCTGCTCCGGCGGGAGGATATGCGCTTCCCGTTTCCGGTGGATCTGAGCCAGCGGCTGACCGGGAAAACCATCGGGACGATCGAGCGTCGGGCCAAGTACGGGCTGATCCGCTTCCCCGAGGGCGGAGACACGCCGCTGACCCTGCTGTTTCACCTCGGGATGAGCGGGCGCATGGTCTGCGTCACCCCGCCGGACGAGGACTTCGACAAGCACGATCACGTGGTGTTCCAGACCGCGAAGGGGCAGGTCCGGTTCAACGATCCACGCCGCTTCGGGTTTGTGGAGATGTACAGCGGACCGGACAGCACCAGCCGCTTTCTCGACCAGCTCGGGCCGGAGCCGCTGAGCGAGGCCCTCAACCCCGGACACATGCGCAGCGTGTTCAAGGACAAGAGCGCCCCGATCAAGGCCAGCCTGCTCAACCAACGCCTGATCGCGGGGTTGGGTAATATATACGTGTGCGAGGCGCTGTTCGAAGCGGGCATCCGGCCGACCCGCGCCACCGGCTCACTCAAGCGTCGCGAGATCGAGCGGCTGTGCGAGGAAATCAAGGCCGTGCTGATCCGGGCGATCGACGCGGGCGGCTCGTCTTTACGCGACCACCGGCAGGTGTCGGGCGAGCTCGGGTACTTCCAGCACGCCTGGCGCGTCTACGGCCGCGAGGACGAGCCCTGCCGCACTTGCACCCGGCCGGTCGAACGCATCGTGCAGTCGAATCGCTCGACATTCTTCTGCGCTGCTTGTCAGCGATAGGAGCCTTGCCTTGCGCTCAGCGGTCTTTGGGCCTATAGCAGCGCTCAATCTTTGAAATTGTCTTTGGAAACAGACCCGAATGGCACATTCCCGTTCCGCCCGTAAGCGCGTCCGCACCGCGGCTCGCCGTACCGAAATCAACCGCGCTCGCCGCAGCCGCGTCCGCACCTTCATCAAGAAGGTCGAGGCCGCCGTCGCCGCCGGCGACCAGAGCGCTGCCCGCGCAGCCCTGACTGCAGCCCAGCCCGAGATCATGCGTGGCGTGACCAAGGGCACGATGCACAAGAACACCGCGTCCCGCAAAATCAGCCGCCTGAGCGCGGCCGTTAAGCGGATGGCCTGATCCCCCCCGATCAGCACCAACGCACCTGACGTCAGAAGCCGACCCGACCCCCGTTCCGGTCGGCTTTTTGCTGCCCGCATCTCACCGCATCAGCTGTGGTCACCCAGCGGCGCTCGGGCCAGCCGCAGGGCCCGGCGGAACCGGGGCGGAACCGGGGCGGGAGCTGGGAAGGGAGCAGGGACGGGAGCGGGGACGGGAGCGGGGTCACGGACCGGGCGATTCGCTCCTTCGCCTCTGATTTGAGAATCCGGCGGGGCCAGATTCGTGATTCAAGCGGAAGATAGGCCTTGATCTCGACACGATGTTGAGCGTTACCGGAGTCGAAAAAGTCGAATTAAAAACAGCCCGCGCCGGACTGAGGCAACGACTCCACAAATCTCATTTTTTTGGCTGATCACGCGGTTTGGATGCTTGCCCGGTCGCGCCCGAGCCGTAAACATAGGCCCGCAATGACGAGGGGCTCCAGTCCCTAAGGTGCCCGTTCAGAGGCGCCAGATGCTCGAGGGGTCGGGTCGCCGGGAACGCACATCAAGATGCACCGCGTTGAGTCCGTTGAGAGCGAAGCAAATGAATTGAGGAGAAGAGCTGTGCGGGATTGTATCCGAGGCCACCGACTGAAGTGCAGTGAGCAAGCCAAAATTTTTGACGCTCTGGCTGACACCGCACCGACCGTGGTCTGGATCAAGCCGTGACTGACAGCTTCCACACCCTCCAAGATCGTCAGGAAATCTGGTCGCAGGTAAAGGGCGCTATTCGCCGTGAGTACGGGGAGAGCACTTACCGCTCGTGGCTGCGCCCGATCGAGTTCTCCGAAGCCAACGACGAGCGTATCCGCCTTTCCGTGCCGTCCCGCTTCGTCCGCGACTGGGTGCAGGCCAACTACCTCGAACGCCTGCGCGCGCTCTGGGTCATGCACGAGCCCGAGATCGAAACCGTTGAGATCATCGTCCGTCCCGCGACCCAGCCCGGCGCGCCGATCCCGCCCAGCAAGGCCGGTGTTGGCAACTTTGCGGCCCCGCTCGACGCGATCGAAAACGCAACCGGCAAGGCGGGCAACAGCCCGTTGGCCGCGCCGACCATCCTCGACAGCGCCGAGATGTCTCAGTACCGGTACACGGTGCCCAACGACGACAAGCAGCTGGTCAAGCGCTTCAGCTTCAAGGACTTCGTGGTCGGCCAACCCAACGAACTCGCCTACGCCGCTGCACGGCGGGTGGCTGAGAGCGCCGAAGTCGCCTTCAATCCGCTGTTCCTTTACGGCGGGGTAGGACTGGGCAAGACCCACCTGATGCACGCCATCGCCTGGCACATTCGCGAAACCCAGCCTGAGCGTCGGGTCGCTTACCTGTCGGCTGAGAAGTTCATGTCTCTGTTCATTCAGGCGGTGCGCCATCGCGACACCATCGCGTTCAAGGACGAGTTCCGTTCGGTCGACGTGCTGATGATCGACGACATCCACTTCATCGGTGGCAAGGAAGCCAGCCAGGAAGAGTTCTTCCATACCTTCAACGCGCTGGTTGACCAGAACCACCAGGTGGTGGTTTCTGCCGACAAGTCGCCGAGCGATCTCGAAGGTCTGGAAGACCGGCTGAAGTCGCGGCTGGGCTGGGGTCTGGTCGCCGACATCCACCCGACCAACTACGAACTGCGGCTGTCGATCTTGCAGGCCAAGGCCGAGAGCATCGCGCTGGAAATCCCGCCGCAGGTGCTCGAATTCCTGTCCCACAAGATTTCCTCGAACATCCGCGAGCTCGAAGGCGCGCTGAACCGGATCGAGGCGCATGCAATCCTGATCGGCCGTCCGGTGACGCTGGAGATGGTGCAGGACGTGCTCCACGACCTGCTCAAGGCCAACGACCGCCGGGTGACCATCGAAGAGATTCAGAAGAAGGTCGCCGAGCACTTCAACATCAAGCTCAGCGAAATGTTCTCGCCCCGCCGGGCACGCTCCGTGGCGCGTCCACGGCAGATCGCCATGTACCTGTCCAAGCAGCTGACCACGCGGTCCCTGCCGGAGATCGGGCGGCGGTTCGGCAACCGCGACCACACCACGGTAATGCACGCCGTGCGCAAGGTCGAGGAGCTCCGGTCGCTCGACGCAACCATCGACGAGGACGTCGAACTGCTGCGCCGCATGCTGGAGAACTAGACCACGGGTCGCAGACCGGGACCCGTGCGGAACTCAGCCTGAATCAGCCTAAATCAGCAGCCCGTCGAGGGCGCCGACCGCCCCGCTGTTGGGGAAGATCTTCTGGTTCAGCTCGGCGTTGCGCAGATCATAGTGCGCGCCGAGCACGCCCTTGAGCAACTGCCGGGTGTCGAGCGTCGGGCGCAGATCCCGCCCCTCGAACAGCTGGTTCGACGCCAGCCCCGGCCAGTCCGCGATCACCTGACCCCCGCGTACCGCACCGCCGAACAGCAGCGCTGCGCCGCCCGTGCCGTGATCAGTGCCGCCGGTGCCGTTGGTGGCCACCGTCCGGCCGAACTCGGTTGAGACCAGCACCACAGTCTTCGACCAGACCTCCGGCGAGAGCGTCGCCTTGAAGGTCAGCAGACCATTGGCCAGCGCTTCGAGCCGGCGGTCGAGTGCACCGCCCGCCTTGCCCTGCCCCGCGTGGGTGTCCCAGCCGGAGAACTCCATGGCTGCGATCCGGGGACCGTCGTCGGCTTCGAGGAAACGGCCGGTGGCGGAGAACAGCTGGTCGAACAGTGCCAGCCCGCGCTTGCCGCCGCCGGAGTCCATGACCATGGCCTGCTCCTGCAGGTTCAGGGCCGCCGTGAAGCTGTCGGCGAGCTGCGGGTCCTGATTGTAGAGCCGCGAGAGGTCGGCGAGGAAGGCTTCGTCACCATCGCGCTGCACCTTGGGCGCCCACGTGGCGACGGGCACCTCACCACGCAGCGAGGTCGGCAAGCCGCCGCCGACCGCGATTCCCGCGCCCGAGGCACCACCGATCACGCCAAGGGTTCGATTGAGCCAGCCGGTGGCGGTCCCGACGGGCTTGTCCAGCCCGGTTTCGAGGATCGACTGCGCGTCAAAGTGCGAGCGCGTGCGGTAGGGGATGGCGAGGCCCTGAACCGGCAGCAACTCGCCTTCGAGGAAGGCCGGTGCCAGCGGCGACAGGCCGGGCGCAAGGGCAAAGGTGCTGTCCAGCGGCGTCAGCACGCTGCGGTCGTAGGCGAGCTGGCCGCGCGCAGAGGCGTAGGCCGGGTCACCGTAGGGCACGACGGCGTGCAGGCCGTCCATGGCCCCGCGCAGCAGCACGAACACAAAACGCTGGTCGGTCGCCGATTGGGCAAAGCTGATCGAGGGCGCAAAGCTGGTCGCCAGACCCCCGGCGCAGGCGGAGGCAAGGAAGGCGCGTCGGTTGAGAAAGGACTGGTTCACGGGTCATCTCCACTGAAAATCGGGGCTGGCAAAAACCAGCGTCGCCTGATCAGCGGCGCTGGATTGCTCGGCGAGGAGGGCATTGAGCAGGGCGGGGTCACGCACTTCCATGACGTCTTGGGCGAAGGCCCCGACATCGGACAGGCGGGCACGCGCGCGCTTGGTCACCATCCGGGCAAGGTCGGCGCGGCGCAGCAAGCCGTCGGGGTCGCCCCAATCAGCGACCTCGTCGCTGTACCCGGCCGGAGACGGCGGCGACCACGGGGTGTGGCGCAGGGCGGTCAGGGCAGAGACGGCTTTGCGATCCACCTTTGACAGGCCGAGGCCCCGGCCCATGGCGATCAGAAATTCCTGCGGCGAGCGGATCTTGCGTTCGGGGCCATAGAAGGCGCCGTCGAGGTCGAGCAGCGCCAGACTGACTTCGGCCAGATCACCGTCGGTGTCGAGGTATACGCCCGCGATGATGTCGATATCGAGCGGGTGCGGCCGGTCGCTGACGAAGTGCCGGACCAGCTTGGTCGCAAGGAACCGCGCCGTCGACGGGTGGCGGCACAGGTTGGCAATGGCGGCCGTGCCTTCGTTCTCACCGCCCTGGGGGTAGCGGCGACCGAGCAGGGTCTTGGACCCCGGCTCGTGCATGGCATCGGCAAAGGCGAAGGGCTTGACCGGCCCGGTGTTGCGCTGGCGAACGTAGCCGCCGATGGTCCAGCCGGTGAGGATCAGCGCCAGCTGCTCCACGTCGCGCTGGTCGTAGCCCCCATCGACGCCGAGGGTGTGCAGCTCGAGCAGCTCGCGGGCGTAGTTCTCGTTGAGGCCACGGCGATTGTTCCGACCGGCGCGGGCATTGGGCCCGATCGAGCGGACCTGATCGAGGTAGATCAGCATCGCCGGGTGACGGGCGCTGGCCTGCACCATGTCCTCGAACCGGCCGAAGACGTGCGGGCGGATGGCCTCGCGCTCATAG
>Ga0163109_10003189_pt1 | contig 12558 bp, 10 predicted proteins | sample CRUFie1St13metaG_FD_108704 | JGI IMG/M metagenome (GOLD analysis project Ga0163109, IMG submission 108704) | Marine microbial communities from the Costa Rica Dome - CRUD Field 142mm St13 metaG | ecosystem: Environmental > Aquatic > Marine > Oceanic > Photic zone | place: Costa Rica: the Eastern... | reverse complement strand
TAATTTCTTTCAAAGCCATTATGGCTGCTTTTAGCTCCATCTTATTATTAGTTGTGGAAATATCTCCTCCATAAAGCTGTTTACTTGATTCACCATACTCAATAAGCACTCCCCAACCTCCTGGTCCAGGATTACCTCTGCAAGCTCCATCAGTGTAAATAATTACAGTTTTCATCTCGTTAGTTGTAAAATTTGCATGTGATTAATATTAAACCATTAAAGGCATACACTGATAATTATATTTGGTTGCTTGAAACTAATGAAGAGGTTTCTGTTGTTGATCCAGGTGATGCTAAACCCGTACTAGATTATCTTCGTAAAACGAATAAAAATTTAAAGGATATTCTAATAACTCATCACCATTTTGATCATACTGCCGGAGTTCCTGAATTAGAAAGTATAATTTCTGGTTCTATTTATGGGCCTAAAGATAGTTATGAACTGATAAAAGAGGAAGTCACTCAAGGAGATACTCTATCTAGTTTGGGAATAAGATTTGAAATCATTGAAGTTCCAGGCCACACTCTTGATCACATAGCTTTTTACAGTGAGGAACATAATATTCTCTTTTGCGGAGATACCTTATTTGCTGGTGGATGTGGAAGAGTTTTTGAAGGTACATTTGACCAAATGTTTGAATCTCTTAATAAATTAAAGCAATTACCAGACAGTACACAAATCTATTGTGGCCATGAGTATACAAAGAGCAACTTACTATTTTCAGTCGAAGTAGAGCCGGAAAATAATGACCTAATAATGAGAAATACTAAAATTGACAATCTTCTTTTAGAAAATGGTTCCTCACTCCCCTCCTCTATTGAGCTTGAAAAAAAAACAAATCCTTTTTTAAGATGTGATGTGTTAGGTGATAATATTCAACTTATACAAAAATTTGGATTTAATAATCCTTCGGAAAAAGAAATTTTCAAATGTATTCGAGAATGGAAAGATTCAACATAAAATATCTAATTATCATTTTACTTTTATCTGGCTGTCAAACTTTAGAAATCGCCAATAATGATTCCTTTGAATTGATTCCTGATCTCTCTATTTCAAAAAATGAAGGAGCTGTCGAGACTAATCAATTAATTGAGGTCACCAATATTGAGCCATCTGTTCAAGAAACAATCAGTATCTGGGAAGTTTTAAAAAATGAAGCTGTAATTAAAGATTATGAAATTGATGATTTAACACTTTATTACATGAATCAACATCTTAAAAACGTAGACCTTTTCGAAAACTATCTAGAAAACTCTTATTATTTCTTATATTACGTTATTGAAGAACTTAAAAGGAATGACTTGCCTATTGAGCTTGCTTTTTTGCCATTTATTGAAAGTAGCTATGATCCATTCTCTATATCTTCATCTGGAGCAGTTGGATTGTGGCAAATAATGCCGAAAACAGCGGAATTGCTTGGATTAAAAGAAAATTGGTGGGTTGAAGAGAGGCATGATCCATATAAGTCAACAGATGCAGCTATTAGATACATTGACTATCTATACAAAAGATTTAATCAAGATATTTATCTTGTCTTGGTTGCATATAATGCTGGTCCAACTTTTACTTCAAAGGCTATTCAAAGAAGTCCAAGAAAAACTTCATTTTTTTCTTATAAAGACTTACCGCTGTCTGCTCAAACCAGAAACTATATTCCAAAATTTTTAGCATTAATTGAGCTTATTAACAATAATGAAAAATATAATATTGATCTTCCAGATATTCCCTATTCAATGGTGGTAGATAAAATTTCTTTTAAAGAGCAGATAGAGATCTTAAACTTTAGTGATTTTCTTAATCTAAAACCTGAACTTCTTTATAAGCTTAATGCAGGTTACACAAAATGGGCTACTGACCCAAATATGGTAAGTACTTTTTATATTCCAGTTGAAAATAAAATTAAATATGAAACTAATGGACAAGAATATGTTCAATCACAAAAAATAAACTGGATTTCACATGACGTTTCAAGAGGTGAGAGTTTATGGGTGTTGGCAAAAAAATATAAAACAAAAATTGATATTATCAGGCAAGTAAATCAGCTTGAGTCAGATACATTGTCAATAAATCAAGTGTTGCTAATTCCTGTTGGGCAAGCATCATCTAATATACTTATCCCCTTCGAAGCCCATGTAGTAAGCGAAGGTGATACCCTATGGGGTTTAGCAAGAAGGTTTGGGGTTTCTGAAAAAAAGATAATAGATATAAATAACCTTGATCCTGGCTCAGTGTTAAAAATTGGGCAAGTTCTAAACATAGGCAACAAAAATATCTATAGAAATATAGAGTCAAAGAAAAGAACAATTCTCTATTCAGTAAAACAGGGTGATAACTTATCAAAGATTTCAAAACTTTTTAATGTGCCTATTAAAACAATCAAGCAAGATAATGAAAATCTAGATATTATAAGACCGGGTCAAATTTTAAAAATCACAATAAAAGCTTTTTAGTTATCAGAGGTCTTTGGATCAAGCGCATCTCTAAGGCCATCTCCAAAGAAATTTAACGCAAAGAGAGTAATAGTAAAAGTTAAACCGGGATATATCAGCAACCAATAATGCTCTTCCATTGATTCAACGCCATATCTTATCAAGGTTCCCCAGCTACTCATTGGTGGCTGGATACCTAAACCGAGGAAACTTAAAAATGCTTCTAACAACATAACTTGCGGAATGGTAAGTGTTGCGTAGACAGCTATTGGTCCAAGAATATTTGGAAGTATATGCCTTCTGAACATTGAAAAATTACTAACTCCCATAACTTGAGCTGCCTGAACAAACTCTTGGTTTTTTAAACCAATTACTTGAGCTCTAACAATCCTTGCCATTGTCAGCCACTCAACAGCACCGATAGCTGCAAATAAAAGCCATATGTTTCTTCCAAAGATAACCATTAATAGAATAATAAAAATAATAAATGGCAATCCATATAAAACATCAACTATTCTCATCATTATTGAGTCAACTCTTCCACCAAAATAGCCAGCAATAATCCCCCAGCTGACCCCAATGACTAAAGCCACTCCTGTTGCAACAAAACCAACCAATAAAGAGATTCTAGCTCCATATAAAAGCCTACTTAATAAATCTCTTCCAAGTACATCAGTGCCTAGCAAGTGCTCTGCAGAGGGCGGAGAAGCTCCAATATCTAGATTTTGGTAGGAATAGGAATAGGGAGCAATCCAAGGAGCAAATATAGCAAGTATTATAAGTACAAGTATTGTGATACCTCCAATCATAGCCGCCCTATTTTGAATAAGTCTCCTTACTGCATCCTGCCAAAGAGAAGAATTATTCATAAATTTTCTCTTGCCCTTGGGTTTAATAAAAGCACGGCTAAATCAGATAGTAAGTTAAAGAATATTATCATCGCTGAGAAGAAAATCGTTGTTCCAAGAATCATTGTATAGTCTCTATTAAAAGCAGCTTCAACATAGAATCTTCCTAATCCAGGTATTTGAAATATTGTTTCTACAACAAATGAACCACCAAGCAATCCCGCAATTGCTGGACCCATAAATGAAACAACTGGCAATAATCCTCCCTGCATTGCATGCCTCGTAACAATACTAAACTCGTTGAGGCCTTTTGCTCTTGCAGTCCTAATGAAATCTTGGCCAAGAACCTCTAGCATGCCACCCCGACTCAGCCTGGCTATATAGGCAGCATATGCAAAGCCTAAAGTTATTGAGGGTAGCAGTTTATCTCCCGATAGAGTATCCCAACCAGAAACAGGTAGTACTTCAAAATTTATACCAAAAACTAAAACTAGAAGTGGGCCCATTAAAAATGTTGGAACACATATTCCTAGCATCGCAATTGCCATTGGGAAATAATCTAAAAAAGTATTTCTTTTTAAAGCAGCTAGAACACCAGAAAATATGCCAAGTGCAACTGCAATCATTAAAGCATAGAATGCCAACTCGAAGGTTATGGGAAGTCCTGTATATATCATTTCAGAAACTGATCTTCCTGGATATCTAAAAGAAGGGCCAAAATCTCCAACTATAACTCCTGACATATAATCAAAGTATTGTTCATGAAGTGGAGCATCGAGGTTATAAGCTGCATTTAGGTTCTTCATTACTTGCGGCGAAACAACTTTGTCAGCATCGAATGGTCCACCTGGAGCCAATCTAATAAAAAAGAATGTAAGACTTGCAACTACAATTAAAACAGGGATTGCTATTAATACCCTTCTTATTAAAATATTAAGCATTAATTTTTTTAGTCTCGCTCTAGATAAAGTGTTTTCGGATGATGATGATCTAAATAATTTGGAAAGTATCCTTTTACATCAGGAGAAAGCTGATATGAACGGACATAAGTATAAATAGGAATTATTGGCAATTCATCAATAAGTATTTCTTCTGCCTCACCCAGAAGCCTATATCTCTCCTCTTGATCTACAGTTGCATTAGCTTTTCCAACTAAATAATCAAACTCTTGATTGCTCCATCCTGTCCTATTATTGCCTCTACCGGTCCTCATAATATCTAAGAAAGTATTTGGATCCTCATAATCACCAATCCATCCAGCTCTTGATATTTGATAATCCATTGAGTTTTGCCTACTCAAATAAACTTTCCAATCCATATTCTCTAGCTCTACACTGATTCCCAAGTTTTGCTGCCACATTTGTTGGATTGTTAAAGCTATTTTTCTATGATCTTCAGATGTGTTGTATAAAATTTGGAGAACTGGAAAATCTTCTGTGCTTTCATAGCCAGCCTCTGCAAGAAGTTGTCGAGCAAGCTCAGGATCATATGGAATTTCAGTATTTGGTTTATATCCAGCTGCGCCTGGAGGAGTAAACGAATATGCAGGAATTTGTCCACATTGGGTGACCTTTTCAGTTAGTTTTTCTCTATCAATTGCATAAGTTAAAGCTTTTCTTACCTTAACATTGTCAAGCGGCTTCACATTCACATTAGCTCGATAATAATAAGTTCCCATATATGGATCAATTCTAAGATTAGGATTTCCTTCCTCTCTCCAAACACCGCACTTTTGAGAGGGAACAGTTGATGTTAAATGAAGTTGCCCGGCTCTAAACATTCTTTCCTCAGTGTTAATGTCTGATACAGGATAAAAATGCATCTGATTAAGTTTTACATTTTTGGCATCCCAATAAAGGGGGTTTTTCTCAACAATAATTTTCTTATTCAACTCCCAAGATTTCAAATTCATAGGCCCATTACAAACAAAATTACCTGGTCTAGTCCATAGACCCTGCCTATCATCTATATCACCAAACTCAAGTACGGTTTCTTTGTGAACTGGCCATGTAGAATAATGACTTAATAGCCCTAGAAAAAAAGGAGTTGGATTATTAAGTTTAACCTGTAGAGTTTTTTCATCCAAAGCTTTCACTCCAACTTGAGAGAAATCAGTTATTACGCCAGTATTAAAATCTTCTGCACCCTCAACATAGTAGAGCATATCAGGGTACTGTGAACCAAGACTTGGGGTAAGTACTCTCATCCATGACCAGACAATATCTGCAGCAACAAAATCATCTCCATTTGACCACCTTGCATCTTTTCTGATGTTAAAAATATAAGTTTTACCATCTTCACTAATTTCCCAACTTTCCGCCATACCTGGAAGATTTGCTCCACCTTCTGGATTTGAAATCGTTAAACCTTCGCACATTGTTATAAGAAGATGATGCTCAGGGACTCCGGTAACAATATGTGGATCCAAGCCCTGGGGTTCGGAACCATTTCCAATATGCATTACTTGATCAATCAATCCTTGATCAACTGGTGAGACTGATGGACCGCAACCATAAAGAAGAATTGAAAATAACAGAAATAGATTTTTTTTCATAATTTTAGATGTTTAAATTAATTATATTATCTCTCACATTTTTGTTCATCTCTTTATCAACAATTGTATTCAATTTTACAAGTGATGTATTATCAATAAATTCATTGTATTCTGGAAGAAAGTTACTTATCTCATCTTCAGATGGTACGAGTATGTCTAATACTTTGATGATATAAACATCAGAGTTTAGTGAAGTTTTAACGTTGGTCTCATTTGTTTTAGAAGAAAAGATTACATTTAAAATATCTTGCGGAAATAATGTTGAATTTCTTTTAATGTTTGATAATTCATCTTGTAAAATATTTGGATTATTAGATAAAAATGACTCTTCATTTATATTAGTGAGGAGTTCCTGTTGCATAGATGGAATCAATTCTAAGGCTTCAAGCTCTCTCAACTGATCGAAAACTAAATCACTTACCTCATCAAAAGGCAATGGAGCAGGATCAGCAATCTCATTAATACTAGCAATTATGACTTTGTCATTAAGCTCAATAATTTCAGGAAAGTTATTTTCACTGTCTATATTGAATAAGAAATCTTTAACTTCCTGATCGTCGCTAATATCATTATTTTCATAGTATACGAGTTCTGTTTTTTTGAGATCTAAATTAAGTTGCTCTGCGATTAATTTAACAGAAAAACCATTTAAAATTAAATCTTCGATTTCATCTCTTAATTCAATCATTAATGCATATGATTCTGCATCAATTAATTCTTCAATAAACTCATTAGATACCTCCTCTAATGATTTAGGATCTTTTTTATCCTCCTCGGTAAATTTAATAATATGGAGAGTTTCTTCAAGCTCAATAATTGAGGAAACTTGACCAAGAGACATATCGTCAAGCGCATCTTCAAACTGATAAGGAAAACTATCACCACTCGAGAATCCAAGATCACCTCCAACTTCAGCTGAAACTAAGTCATCGCTATATTGTGAAACTGCATCATCAAAAGAAAGGTTTGCTGCTAAATCTGACTCAACAGATTTTAAAACATTATATGCCTCTTCTTTAGAATCATAATTAGAAACTTCTATCATGATATGAGAAATCCTTCTTTGAGTATTAGCATTTAGGGACTTAAGGTAAGCTTCATACTCACTCTCGATAAATCCTTCGGGAATTTCAATAATTTCTTTAAATTGATTTTGGGAAAGAGACAAGTAATTAAAAGATCTTTTTTCTTCATCCATGAAAAGTAAATTATTATCGTCATAAAAATTTAAAGCATCTTCAAGACTGGGATTAATTGAATCCTTTAGAGAATCAAAATCAATCTTAATATATTTAACATTTCTTCCTTGCTCAATAATCTTAATTTGATTTACTAGCTCAGATTCAATAAAGAAGTTTGATTGTGAGATTGCTGATAACAATTCCCCAACTAAGGATGTATTTTGAACATATTCAATATACTCATTTGGAAGAATACCATTAGCACGAACAGTAGCTTCAAAAATATTTTGATCGAATAATCCATTAGTTTGAAAAGATGGTTCTAACATGATTTGTTTTTTTGCATCTAATTCTGAAAATGATAAATTCATTTTTTGAGCCTGCGAAAGTAAAACTTTTTGATTGATTATTTCGTTTTTTACTAATGCGTTAAAGACGCCTTCATCCAGCAATTCAACATTAAAATCATCTCCGTAAATTTGTTGCAATCTTGCATTTGCATTTGTGATAGCTACATTAACATCAAAGGAAGTAACAGTGAGTCCGTTAACCTTTCCAAAATTAGAAAATGAGGTACTAAAAGAACTTGAACCAAAAAAAGCAAAAGGTATTGCTAACAAAATGGCTATAACTGCCAGCCTTCTTCCTGATAAAAATGATCTTAGCTTGTCCATGTGAATGATTATAATAAAAAAGGGTGCAAAATATGCACCCTAATTAATTTTTAAAAAGAATTATTAGCCGAGTTTAACTTTATCCTTTAATGCTTTACCAGCTTTAAATCCTGGAACTTTTGATGCAGCAATTTGCATTGTTGCGCCAGTCTGTGGATTTCTACCCATTCTCGCAGCTCTGTGTCTCACAGAAAATGTACCAAATCCAACTAAAGCAACAGAATCCCCATTTCCTAAAGCATCTCCAACTGAACCAAGAACTGCATCAACAGCTCTCCCTGCTTCAGCTTTAGACATATCTGCTCTTGAAGCTACTGCATCTACTAAATCTGATTTATTCATTTAATCTCCTCTAAATTGAAAAATTTACTCTTCTATGAAAAGCTAGAAACCCTAAAAAGTCAAGCTTTTCAAGGATTTTTTAATAAAGCAGTATCAGTGACTACTTAGAGACTTTTGATTTTTTTTTGATCTTGTTTTGAAACTGGTTGATTTATTAATTGCTTTAGGTTGAGTCTCAAGTGAGTGCATTATAGCCTCATCAATCCATTCTACTGGAATAATATCAAGTTTTTTTGTGATGACATCAGGGATTTCCTTCAGATCAGCCTTATTATCATTGGGTATTATTACTTTTTTAATGCCACCTCTCTTTGCAGCTAATAATTTTTCTTTAAGACCGCCAATTTTTAAAATCTGGCCTCTAAGAGTTATTTCACCAGTCATAGCAACATCAGATCTCACCGGTATTTCAGTAAAAGCAGATATCAAAGCGGTTGTCATACCAACGCCAGCGCTTGGGCCATCTTTTGGTGTTGCACCTTCGGGAACATGAATATGGGTATCAAATTTTTCATAGAAGTCCTTCTTTATGCCCAAAGAATCAGCTCTTGATCTAACCACTGTAAGAGCTGCTTGAATGGATTCTTGCATAACTTTACCAAGAGAGCCTGTCTTAATAGTTTTACCCTTGCCAGCCACCTTAGATGCTTCAATTGTAAGCAATTCACCTCCAACCTCTGTCCATGCTAAACCGCACACTTGGCCGATTGTATTAGATGATTCAGCTTCGCCAAACTTGAATTTTCTGACCCCAGAATATTTTTCTAAGTTTTTAGAATCTATTTTTGTTGCTATTTTCTTTTTAGACATTAGTCTTTCTTTAACAATCTTTCTTAAAATCTTTGAGATTTGCCTTTCAAGACCTCTTACACCGGCTTCTCGTGTGTAATACCTAATTAGATCTAAAAGGACCTTTTTATTTATATTCAATTCTTTGTCTTCAAGCCCATTTCTTTCAAGCTGTTTAGGAAGAAGATAGTTCTGAGCAATTTGCAGCTTTTCATCTTCAATGTACCCAGGAATTCTAATTATTTCCATTCTATCTAAAAGTGGTCCAGGAATATTTAAACTATTAGCCGTGCATACAAACATTACTTCTGATAGATCATAATCTACTTCAAGATAATGATCACTGAATGAAGTATTTTGCTCAGGATCTAAGACTTCCAACAATGCAGAGGCTGGATCTCCTCTGTGATCCATACCAATTTTATCTACTTCATCCAACAAGAAAAGAGGATTTTTTACACCAACTTTTGTTAGTTTTTGGATAATTTTTCCAGGCATAGAGCCGATATATGTTCTTCTATGACCTCTTATTTCAGCCTCATCTCTTACACCTCCAAGAGACATTCTTATAAATTTTCTATTAGTAGCTCTTGCTATGGACTCTCCAAGAGATGTTTTGCCTACACCAGGAGGACCTACAAGGCACAAAACAGGAGCTTTAAGATTTTTAACTCTTTTTTGAACTGCAAGGTACTCTAAAATTCTATCTTTCACTTCTTCAAGACCATAATGATCATCATTAAGGGTATCAAGAGCAGCTTTAATATCAGATTTAACTTTTCCTCTTTTTTTCCATGGAACGTCAATTAAACACTCAAGATATGAACGAATTACTGAAGCTTCTGCCGAAGTTGGGGACATCATTTTAAATTTTGAGAACTCACTCTTGGCTTTTTTCATTGCCTCTTTTGACATCCCAGAATCTTCAATTTTATTTTTTAATACCTCAAACTCATCTCCCTCTTCACCCATCTCACCAAGCTCTTTTTGGGCAGCTTTAATCTTTTCATTTAGATAATATTCTCTCTGAGATTTTTCCATCTGTTTCTTAACTCTTGACCTAATTCTTTTCTCAACATCTATGACATCCAGCTGTGACTCTATAAATGTCAAAATGCTTTCTGACCTTTTTTGAAGATCGAAGATTTCTAAAATTTCTTGTTTTTGAAAAGTATCAATATTTAAATGATTTACTATGTTATCAATTAGCTTTGAAAGATCATCTATAGCATCAATTGTAGATAAAATCTCGGGGGGAATTTTTTTTGTAGATGAAACATAATCATTGAACTTTTGTTTGATAAATCTAACAAGGTTCATTGAATCAGAAACTTTGATAATATCATCATCAATTTCTGTTACTGTAGCTTTGGTTAAACCTTTAGATTCAGCAATTTTATCGATTTTGCATCTCTTAGCCCCTTCAACTAAAACTTTCATTGTGCCATCGGGTAGTTTGATGAGTTGGAGCAAGTTACTTACAGTTCCAAAGTTATATATGTCTTTAAAAGTTGGGTCTTCATTTGAAGCATCTTTTTGAGCTACTAAAACAAGCTTTTTATCCGAAGCCATGGCCGAATTTAGAGCTTCAATAGATTTTGATCTTCCAACAAATAAGGTTGTGACAATTCCAGGAAAGACAACAACATCTCTTAATGGAATTATTGGATAATCTTTTGTGACTTTAACCATTATCTATATTTAAGGACTAATTAATAATTATCAATTAGCTTGCTGAGGATTTCTTTTTAGGAGTTTTAAAGACTTTAATAGGCTCTGAACCATTATCAGCAGAGTTCTCATCGATTATAACTTTTTCTAAGTCTTCGTTCGGTAACTCAAACATTACATCCATGAGTATGTCTTCAAGTATAGACCTTAAGCCTCTAGCTCCAGTTTTCCTAGCAATAGCTCTTTTTGCAATACTTTTTAAAGCTTCTTCTCTAAAACTGAGATCTACTGAATCTATCTCAAATAAATATTTATACTGATTTACCAGCGCATTTTTAGGTTCTTGAAGAATTCTAACAAGGGCATCTTCATCTAATTCATGAAGGATACTAATAACAGGAAGTCTTCCTACAAATTCAGGAATTAATCCAAATTTTACTAAATCCTCAGGCTCAACATTATCAATGTTCATTTTAACTTCTTCTTTATCATTAGCTGCATTTACTTCAGCGGAAAATCCAATTCCAGTTTTATCAGTTCTATCCCTAATAACTTTATCAAGACCAGAAAAAGCCCCGCCACAAATAAATAAAATATTAGATGTATCAACCTGAATAAATTCTTGCTGCGGATGCTTTCTCCCTCCCTGAGGGGGAATTGAAGCAATTGTTCCTTCAATAAGCTTTAAAAGAGCTTGCTGAACTCCTTCACCTGAAACATCTCTTGTGATGGAGGGATTATCAGTTTTGCGAGCAATCTTATCTATTTCATCGATGTAAACAATACCAAGTTGAGCTTTCTCAGGGTCATAGTCACATTTTTGAAGAAGCTTTTGGATAATGTTTTCAACATCCTCACCAACATAACCGGCCTCTGTTAGAGTTGTAGCATCAGCAATCGTGAAAGGTACATTTAATATTTTGGCAAGTGTTTGAGCTAAAAGAGTTTTTCCACTTCCTGTTGGTCCCAATAAAAGAACGTTACTTTTTTGAAGTTCAACATCATCTACTTTTGAATTTTTTAATCTTTTGTAATGATTATAAACAGCAACTGAAAGAACTTTCTTTGCTTTATCCTGACCTATAACATAATCATCAAGTTTTTGATATATCTCTAGTGGTGATAGAAGATTATTCTCGCTATCTGATTCTTGATGCTTTACTTCTTCTTCTATTATGTCATTACATAAATCAACACATTCGTTGCAAATGTAGACACTAGGACCAGCAATTAACTTTTTTACTTCATCTTGATTCTTTCCACAAAAGGAACAATGAAGTTTTTTTTGTTCTTTAGTATCAGTCATTAGCTTCTTTCTTCTAATATATCGTCAATGATTCCATATTTTTTTGCTTCCTCAGCATTAAGGAAGTTGTCTCTATCAGTATCTTTTTCAACTGTCTTTAAATTCTTTCCTGTATGCTTTGATAATATTTCGTTAACTTTTTTCTTCATTAGCAATATCTCTTGAGCATGAATTTCAATATCTGAGGCTTGGCCTTGAAAACCTCCGAGTGGCTGATGGATCATTATTCTTGAATTAGGTAAAGCAAATCGTTTCCCTTTTTCACCTCCAGCAAGAAGCAATGCTCCCATTGAGGCAGCTTGACCAATGCATAAAGTAGATATAGACGGGGATACAAACTGCATCGTGTCATAAATTGCTAAACCAGATGATATGACGCCGCCTGGTGAGTTAATATAAATGCTGATGTCTTTCTTGGGATTTTCTGATTCAAGAAATAATAATTGAGCAACTACAAGATTTGAGACTTGATCATTAATTGGTCCTGTTAAGAAAATAACTCGCTCTTTTAATAGTCTTGAATATATATCGAATGCACGTTCACCTCTGGCAGTTTGCTCGACCACCATAGGTATTAAAGTTGAATTATGTTCTTCCATTAATATTTCGATAAATCCTTAAAATTAATAACCTTATCTCTAGATTTAAGATCATTATCTAATTTTTCAACCAACTGATTCTCAAGAACTATCATTCTATATTGATCCAACTGATTAGGTTGATTATATACCCAAGTCTCAAATTGTTTAGGATCTTTATATCTT
>Ga0163109_10003188_pt1 | contig 12563 bp, 15 predicted proteins | sample CRUFie1St13metaG_FD_108704 | JGI IMG/M metagenome (GOLD analysis project Ga0163109, IMG submission 108704) | Marine microbial communities from the Costa Rica Dome - CRUD Field 142mm St13 metaG | ecosystem: Environmental > Aquatic > Marine > Oceanic > Photic zone | place: Costa Rica: the Eastern... | reverse complement strand
GGAAGCTCGGAAGCTCGGAAGCTCGGAAGTTCAAAGGTAGTTAGACTCAGGGCTTTGGTAAGATCCCGATCGCCTCAGTCTCCAGACTACCCAGATACAGCGTGTCGCCGCAGGGTGTGACTCCGGTGATGTATTGAAAAGAATTGTCCTGATCCTGCAGGTTATGAATCACCTCACCCTCGAGGTTCACGCCGACAACAAAGCTTGCGGGCTGCGCGGCGGCTTCGAGCCACGGGATTGGCAGGAAGGACAGCAGTGCCCTCAGTCGCGGCAAAGAGGCCAGTGAATCAAGGCTTGCGCGCAGTGATGGCATGGCAACCCAAAAGGTGTTTTCGCCGTCAAAACGGATATTGTCCGGCGTGCCCGGTAACTCGTCGATAAAGACATCCTGCTGGCCAGCTTTTTCACCCTTCAACCACAGCCGGTGTACCCGCCCCATGCCGGTCTCATTGACCAGCACATAGTCCTCGTTCGGGCCCAGGGTCACACCGTTGGCAAAGAAGAGGCTGTCCATCATGACCGTCGTTTGTTGCGTTGCGGGGTCATAGCGGAGCAATCTGCCCGTGCGACTCCCCTCAAAAAAATCGAGCGCGACCTGTGTGTAGTCGAAGCGCTGGCTGGCGTCGGAAAACCAAATGCGCCCGCTACTATCAACGTCAAGATCATCAACAAAGCGCAGGGGCACGCCGTCGAGATCAGTAGCGACTGCGGTGATGTCACCGTTGGCATCCATATGCAGCAAGCCCGCCATGGAATCAGCGATCCAGAGCCCGCCTAGCCCGTCGGGTCTCAGACCCAGTGGTCGCCCGCCGGTGTTGCCCAGCTCTAACCAACCCAACCCCGTGTCGGACTGCAACACAGCGCCGCCATCGAGGCTGGTGTAGAGCCTGCCCTCGGCATCACAGGCCACGTGTTCAGGAGCAGTGCCAACCGGTATCTCGGTTATCGCCGAAAGTGCTTGATTGGGCGCGAAGACGCCAGTCAACCCGGGGTTAGGGGGCGGAGCCCAACTAACGGCGTTAACAGGCGCCCATCGAGGCAACAAGAACAGGGAAATCAGCCCCAGAGCAACAAGGCTGATCGCAACTTTCGCAACGCGTTTCACGGGTCGGGACCTTGATTACATGTGGTCGGGCGTGGTGCTGGGGGGTGGTTCTGAGGTTGAAGCGCAGCCCACGCTCAGCAGGAGGGTTAGGGCGCTCACAATGGCAATCGTTTTGTTCATGGTGTCTGTCCTCTTCATCGATCCTTGATAGGGAGCCTCGTTAAGACACTTTCCGGCGCTAATGTGCCAGAAGGTGCCCCCCTTTTATAACTTATTTGTCGTGATTCGCTAATGGTGAAAAGTCGAATTGCGGGGCACTGAAGCCGTTCTTCGGCTGCGGCGGGCAGTTTGACGGCGTTGGAGACGGAGTGGCGGGGCGTTCTTGAAGCGCCTGCAACACAACAGTATTCTCGTCCTCGTTACTGCTGAAGACACAGCGCGGTATGCCCCGCCAACAGGAGAGAAGCCATGAATCAGGCCCTACCGAAACGCGCCCAGTTTCATCATATGAAAGATGGCACACAGGAAGATTGGGAAATCATCGGCGCCGAATTTTTCGAGTTTCGGGGTGACGTATGCAAACGGATTAAGGCTCACCTTATGTTGCTTGAGGGTGATTGCGGAGGCTTTGCCATAGACCGACTGACCCACAGCCTGCAAACTGCCACGCTGGCCCATAAAGATGGGAAAGATGAAGAGTACGTGGTGTGTGCCCTTCTGCACGACATTGGCGACACGCTGGGCCCCGCTAACCATGCCGATGTCGCGGCCGTGCTTCTGGAACCCTACGTGAGCGAAGCTAATCACTGGATGGTCAAGCATCACGCTATTTTTCAGGGGTACTACTTTTTTCATTACATGGGCCTCGACAGGGATCTCAGGGATCAATACAAGGACCATCCTCACTACGAACGCACGTTGGAATTCATTGAAAAATACGACGCCCCCGCCTTCGACCCCGAGGCAGAGTGCTACGAACTGTCATTTTTCGAGCCTATGATGGAACGCGTGTTTAAAGAGCCCAAGCGATCTCTGTATATCAGCGATTCTGATTGATCCGTTCCCGGTGGGCTCTGGGGTGGAGTCCGTCGTGAAATTGCTTTTCATTTGTACCCACAACCGTTGTCGCAGCATTTTATGTGAGGCCATTGCGTCTCATCGTGGTGCTGGTGCTCTTCAGGCGGCCAGCGCAGGCAGTGCTCCGGTTGATGCCGTGCACCCTCTGACCCTCCGTTATCTCGAAGAGCGCGGTTACCAAACGACTGGATTGCAGTGCCAGTCATGGCATGAGCTTGAGGACTTTGACCCTGATCGGGTAATCACCGTCTGTGACAGCGCAGCCGGGGAGGCCTGCCCGCTCTGGATGGGTGAAGTCGACAAGCACCACTGGGGGCTGCCCGATCCGTCCCGAGCAGAAGGCGACGCCGCGGCTATTCGCAGCGCGTTCATGGCGGTAATTGATCGTATTGAGAACAAAGTCGATGAGTGGGTGCGAGGGAGTGAATCCTGAGTGTGTGATGCCATGGCTGTGACAGGAGTTCGCGATGGGCATTTTTGAACGGTACCTAAGTGTTTGGGTGGGCCTCTGTATCCTCCTTGGCGTTGTGCTGGGTACCGCAGTGTCGAGCATCTTCGCGGCGCTTGCCGCCGTGGTAGGAATGCTGGTCAAAGTACTCGTGAGAATCTCGCTGGCGGCCATTGTGAATCGCACGCGCTGGTGGCCTGATCCGGCCTCGCGAGGGTGGCCTCGCCCTGATACGATCGGTTAAATAGTGAGTGCGTCGCGATGGCCTCGCGGTCGTGATCCCACAAGACTACAGAACAAAGTAATAAGGAGAGCCGCCATGACCGTGGCCTATCAACTCGAAGAAGCGGGCACCCGCTTGAGCCGCACCACCATTGAGCGCCGTCCGCTGGGGCCGCGGGATGTGCGTCTGGATTTGAAGTTCTGCGGCATCTGTCACTCGGATATTGTGGCGGCCAGTGACAAACTCGGTGGTGGCATATTCCCCATGGTGCCTGGACACGAGATGGTAGGTACTGTCTGCGAGATAGGCGCAGAAGTGCAGGGCGTGTCAGTCGGTGACGCTGTGGGAGTAGGGTGCATTGCCGACAGCTGTCGAAGCTGCCATTCCTGTGATGCCGGCGACGAGCACTATTGTGAAACCGGTTTTACGCTGAGCTTCAATAGCAAAGACCGCGAGGGGCACGTGAATTACGGGGGTTACGCCTCCGACTACGTGGTCGATTACGACTACCTCGTACCCATCCCGGCCGACGCGGATCTTGCGCGCATGGCGCCGCTCCTTTGCGGTGGCATCACGGTTTATACCCCGCTGAAACGTTTTAAGGTCGGCCCGGGCACCACGTTGTGTGTACTGGGTATGGGGGGGCTTGGCCATCTCGCGATCCAGTTTGCCAGCGCCATGGGTGCCCGCGTGGTTGTGGCTTCTCGCTCAGAAGCCAAGCGCGCTGACGCTACCCGTTTGGGCGCAGAGGCGGCACTTGATCCAGACTCTGAAGATTTGCAGGCGTGGATGGGGCAGGTGGATCTGATTCTGGATACGATCTCCAACCCGCATGATTTGAATCGCTGGTTTCCACTCCTCCGCCGGGGCGGCAAGCTCTGTTTGGTGGGTGTGCCCACGGATCAGCTGGAGATTTTCCCTGCGTTAATCATATTTGGCGACCGCGCCCTGGAAGGTTCTCTGATCGGCGGTGTCGCCGATACCCGGGAGATGATGCAGTTTGCCCACAGCCATGGTCTGGGCGCGGAGATCGAGCTGATTCAGCCCGATGAGATTGAGACCGCGTGGCAGCGGCTGCACGAGGGTGACGTGCAGTACCGGTTTGTGATCGATCTGGCGTCACTGGGCAGCGGCTGAGATTATTCTGCGGCCACGATGACCTGATTCCCTTGACGAAATTCGCTATCTTTGCAGGCCTCGTTTAACTGTTCTTCAATAAATGACGTTTGCGGCGCCCACATCACAACCGCCATCTGATCCACAGGCAGCTTCCGCCGCACAAAGCGAGGCGCAGGAAGCGTCAGTGGTGCTTAACGCGGTTCCCGTAACAGCGCCGCCCGCTACTGATTTTGCATCAGCCTGGCCGGCGTTCAACGGCCTGCCCCGCTGGCTCCAACAGGAGCTCCGCTCAGATCATGCGGGCGAGTTCGGCGCCGTCATGATTTATCGCGGTATTTTGGCAATCTCACGGGATGCGAGCGTCAGAGAATTTGCAGCATCGCATCTGCGCACCGAGCAAAAGCACCTTGCGCTGATGGAGGAGATTGTCCCGGAAGTGGGTCGCACGCGGTTATTGCCACTCTGGCGCGTCATGGGCTGGCTGACCGGCGCGTTGCCCGCACTATTCGGCCGGCAGGCGGTGTTCGCCACGATTGAGGCGGTGGAGACCTTTGTTGATCACCACTACGAGCAGCAGATTGTCCGACTGATGCCCGAGGGTGAACACGGCCCGTTGCGGCAGGTGCTCGTTGACTGCCAGGCAGATGAAGTCAGCCACCGTGACGAGGCCGCTCAGCTTGCAATGCCCCATCGTGGCCTTTTGATGCGTTTGTGGTGTGGCACTGTCGGTTTTGGTTCTGCCGCCGCAGTTGTGGCTGCAAAGAGGGTCTGAGAGACCCCTCAGAGCTACGGTCTTCTTCTCCAGTGCGCGGGGCAGACGTTTTATTGCTCAATTTACAAAATTACGACCAGCTCTCGGCTGCCCGAGCCAGTAATGTAAAAAGCTGCGAGTCGCGGCCTGCAGGGGTGGATCTCAATAGACCGAATCATCGCGATGACATCCCAGTGGACCCTCCGGGGCTGTCCGATCTACCGACTCAACTTTTTTCCTGTAGCGAGGTAGCTCTTAGCGGCGACTCTCCGCTGCTGGCAAGCCATCTCAAGATATTGATAGCATGAAGCGGTCTGAGGATAAGAATTGAGGTGCGAAATGCGGCAGATCAGTGTCACAGCGTTATCCATACTCTTCGTTTTTCTCTGCTCCGCCCCGCTGAGAGCGGCAGAGGTGTCTTCTGCCAATATCTCCTTAGACCCTGTCCATGATGCTGCTGGTTGCGCACTGATTACACAAAATGGTTACGCTGGGAGCGACCGCCAGCTATTTATTCCCACTGTAACTGCGTACTACAGTGCAAAAGATTACACGCCCAATGCCAGCAGCAGCTGGTTCATCACTGTTGAGGCTTTTGATCCTAATCAGAGGCTGGACCAGCAGGCTCTGGCGGTCGATCCCGATTGGGGTATGGGCATGTACCGCGCCCAGGCACAGCTTACTGCAGGCAGCCGATATTACGTATGGGCGGCCTTCACAGGAGGCTACGGGGTTGTCGGTGATTGCCAGGCAGACGGCGGCACAGAATCCGTCAGCATGCGAGTCGTTGGGGAGGATTCCGGTCTGCCTGACGCACCCACTGGTATTTCTCCTTCGGCCACCGATGGAGGAGCAACTATCAGCTTCACTGCAGGGTCAGCAAACGACAGTCCCATCTCTAACTACGAAACGGGGACATTTAACGGTATACAGTGGAACTTTACGCCGCTGAACCCAGCCGATTCATCCAGTCCGATCTCTGTGACTGGGCTCACCAATGGCGTGAGCGTCACCATGAAATTGAGGGCCGTCAATGCAAACGGCGTCAGCCCTTTCTCTGACAGCTTCAGTTTTACGCCAGCTTCACTCGACGCTGATAGCGACGGAATCAATGATGGCGCAGACAACTGTCCTTCGGTCTCCAATGCAGTGCAGTCCGACGTCGACGCTGACGGGATCGGCGATAGCTGCGATGGCACAGATGGGCGCAATCTTTCTGGCGGGCTCGCTACGCTCACAGATGAACAAGAAATTCAGTTGGTCTACGTCGGTCTGCTAGGGCGGGCAGCGGACCGCCCTGGCTTTAATTACTGGCTAGACGAGATATCTTACGGTCTGCTGACGATTCAAGACTTGCGTTTCAATATCGTGAATTATCAGACCGAATACCTAACTGGTCTGGGGCTCTTGGGTCGATACGATTTAATAGCCGAGCTTTATGACAACTTGTTCACCAGAGCGCCCGACGCTGCCGGTCACGCCTACTGGGCTACCGGGGGAGGCGCTTCTGTGGCGATCGATAGCCTTGTACTTGCGCTGATGAATGGGGCGGGAACGTCTGATACGGCAGCGCTGCTCAACAAAGCTGAGGTGGCGACCTTCTACAAAGACCGCTATTCGTCGTATTCGCGGGTCGATGCAAGTCTGGTGATTCAATTGGTAGACAGCTCCATGGCATCGGTAGAAACCGCTAAGGCCGCCGTCCTCGGATTGTGACGTTTTGCTGAAGAGTCGGGTTGCACAGGCTGCCTTTTCAGGCCCGTCCTGTGTGCGACCCGGCAGTCGATCGTTAGATGAAGTTTACTGACCGTCGATTTCTGCCAATCTTGGATCATTGGGGAAAATCCAGTCGTCACTGATAACCGGCGGCACCCGAAGATTAGCGGGTATGTGCTCCGGGCCGATCATCAGATCCGCACGTTGATTCCAATGGTAAATACGTGCCTCTTGGTAGCTCAGCGGTACGCCCTTGAAGCCAGGCGATTCCATTGAGCGTTGGATTTGCGTGCCAAATTCGGTGTCTTCAAGCAGGATGTCGCAGAGCCGCTCGCCGTTATTAACGGTCCAGTAATCTGGACCCTCGCCGTCGCCCCAGTCTGGCGCAATGGTCCAGCATTCCAGCCGACATTTATCGATCCCGTTGGGCCAAAACAGTAGCGGCGCCAGCACAAATTCGGTGAGTTGGGACACCCAGTTAGGGAAGATCCCATAGGACTGGATACAGGTACGGGCGATTTCGCCCACCGTCGCAATCTCGGCGCGCGCGCCCACGTCCCGGGTCGACTCGGCATCTTGTTTTTCATCGACACGCGGCGGCGGCGCTACCATCCGCCCATGGCCATTGGCATAGAGCGTGTTCACATTGCGTCTATGGTCAAGCAACGGCGCAACGGTGGTGGGATGAATGTTGGGTACGTGATAGACCTCGGTATTCGCCTCCATCGCGATCTTCCAGTTGCAGTCGAGGTCGAAGCTGTGCCGCGCTGACAGCCGGCACTGATCGAATTGAAACTCCCGCCATTCATCGGCAATGGGCCCCAGCCAATCGAGCAGGCTGACTGCCTCATCATCAAAGTTGACAAAGATAAACTTGCCAAACGTCTCGCAGCGGATCCCTGCAAGGCTGCGGCAGCTGAAATCGAGGTCCTTGAAATCCTCCGGGTCTTTGATCCCTTTCAGTTCGCCGTCGAGCGAGTAGCTCCAGCCGTGGTACTTGCAGGTCAATCTGAGTCGCTTGCCTTTGGCTTCGGTCACAACCGGGGCGCCACGGTGGGAGCACACGTTATAGAACGCTTTCACCTCGCCTTGCTCGGTGTGGACCAATACCACAGGCTCGCCTGCTTGTTCCCACTTCATGTAGCAGCCCGGCTCGGGGATCTCATCGAGGTGTGCGGCAAATAGCCAGGATTTTTTGAAGATTTCGGTTTGCTCTAATTCGAAGAATTGGGGGTCGGTATAGCGCCCTGCAGGAATATCAGGCAGGTGGGGAAAGCTTTCGGGTGGCTCGGTGCGCGCCGCTTCGTACTCCATCAGGGCACGAAGAGTCTTAATTTCCTGCTGTTCCATCGATTATTGCTCCCTACGTGATCTCGCTAGGTCTGTAGGCGCACGCCCCGAAAAGTGCCTTTGCGATTGCCTTGTCTGTTAAGCAGCGGAGCAAACTTTTCAGTTTATCTGTCACGCTAATCGCTTATCTGAATCCAGCCTGCCTACGCTAATTATCTTAAGTCACCGCGAGAGGAGGTGATAGTCATTACGTCACCTAAATAAACCGCGTTAACGTCGTTTTCATCGCGCTACCGCCTTAGTGATGCAGCCGCTATGCTGAAGCTATATGAGGCGAAGAGAGGGGAGCGTATGCCTAGTTCAATTGCGCGGAATTGGGTCTTGGTCGCCCTGATCGGAGTGTGCTTCACGGTCGGACTGGCGGCGGAGTCATCACCGACAGCTTCGGTTCAAGCAGAGAATTTACTCCGCGAGTCGATCGCGGGTGTCGAGGGGAAAGAGGTCATCGTCAGCCGTGTCAGCTTCCCGCCTCACACCGAGCTGCCCTGGCATTGGCACCCGGGCGAAGAGTTTTTCTATGTGATAGCGGGGTCCATCACGCTCAAGCGGCGCGGGGAGCCTGATTTGTTGGCTGGTGCGGGTGATGCACAAAACATTGCGGCGCAAGCCGTTCACACCGGCAGCACGGGTGAGCAGGGCGCCGAGCTGGTGATTTTCAGAGTGCATGCCGCGGGAGAGCCCGAGCGGTATCTGGTGGATTGAAATGGCTAATGGAGTAACGGAGATGCTGGATATCACTGACCGCACTGTCGTGATTACGGGAGGCGCGACAGGTATCGGTTTTGGTCTTGCGAAGGCCTTGGGTGCGCGGGGCGCGAATGTGGTGATTGGCGAGCCTCGTCAGGCGCGCCTTGATGAGGCCGCTGCCCTGCTTAGCGATATCGGCATCAAGGTTCGCGCGATGCCATTGGACGTGACTGACCCTGAGCAGCTAAGTGACTTTGCCGAGCAAGCCTTTACTGCTTTTGGTGAAGTGGCTGTGGTGGTGAATAACGCCGGTATCGGGCAGGCGCGAGGCTCGGTCATCGACACGCCAGTCGATGAGTTGCAACGCGTGATGGCCGTGAACTTCGAGGGAGTGTGGCGCGGTTGCCAGGAGTTTGGGCGTCGCCTGATTGAACAGGGCACCCCCGCAGGGCTATATAACACTGGATCTGAGAACAGTTTCTTTGTGGCCGTCAGCCAGTCTGCGGCCTATGTAGCCAGTAAGCACGCGGTCTTGGGTCTCACTGACTGTTTACGCGAGGAGATACCTGAGTACATCTCAGTGGGCATGATCGCTCCCGGCTTTGTTGGCTCCGAGTTAATACCCGAAGCCATGCGGCCGATGGGCATGCCTGTCGATGAATTCGCTGAGATCATTGCGCCGCAGATATTGTCGGGTGAGCCCTATGTGGTCTCCCATGGCTACAACCGGGTGCGCATCGATGAGCGACAAAGTCGGATTCTCGATGCCTTTGAGCGGTCAGCGCCGCGCGTCGAGGGTGACGAGCGATACGATGTGAGGGTGTTGCTCGAGTCGCTAAAGAGTCAGGGTTAAGCGGGCCCCTCACGGTGGGATAAATTGAATTGACCGGCCCCCGCTACATGCTGATCAGCGCGCTGGCGTTTGCGCTGATGGCGGCGTTGGTCAAAGAAGCCGGGCAGCTGGGCATCCCGATACTGCAAATCATTTTTGTGCGCGCGCTGATTTCCGTTGCTCTCTCGCTCATTGATATCGCTCGGGCCGGCGTGCATCCGCTGGGGCACCGAAGGGTGTTGTTATTTGCCAGAGGCCTTTCCGGGTTCTTTGCGCTGACAGGCGTTTTCTATGCGCTGATCCACCTCACTATGGCACAGGCCACAGTGCTGCAGTACTTGCACCCCGTGTTCACCGCGCTGTTGGCGTTTCTTTTTTTGGCCGAGCGGCCTACGACCGCCACGCTGGCCTGCATCGCGTTGAGCCTGTTGGGGCTGACCTGCATCGTGTCGCCCTACTGGGTCACGAGCGATGCCACACCAGCACTGCTGTGGCCGGTCATCGCGGGGCTGGGCGGTGCCTTCGGTAGCGGCGTGGCGTACACGTTGGTCCGTAAGCTGGTGACTACCGAGCACCCGTCTGTGATCGTGCTCTATTTTCCGCTGGTGTGTGCACCGGGCACGCTATTGTTGGGTGGCGCAGATTTTGTTTGGCCAACGGCGGCAGGTTGGTGGGTGTTATTGGGGGTCGGTTGCTTTACCCAATTGGGGCAACTGGCGCTCACCAAGGCGATGCAACGGGATGCGGCGAGCCGCGTCACCAGCTTGAGCTATGTGCAGATTATCTTTGCAGCCATATTAGGTTGGTTGGCCTTTGGGGAGATCCCCACTCAGGCCACGCTGTTGGGTGGTGGTTTGATTTTATTGGGCGCGATCGTCAGTGCCTGGATGCAACCCCGTTCGGTTCAAGGCAGCTGACGGCATGACTATGGGTAAACGTGACGAGACTCGCAGGCAAATGCCGGTTATTACGCCGTATCGCCGATCTGATTCAACGCGGCGGATGCTCAATCAATAACGTGGGCACGCCAAGCGTGTGAGATTTAGCCGTGCAAACCCTAGTGCCGGGTTTACGGCCATCGCGGATATCCGAGATTTCAACGCCGCTCTCTATGAGCCTCGTATGCGTGGCTTTAATATCATCGGTTTTGAGAGCGAGCCCCCATAACTCATCTTGTTCGAGTGCCTTATCAGAGGCAATCACTTCGATGCTCATGGAGCTTGCGCGAAAGAAGAGCTGCACGCCGCCCCATTCGGGCACGTCCTGCTCTAACGCTAGGCGGATACCGAGCTGGTCGCCATAGAAGGTTTTCGCAGCATCGGCGCTTTGGGTTTTCACTACGACGTGATCGACTCCGGCGATGGCACCTGCGCCACGGGGTGTGGCCTCTGGCAGCACTGACCCCGCCTCGTGTTCAATGCAAAAAGAGAAGATGCCTCGTGCGGCGGTCGGGTCCCAAAACATGTTGCGCCAGCGGCGCTCCGCCCCGGTTTGTTCATCGACACCATTACCCGGCACAGGTTCTGATGCCTCAAGTCCTGCCGATCTGGCATGAGAGATAAAGTCATCGGCCCTTTCCGTACCAAACACTAACCCACCCAGGCAGGGGCCGCGCGTATCCAGAATGCCCTTAACGATATCCGCGGCCATCCCCTCGCCCTGTGGGGCAAGCAGTTCGATGTAGGTGTTATCCAGCTTGAACAGCGTATTGGCAGTGCCGTAATCGGGGTGTGCACCCCGCCAACTCGGCGCGCGGCCCAATAGCGCGCAGTAATCAGCGCTCGCCTCAGCGAGGTCAGGGACTGCGATGATGATGTGGTCAATCGTCGTCATATCGTTTTCTACCTTAGCGGGTGGGTAGTCGGAAAAGGTCCTCAACGCGACATCCAAGTGTCTCCGCAATTTTCAACGCGAGCACGGTGGAGGGGACATATACGCCATTCTCTATCGCGTTGATGCTTTTTCTGGAAACCTCTGCCAGCTCAGACAATTGCTGCTGAGTGAGGCCAGCGGATTTGCGCGCGGCCTCGAGGTTGTTCAGTAGCTTTTCGTGATGCTTGCCCAAGTGACGGGCCTTTATCGCTTCTCAAACTCTTCGACGGCGTCAGTGAGTTCCTCACCCGTGTTGGGGTAGAGGTAGCCCGCGATCATTGTGCCAACACCGATGGCGCCCACCAACAAGCCGATCCCCTCAAAAAATCGCCCAAAAGACACCGCACCCAGCAGATAGATGCCCACACCGACAAATAGCGTAATGACGCCGCCCCGCCGGTAATCGGTCGGCGCTTTTTTTCGCTCGTCAAAGAGCCCCAGCAGCCGTTCAACCTTGGCCGGGTCGTCTAGGTGCTTGGCAATTTCGATCACCGCTTCGCGCTTGCCTTTCTCCTCGTGGTAGAGCCAGATAAAAACGGCGATCGGCACAACAAGGCCAGTGAGCACGCCGATTACAGGGATGATTTCGCCAATCATGGGTCTTTCCTGTCAGTGTAAAATGTAACGTAAAGGTAACTTCACGGAAGAGAGAAGTAAAGGTTACATTTTGTGGTCTGGCGCACCATTAGAAAGATTCAGGAACTGCGCTATCCGGCGGTGCGCCGCCATCGGGCTGTCTATTGGTTCCTCTGGTTACTGCCTAAAGGGGTTGATGCACTCAATCCTCCCAACAAGTGAATCGATAGCTGTCCAGCTGATTCCAGAGTTGTCGGTGTGTCTCTGACGACGAATCCTCTGAGCCGGTTAGATGCGCTACTGCCTCTTCTAGCTGGGTCCTATTCTCAAACGACATGATAAAAAAGGTGTCCAAATCAGCCTCGTCGGTATCCATGATCGGGTGGGGGAAGCGTTTACCGATGGGCCCGGTAGTCGAAAGAAGCTGTTGCTGCTCAAGTGAGGCAGAGAGTTGTCGGATGGTCTCTGCAAATGTCGCAACTGATACCGAAGGCTTCAGTTTCACCGCGCTTAATAAATGCACCATGGCGAGTCCACTTCAGGAATATTGAGAACTGATTATGCTCATGCAGGCACTGCCGAGTGACAATATTTTCAGCCAAATCATCCGCGCAGATCGTTTGAAAATCCGATAGGTACTGCGTACGGTGTGCTCACCTAAATAACGCGTCGATAACACATGAGCCAAAAGATCTTGCCCCTTCTGTGTGGCGCCATGTTGGCTACGACGAGTGCGTTGGCTGACGACTTGGCGGGAAACCCCACCGCTGCCGAGCCACAGTTACGCCATGCCCTTGCTACCTCTGCAGAGCGCCGTGTTCCTGCCGAATGGGAGCCACAGGAGGCCATTTGGCTCCAGTGGCCGGG
>Ga0163109_10003187_pt1 | contig 12570 bp, 15 predicted proteins | sample CRUFie1St13metaG_FD_108704 | JGI IMG/M metagenome (GOLD analysis project Ga0163109, IMG submission 108704) | Marine microbial communities from the Costa Rica Dome - CRUD Field 142mm St13 metaG | ecosystem: Environmental > Aquatic > Marine > Oceanic > Photic zone | place: Costa Rica: the Eastern... | reverse complement strand
TTTAGCTTTTTTGTTTAAATAGTTCGGTTTTCCTTTTAAGTGAACTGGCTTTTGTTAGATATCAAGTATGGTAACATTGAATCCCTCGTCTACTAACTTGTCTACCGTGTGGGATCCGATAAAACCTGCTCCTCCAATAACTATTACATTCATCTTCCTGTTCCTTCAAAAATTTTAAATATTGTTTTGTAAATTATATAGCAATCAAGCTTAAAACTAATATTTTGAATGTATTCTAAGTCTTTTTTGACCCATTCATTTGCATCATTAATTTCGTTACGACCTCCTATTTGCCAAAGGCATGTTATACCGGGTTTAACTTGTAACTTAGACTTTTGATATTTTGAAAATTCTTTCCATTCACTTTGTAAGGGTGGTCTAGGGCCAACTATACTCATATCTCCATACAATACGGAAAAGAACTGCGGTAATTCATCCAAACTATACTTTCTTAAAAAATTACCTAGCTTAGTGATTCTTGGATCATTTTTCATTTTAAAAAAAGGTCCTTGCATCTCATTTTTGTTTAATAAGTTTTTCTTTACCTTATCTGCGTTAATTATCATAGTTCTAAACTTATATGCTTTAAAGAAAACGCCATCTTTGCCTACAACACGCCATTTATAAAAAATTGGAAATCCTGAATCGAAAACAATTAAAAAAGATACAAATAAATAAATAGGAATTAGGGTTACGATTAAAATGATTGAGAAAATTATATCGAAAAGTCTTTTTAAATAATTATTATACATTATAAATCAATGACAGATCTATTCAAAAGCTTTTCCCAGTCCCTTTCTGGCCTTACCTTGAGATTGGCTTTTATTGCAGATTCTATTACGCTCATTTCTATATTTAAAGATTTACTAAAAGTTAATAATGCATTTATATCTTTAGGAAAACAACTTCCTCCAAAGCCAAGCATACCATCAGGACCAGGTACCATTAAGTGAGATTTGCCGATTCTATTATCTTGAATAACTAAATTGACGATTTGATTGTAGTCTGCATTAACATGATCACATAAAATTTTCATTTCATTAGCAAAAGAAACTTTTGTTGCAAGATACGTATTTAAGAAATATTTGACAATTTCAGCATTGATTGAAGTAGTACGGTTAATTTTAATTTCTGGAAAAATAATTGAGTACAAATTTTCAACTAAATCCAAATCCTTATTATTGCCTCCTAAAATAATATATTTTTGATTTTTAAAATCATCTAAAAAATTTGCTTCAGTTAGGAACTCGGGATTAAAAATCAAAGATATATTCTTATAAATTTCATTTAGCTTTTCGGTTGTCCCAGGAGGAACGGTTGACTTAATTATTACTGTTTTTTTATTGTCTGCTGAAATATTTATATCCTTTATAACCTCTTCAACAATTCCAGTAAAACATTCCCCGTTTTTTTTCATTGGAGTAGGAACGCAAATAAAAATTATATTTGATGACAATGTAAGTTCATTTAAATCTTTAACCGTTGATTGATCAGATAAATATTTATCATATGTATTGATTTCAATATTATCTGATTTAAAACCAACTTTTAAGGCCTTACCAACATAACCTTGACCAACTATTCCAACTTTATAATTTTTCATATATCAAATCTATATTTTTATTTTGAAAATAAAATGCAAAACTTAAAAAAATCCAAAAAATGTGTATTGTGTATATTAAGCTTGATAACGATGACAAAAATAATATTGTTAATGATAAAAATAAAATAAAGTTTGTTTGACTATAATTTATTTTTGTGAATGTTTTTATGTACAATTCGAAGCAAGAATAAAAAAATAAAGCTAATGATAAAACTCCACCAGAATGTAAAATCATCATAAAAAGATTATGAGCTCCATCTCCTTGATAAACAAAAAATTTAATATAAGAATCCATTCCTTTTCCTAAGAAAAAATTAGCTGAAATGTCATTTAACATATTTGACCATAAATAAAATCTATCATTTACAGTACCAGTAACATATGTGGTTAGTGAGAAAATTTCTAGAAATCTATCAAAAATAAATGATAATAGTTTTGAATTAGGTGATATAAAAATGATAAAGAAGAAAGAAAGGAAAGTATAAACTAAATATTTTAAAGTATTCATAATTGAAAATTTATAATTGTGAAGTAAATGTATTATTGTGGCAACAATAAGGCATAAAAATGCCTGCCTAGAAAATCCAGCTAAAATTACTATAAAAAAGATACTTAGTTTACCTGATTTTAATATAAAGCTATCTTTATTTTGTGAATCATTTAATAAGCAAAAAATTGCAATAACAGATAAAATACTAAACTCCAAACCTCCTGCTAGTCTTTTGATTTCTAAGCCAGAAATTGTGAACTCTATATTTTCTTTAAATAAAAAACTTGAATCAATTGGTAGCAATAAAACTAAAGCAATTATAATACTTGATAAAAAAACACTATTATAAAACCATTGAATGATGTTGTATCCTAATCTTAAATGCTTCATCAATAAATAGTTTGTAGGAACTGATAATAAATTAAAGGCAAACAATAATATATGTTGAAATGGTTTATAGTTTTTTGACTCTAAATTAAAAAATTTTTCATTATCAATATTTGCGCATGTAAATGATGTAATTAAAAAAAGTATAAAAAGAGAACTAATTGAAAAAAATAAAACACTCCTATCAATTTTAATTGATAAAATATTTTTAATGTTTATTAGCAATAAAAATAAAAAAATTAATTGAGGAATTTTAATATTTGAAGATAAAACGTTAAAATTTAAAATAAAGATTTGAAAAAAAATGGATGTAAAAATGAATAGTGAAAAAATTAATTTGCTATCAATTTTCATTTATAAATTATCTTCTGTAGAATGGTAATTCTTTAAAAAATACTCCTATAATAAATCCTATTATAATACTCAGCAAACTAAATAAAATTGGATTAGGAAACGACGGTTTTAATGGTTTCGATGGAGAATCAATAATATGCAAAATTGAACTTGAGTCCTCCAAATCAATCTTCGCAACCTCTAACTGCTGATTGAGTCCAATTAAAACCTGAGATTTAAGATCAACATTTCTCTCAAGTCTCTTGAGCTGCGAGGATATTGTTGGAGATAATTTTTGGTAATTTGTTGAGTTTTCTTCCATAAAAACAATTAGTTTTTTTTCGTTATCAATTAAATCATTATTAATTTCTATTATTCTTTTTTCAAGGAAAAGAACCTTTTCAATTTTTTTCTGATTAAAAATTGAATTATTTATTTTTTCAATCTGATTAACAATTTCAGTTAAAACATCATAAGAAAGTTGACTATCATTCGATGAGTATGTGACCTTTATTATATCTGTAAAGTTGCTATATGAAACATTTAATAATTCTTCTCTAAATCTTTTATTCTGTTTTTCAATTTCCTTTTCCATGTCAAGTTCATCTGAAAAGCTTTGGTTTTTTGTTAAAATTTTAAATAAAGATATATTTTTATCTTTGTAATTAAAATCTTTAAACAAAATTTTTTGAGCTAAGTCCTTTGACTGGATTATAGTAGGATAAATATCAGGAGAAAATGATGATCCACCAGAATCTAGATCTAAATCAATTATCCCACCCAAGTTCGCTAGTGAACTTGGCAAGCTAGTGGAGGAAACTTTACTTGGTAATAATGTAACTTGAGAAACATATTTTTTATCTAGAATAAATAAAAAAATAATGTTTATAAAAAAGCAAAAGGCTATAGATTTAAAAATATATTTCTTTCTAATTCTAACCAGTTCTAAAATATCATTAATGGACATGAGATATATTAAATCAATTAAATCAATTTAAATACAAATTAATTATTTCAAATATTTTTTTATTATGATTTTTATAAGTGAATGTTTTAGCCTTATTAAAGCAATCATTTAAATAATTTTGGTCTACTTCTAATGATAAAAAAAGTTTTTTCCCAATTCCTTTATAATCATCAACGTCAGATAAAAATTTACTATCTAAAGAAAGTTCTTTTATTGGTGGAATATTTGTCCCCACAACTGGAATTTTAGAAATCATTCCTTCAATTATAGGTTTTCCAAATGTTTCCATTCTTGATGGATAAAACATTATGCTTGATGCATTTATTAAATGAATGGCGTCTTCAATGGGAACAAAGTCTATAAAATTTACTTTATTAGTTATTTTCAATTTATCTGCAAGATTTATTAATTCGCTTTTAATATTATGTTCATCTCTTCCTAAAAAAATTATTTTTAGGTCACCAGAATATAATTTCATTAGTTCGGCGTAACTTTTAAGTGCAATTTTGTGATTTTTATAATTATAAAGATTTGATGGATAAATTATGTATGAATAGCTAATTCCATAATGATCTAAGATATATTTTCTTGAAAATTCTTTATTATAAATCCCAAAACCTTCACTATACGCTTCATAAGAAATTTTAACCTTTTCATCTTTAAAACCATAGTGTGAAGTAATTCTATTTTTAAGATATTTAGTGTTGGCAATAATTACTTTTGCTTTTTTTGCTGATAAGCCAAACATAATATTTCTATAAATTTTTCTGAGAAATCCAACAGGGAACTCTTTCGGTAAATCTATATGATGCAATGTATTAATTTTTAAAAATACTGGTTTAAATGTTAATAATGGAGCGGAATTAATTGGACAATAAATAGCATCACATTTATATATTAAAAGAAATAATGGTATTAATAGTTGTTGAGCCAGTATTCTTAAAAAAATATTTTCATTTGAAAAGAAACAATTGACAAATTTTATATTTTTAGATTTAAAATTCGCAAAAATATTTTTGTTTTTTGAAGATATGAAAATTATAAATTTTGTATCTTTTTCTGCTTTACAAGATTTTATTAACTCTATTAATAGATTAATTGCACTACTAGGCTTTAGTGGATTCTCTCCAAGAGTATCAATTGCAATTTTCATGAGTTTTGACAATTCCTATAAATGTTATTTATTATATGCGATATTTTTTTGTTACATAATTCATCTTCAAAAAAAGATTTTGAAAGATTTTCATATTTTTCAATTTTTGAATCATTATCATAAGTTTCAATTATTGCATCTCCAATACTTTGATAAGAAAAATTTTTTGTAAAAATGCAAAATGAATAATTAATATTTTTTAAAAGATTAATTGGTGTGGATATAATAGCCTTACCTTCCATTGCAAAATCAGATATTTTAGATGGCCATCTGTTATTGTTATGAGAAGTATTATTAAATGGCAATAAAACAATCTTGCTAATTCTAATTAAATGAATGATATCATCAAAATTCTTTAAAAATCCTAGACTTATAATATTTTGATTATTTGTAATATTATTACCAGCTGTAACCAATTTTATTTCAGGTCTAATGTTTGCAATATAGTTTGCAACATCGATTAGTAGTTTTTCTTCATCGTATGTTAATGCTCCACAATAGAATATGCTATTTTTATAAATATTTAATTTGTTTTCTATTTCAATTGTGGGTTTTATTTCATTTGAGCCAACCCTAATGAGCTTATTAATCGAACTTTTGTTAATCTTATTTACCTTTTTTAATAAATATTCATTAACTACCAGGTTTGCATCAGCTTTTTTTCTAAGAAATATATCCATTTTTTGCAAAATCAGTCCAAAACTGTTTGAGAAAAAAATTCCAAATTTTTGATCAAAAATTCCTCCCTTTCCAACATAGTCCCACCATGATAAAACTAAAATCTTTTTTAAAAAAAATTTTGAAAAAATTGAGGAAAAAAATATTGTTGGTCTTGCATCTACTGAATGTAAAATATCATAATTCACTTTTTTTGATAAATAATACATTCTAATTAATGAATTATATATATCAACTCCCTGTCGAAGTTTACCAAAGAGCATATCTGGAAATTCATAAATCACAATTTTTTTATGAACCTCCTTTTTAACAAACAGCTTATTATTATCAGAAGTACAAAATAAATAATAGTTAATATTTGAATCGTTTTTTGATAAAGAACTTACAAGTTCAATTACTTTTTGAGTTGCTGTATTACTTCTTCTATTATGAATATTAAATACTATATTCACTTTAATTTATTTCTATTTATGTACTTCAAGTTTTGAATCCCAGTATTCAATCATTTCGTCTATCATGGAATGAAAAGTGTATTCAGGTTTCCAATTTGTGGCTTTTTTTAATTTAGATGAATCACCTTTTAATATATTTAACTCGTTGGGTCTTTTAAACCTTTCATCAATTTTAATAAGTTTTTTTGATAAATCAAGTTTGTTGAAAACATAGTCACATAAATCTTGAACAGTATGTGTCTCACCAGTTGAGCAAACAAAATCATCAGGTTTATCAAGCTCCATAATCTTTAGCATCGCATTTACATAATCCTTTGCATGGCCCCAATCTCTTGATGCATCTAAATTGCCAAGCAGTAATTCATTTGTAATACCTTTATCAATCATGACAGCGCCTCTGACAATTTTGTTTGTTACAAAATTTACCCCTCTAAATGGGCTTTCATGGTTGAATAAAATACCATTACATGCAAAAAGATTATAAGACTTTCTATAAATTTGAACATTATGAAAAGCACATAATTTTGCTGCACCATAAGGGCTAACTGGTGTCATTGGGGTAGTTTCTCTTTGAAACCCATCATTATCAATATTATTTCCAAACATTTCTGATGAGCTTGCTTGGTAAAATTTTATTGGATGATTAGATAGCCTAATACATTCTAATAAATTCAACGTTCCACCTATAATTGTATCAGTAGTATAAATGGGAGCATCAAATGAAACACGTACATGTGATTGAGCTCCTAAATTAAAAATCATACAAGGCTTAATTTTGTTTATTAGTCTTTGAAGTGATGAAAAATCTGTTAAGTCCCCATATTCTAGATTATTACTAATATTGAATTCCTCTAGATCGTCTAACCTGAAGGTTTGGTGTTCAGCAACAGAATGTCTTCTGATTATACCATAGACTTCATAACCTCTTTTTATTAATAATTCGGTAAGATAAGATCCGTCCTGACCATTAACTCCAGTAATTAGTACATTATTTTTCATTTTCTAGCTTCCTCATAATTATTTTCAAACCATTCATACGTTTTTTTTAGTCCTTTTTCAAGGGGTGTGAATTCGAAATTTTCCAAAATATTTTTCAATTTTGAGTTATCAGTTTTTTTGACTAATTGTCCATCGCTATAACTTGTATCATAAATTACATTTCCTTTAAAGTTAGATACTTCTACCAAAATATCTACCAATTCTTTTATAGCAATTTCATTATCACTATCTGATACAATGATAGAATCATCTCCATCGTAATGATTGAGAAGATAGTTGCATATATTTGCTAAATCTTGAGCAAAAATAAATTCTCTTTTAGCTTTTCCTGTACCCTTAATCACTAAATCTTCATTGTTTTTTTTTGCATTGTATATTTTATGAATTAATGCGGGAACAACATGTCCATTATCTATATCAAAATTATCATTATATCCATATACATTTGTGGGAATGACACAAAAGTACTTATAACCAAATTCTTTTCTGTAGGCTCTTATTTTTACTTCCAACATTCTTTTAGCATAAGCATACCCAAAGTTTGAATCATGTGGAGGACCAATGTGAAGATCAGTCTCTTGATAAGGTCTACCAAGATTATCTGGGAAAATACATGTCGATAGAAAGCCAATAAATTTTTTAACTCCAAGCTCATGTGATATCTTCAAAATATTTGAGTTCATTTGAATATTTTTTTCAAAAAACTTTAGAGGGTGTTGAATATTATAATACAAACCACCAACCATAGCAGCACAATGAATAATAGAATCAGGATTAAAAGATTTTATTTTGTTATATGATTCATCATAATTCATTAGGTCACAATGTGAGGAATTTATTTTTATTCCATCTTTAAAGTTGGAACCAACTAAGCCACTTCCTCCAGTAATAATGCAAGATTTACTCATTTATCCAGTCTTTATTTTGTACATAGTTATGCTTTATTAATGCCTCTCCAGCATATTTATTAAAAATCATTTTTCTTTTTTTATTAAAAAGATTTTCCCAATCACCAACTTCCCCTTTTCTCATTGAATTGCCGATTGGCTTATCAAAACTAGCATATTTTTTCATGTTTTTAAAACTACAAAATTCTATTGCATTTTCAATTATTTCTATTGATGGATTTTCATCTAACTTTAGAATACATTTTTTCAATTCTACAGAAGGATTTTTCTTAAGTTTTTCGTAATTAATTGTCGCAAGACAATAGCGCGATTGTAAAATATGATTGCTCCACTGCTTAGCAATAACACCAATCAGCAAATCTATAAGCATATTTTTTAAAAAAGTAATTGATAACAATTTTTTAATTATTAAACCTTTAATGCCTTTATGTTTTTTCCACTTTGTGATAAGAAAAAAAATATAACTAGTAGTAACGTCTCGACCATCTCTTTTAACATAAATTAAATTTTGGTAATATTTTTTTAATCTATTTGGTTGAACATGTGTTTTTATCAATTCAGAATATTTAGTGTTTGCAAAATTTTCATTTTTCTCAAGTTTTTGTAAAAAACTCTTTCTTTCTCTAGGAGTTTTTTTTGCATCAATATCATTAAAGGTTGCTCCAAAATAAAAAGCAAGTAAGAAGGACGTCCAAGAATTACCGGATCTAGGATATCCACAAATAAATAGTGAATTTTTAGATAAGTTTTTAGCATCCAATTGTTTATTTGCTGCAGAATAATTTAAAAAATAAAATAAATTATATATTACTGATATCATGCTATGAGTATAAAGATTTTTTAGCTTAAATAAACATTTAATATTTGTAAATAATTATATATTTTGAAATAATTATCTTAACGAAATTACTGAATTTGAAAGGGCCCATAGCTCAATTGGTTAGAGCAACGGACTCATAATCCGCAGGTTCGGGGTTCAAGTCCCTGTGGGCCCACAAAATGTGCAAAAAAAAAATTTTAATTTTATTTTTTCTATTAACTAATGCTTTAAATGCAAATGATAACTCCATATCAATAACTTATTCAAATTCACTTTTTAAAGAAGAATTAATACCTATTCAGAATTACAATAATAACGGTTTACAGTTAAGCAGAGGTATCTTATTAGCAGATTATTATCTTAAAAAAAATAATTTCAAATTTTTTACATCTTATTATTTTTCGAATGATGAATTTCATCTGCATAATTTTGGTACGTTAATCTTTGTCAAAAATACTTATTTAAATATTGGTAAAGCTCCATTATACAGATTTTCAGAATATGACTTTACATTAAGTGATAATGCTGAACCATTCTTGAAATTTGAATTTGGCAATAAAGAAAAAATTGAAAACGAGTTCTTTAAATTTGAATACTATTTTTTGCTCGGTAAACTTAATAGTCAAAATAAACATCTTTTTGATCAAGATTACCAAACACAAAGGATTGATAAGTATATTGATGCTCCCTATTTCCATAGTAAAAGCTTCAATTTTACTTTTGAATTAAAAAGGCAGAATGAAATTGATATTGGTTTTACACATGGGGCAATGTTTGGCGGAACTATTTTAAGAGGAGATAATAAAATTTCTCCAAGAAATAATCTTAGAGCATTAGGTGATGTTATTATTTTAAGGACTAACACATACCAAAATTATGATATTAATGGTGAAGGTAATCATGTGGGCAGTTGGGATTTTCAGTACAGAAGCAAAGGGAATTTTAACTTTTTCTTTAGTAAAATGTTTGATGATAAAAGTGGCTTTCTCTTTAAAAATAATTTTGATGGTGTTATTGGAATTAATTCATTAAAGAAAAATAATTTTAATTTATTATATGTTCAAACAACAAACCAATCTGGTGAGAAACATCCACCAGGAATAGATTCCTATTATTGGCATCATGTTTACACTTATGGATGGAGAAGTAATGGTTTTTCACTAGGTCTACCTTTCATTTTCCCCAATAATAATCGAAAAAAAATATTTAAAATTGGTTTAAGTAATGACAAAAATTTGAGTTTTAATATTTTTAGAGTAAATGAATTTAATTATTATGGGAATAAAGGAGATGAAAGTGGAATTAATATAAACCATAATAAAATAAATAAAAAAACTATGTATTTCATTCTAAATTATACCCATACCCTAAAAGGTGTTAATATAAATCACTCACTTGGTTTTGAAAAAACAAGAAATGATAATATTGATATCAATAATGTGTCATTTTTAATAAAATTAACAAAAGAGATACAGTTTTGAGCAGCCATTCATATATCAATAACCCTAAAAATAAAAATATTTATATAAATATAAATGGTGAACTTTATCCTAGGGCTAATGCAAAAATATCAGTTTTTGATAGTGGATTTCTTTTAGGGGATGGAGTTTGGGAAGGAATTCGACTTCATAATAATCAGTTAGTTTTCATTGAAGATCATCTTGATAGGTTGTTTGAAAGTGCAAAAGGCATATCTTTAGATATACCCTTTTCAAAAACACAGATGATTAATCAAATATCAAAGGTATTATTGAGAAATAATATGGTAGATGATGTACATATTAGACTAATAATTTCAAGGGGTGAAAAAATTACACCATATCAAAATCCAAATGTAAATATTGGCCCCACAACTTTGGTTATCATTCCAGAATATAAAAAAACAAATCCTAATATATATAAAAAAGGAATTACAATTGGAAGAGTTTCAACAGTGAGGCCACCTCATAATATTTTGAGCACACATTACAATACTTTAAGCAAATTAAATTGTATTTTAGGAAGTATTGAAGCTAATGAATTGGGTTATGATGAAGGAATTATGAATGACCCTCATGGCAATATTAGTACATGTAATTCTACAAACTTATTTTTTATTAAAAATAATTCCGTTTGGACTTCAAAAGGTGAATATTGCCTCAACGGTATTACTAGAAGCAAAGCTATTTATCTTTGTGAAAAAAATGGTATTAATTGCTATCAAAAAGATTTTACTTTTGAAGAAATTAAAGATTGTGATGAAGCATTTGTAACTGGTACATTTGCTGGAATAATTCCAGTATCTTTACTCGAAGACAAAAACTTGTCATCGACAAAAACTAATTCATTAACAAACCATATTAGATATCTTTATAACCGTTACATAAACGAAAATATAAATCAGGTATGATTATAGCTTGCTGGTCAGGTCCTAGAAATATATCTACAGCATTAATGAGATCATGGTCTTCAAGAAAGGATACATTTGTTACTGATGAACCTTTTTATGCATATTATCTTAAAGAAACAAAACTAAAACATCCTATGCATAAAGAAATAATAAATATGTATTCTTCAAACTATAATGAAATTGTTAATTATTTAATTGGTGAAATACCTCAAAATAAAATGATTTGGTATCAAAAACATATGGCTCATCATATTCTAGATTTAAGCAGTATAGATTGGGTCTCTAATTGTGAAAATTGTATTTTATTAAGACATCCCGAAGAAGTAATTAGTTCTTACATAAAGAAAAATAAATTGGATTCTGTCGAAGAGCTTGGATACCCACAACGATACGAAATTATAAATTTTCTTAAAAAAAACGATAAATCATTCACAGTAATTGATTCAAAAGAACTATTAAATAATCCTAAAAAATCACTTTCAGATTGGTGTCGAAAAATTAATATTAAATTTGATAAATCAATGCTTAAATGGAGAAAAGGTAATCATATTAATGATGGTATTTGGTGGGAAAGTTGGTACGACAATGTTATTAATACTACTAAATTCCATCAATATGAAAAAAAAGATATTAACATTGAGAATAAATATGATTCTATTTATAATGAGTCAATGAAGTATTATAGCTACTTAAAAAAAGTTAAATAATGAATTCTTTATTAAAATTATGGTCTCAACCTACTTGGATAAAATGGCTTATTTATTTAGCTGTCGTGTACATTCTATTTTTAATTAAAGAAGCATTCGCTATCGTTTTGTGGTTTCTTTTTTGTATTATTTTATACTACATCATTTTTGCAAATAATGTATTTAAAACTAGGACTTATTATGAAAAAAATAATTTTTAGCATTCTATTATCCACTATTTTATTTTGCCAGGAAAATAGACCTCATGGCAATCAATATAATCTACCAGAGTTAACTCAAAATAATTTTTTAATAGGTAATTTAAATGAAAATCGTTCATCATATAGAGTATCATTTTACGATATCAATATTGACTTTAATATTCATAAGAAATCTCTCAATGGTTTTGTAACAATTAAAGCTGAGAGTATAAGAGATTTAGATAGATTACAAATTGATTTAGCAGAAAATTTAAATATCAAGAAAATAACTCATAAAAATCAGAATTTATCTTTTTCAAGAGAGTTGGATGCCGTTTTGATTAATTTTAGATAAACAATTAAAAAAGATAGTATTTTTGAGTTTACTGTTTTTTATGAAGGAATTCCTCAGGGTGCAGAAAATCCCCCATGGTCTGGTGGATTTACATGGTCAAAAGATAAAGATGGTCGTGATTGGATTGCTGTTTCTTGCGAAGGTGAAGGC
>Ga0163109_10003185_pt1 | contig 12572 bp, 29 predicted proteins | sample CRUFie1St13metaG_FD_108704 | JGI IMG/M metagenome (GOLD analysis project Ga0163109, IMG submission 108704) | Marine microbial communities from the Costa Rica Dome - CRUD Field 142mm St13 metaG | ecosystem: Environmental > Aquatic > Marine > Oceanic > Photic zone | place: Costa Rica: the Eastern... | reverse complement strand
TTATTATAAATATCACGAGTTGTGGGTTCCGTTTATGATACTAGAAGAACTTACATCTCCATATCTAGGTACATACACCATATTCTTAGCCCATTCTTTACCAATTATTCTTTTATCTCTATATTCCTCCCCAATTACAAAGTATTCGGGTTTAAATCGTTTAATTATTGAATTTAAATCCTCATCCGAATGGAATGGAATTACTTCCTTAATGTACTTAATACTTTTAAGAAAGCCTATTCTGTCATGTATAGAGTTTATCGGACGATCATTTCCTTTCGCCTGACGAATCCTATCATCTCCATCTATCCCCACTACAACGGGATTTCCTAACTCCCAAGCTTTTTGGAAGAGTTTGATGTGCCCTATGTGGAGCACATCAAAACATCCATTTACCCAAGTTATATTAGTTGACATAATTTAGAGCAACCTCAAACAATTCTTTGTTGATTTTCATATCTTGCTTAAAGTTCTTGATCTCACGAGCTTTTCGAACTTTACCACCTGCACGATATTCAAAATCACCATCAATAATCTTTTCTTGTACTACATTAAATACACTCCAAAGATCTGAACCTTCATCTTCTGGTCGAGTTGGTTGAAGCAATGCATCCAAATCAATTTTGATTCGATTCAACTCTTCTTTTTTAAATCGAGTATTCAAAGCATCTTTAGCAAACTGGAGGATTTGCTCTTGCTCCATTTCTTGAGCTTTCATCTTATTCATACTCTCAACTGTCAATGGCAATTTCTCAACCATTTCCTTAATCTTCTCTTGAAGATCTTCAAACGTATAACCCATATGACGCATCTTAACTGCTTCAAATTGAGTATCTGCAATTACCAAACCATTTGAACAAACCAAACGATACAAACCTGCTTGGAACTGGAATGAATTTTTTCCATCATGTGAGTTTGTCAATAGAATCTGTGGATAAACTGTATCTCCATCTTGACCATTAATAACAACATCATCATTACGGAATGTAATAAGGTGTTTTTGGAAACCTTTAGTTGAGCTTTTACGAGCTTTAACCTCTTTAGCATCAATTGGCTTCCAACCCAACAACTCCATGTCGTCAATTACTTTAGTAGTTGGAATGTGTGTGTAATGTTTTGAAACCTCATTACTAGGCTTTTCTGCGAAAATACTTGGAGCCATGCTCTTCATATTTTCTTTTGTCAAATATTTTGCGGTTTGCAAATCTTCTGAATTCATCATAACTTTTATTTATTTATGGATTTAACTAATTATCTTTACGTTGTAAATATACGAAAGGCTTCCTGGGAAGCCAAGTTTTTATGCAACTTTCTTCAACAAGCTTGGAGAAACTCTAATTTGATCAAAACCACCTACACTTTGAACTTTAATGTTCTTTTGCATGATTTTAATCACTTTAAACTCTCTCGTAGGATCCATTTTTTTATGAATAATATTCACAATATCTCCTACTTTCAATTCATCTTTTTGAACTTTTTGACCTGGTTCACCAACTTTAGCTGTCATTTTAGCTCTCAATTCATTTTGATCGAACCTAATTGTACCTAATGAAATTTGCACACCATATTGCTTTTCTAATTGTGCAACTGCTGTTTGAAAATCACCTCTGAAATTTTTAACTTTTTGTCTGTCTAACATAACCTTTATTTTAATTAACATGAGATCTCGCACCTCATTTACCCTGTAAATATACGAACCTTCCCTCGCTTCTCCAAATATCTCCGTATATATTTTGTCGATAGTGTAAATTTTTTTTATCTCTAAGAGTGCGCCATTATGAATTTTCACCCCCTATATACTATATATCCTTATATACAATCGATGGGTTAGAGTCGTTTACGAACTATAAAGACCCCCACACCTTTTCTTGGGCATATACACGCACGATGGACGGCGGTTATGCGTGGGTAATACAGCAGTACGTACGCCGTACGCCGCACCAAGGCTTACATTACATATTATTTATGGTATACCTCTTACATATGTTGTACTATATAGTAGGGTACCCACCGTGGCAGGTTATGTAACCACGGCAGGTATAAGGCAGGTGTAAATTATGTAATGATGAGTTGGTGATATTTACACCACACGTACCTCATATTAATGTACTTGGTACGCCGCCTCTACTACCCTACGATATCCATCATACTGGTAATTACCATTATCCACAATCACGCCATTCTTCACCGCCATCGCGTGCTTATTTACCGCAACAATATAATTACCTTTATTAAATTTTTGGGCAAACGCTTTAACAGTGTAAGCAACCGGCTTGTGCTTATACTTTGTATTGATCAGCTCACCACCTTGTTTAGGTCCATGACCAATACACTTTACTTTTCTAGTAATACCTTCATTAAACAAATCAAGTTGACCCACTTCGTCAAACTTCATTTCATCAATTTTATCCAAGGTGTGGGTAAACATTTGAGTACCTTTACCTTTTTTCCTGTCAAATACATCAGCAACATACTTATGTGCCTGATTATAATTGACATCACATGCATTCGCAATGGCTCTCACCACGCAATCATTCTTTTCCTGTTTAGCGGTTTCATTACTTCCACTAACTGCATAACCGTTTTTAAAATTCTTTAACATAACCTTTATTTTTATTAACTCATTTACAGGGTAAATATACGAACCCTATCTTGCTTATCCAACCTTTTCCTGGATCATTTTCCACATTTCTTCTTGGGTGATCTGTCCAGCATTGAACATGTTTACTATTTCTGTTACACACATAACTTAAATTATTTTAATTATTAAACCCAACCAATACAAGCACCATAAAATTGGTGCATGGTCATCGTTTTGAGACCTGGACGTGGGTGATTGAGCTTGTCAGTGCGTTTATCACCGTGAATATTCTTACCAGTAAAATTGGCGTAACGGCTGTAACACTCCTGGTAATACACTTTGTCGTTCTCGACATCAACTTTCAAACACAAGCTACAACCTGTAGCACTAAAATTGTCGGCAAATTGCTTACCTTCCTCATTCACGAGGTCCTCAATCATTCCTTTTGTCATAACCTTATCTGTTTTTATCATCATTAACATGGTAAATATACGAACAGGATTTGGGGATCCCAAATATCTCGCGCGGAGTCGTGAATATTCGCGGTTCACGAGTATATACTCGTTACCTACGGTAAGGGTTGGAGGCGCGGGGAAAAGGGGTTAATACGGTTCCAATTTTGGTTTATATTCCCCTATCCCCGTTTGTCACCTACTCTACCATGATTTCTTCCATGTGTCATACTTGCGTAGTTGTTCGTCATACTTGCGTTTATTCCTTCGCTCAATACGTTCCTCAATCCAACACCACGCAAAGGTAAATACAAATAATGCAACCACACCAACTAGACCAAACATTGCTTCACTCATTGTAATATAACTTAAATTAATAACCATTGTCATCTCCGTCTATCCACACACCGTAATCTTGGGATTTTCCTCTATCGCTGGAATTATAATATCCCTCATCTACCCCATCAACCCAATCTTCATCTCCATTTTCACTTATATTGTCTTGGCTAATTGCTTCAGCCCAGCTTTGAGCATTTACATATTTAATTTTTTCGTTGAACTCCTCTTTAGAAACACCTCTCATAAACATGATTGTATCAAAGTTTAAATCTAGATGCTTATATTTAGCATCAAAGTTAGTAACATACTCTAGGTAGTTTTTGTTAAATTCTGCTTGTGTCATTGTATCTCAATTTGTTTAAACATTTCATCCAAAATAATATTTACAGGTTCATTTACTAGTTTATAGTTATCATTTAAATTTGATGCATTTATAAAATCAGTTGTTTCATTATACTTGTGACCATAGCTACTATGAACATGACCAAACACATGAATTAAAGGTTGAACTTCTAATACTTTACTAATCATCCTTTCACACCCAACATCACCACCATAAGGAGTATAATCTAAAATACCCAAAGGAGGACCATGTGTAATCAAAACATCTGTATCATCTGGTATTTGATTCCATTTTTCTTCAATTGCATCACTATCTCTCTCAACATTAAATGCCCAATTATTAAAAGCAGGTGTCCAAGGTGAACCATAAAACTTAATACCCTCAATTTTAAAACTAGAATCTTGAAGATAAATAGTACTAGGAGCATAAGCATCTTTCAATTTAATAGCCTGTTCAGGTTCATTCTCAAACAACCTATCATGATTACCAGCAATAAAAATTTTATACTTGTATCCAGTAACATCATGCTCTAGCCAATCAAAGAAATCAATTGCTTCTCCCTCTTCATAACCACCACGCATAAAATCACCTGAGTGGATTAATACATCTCCACCAGGTAATTTATCCGTTAGCTCAGCATGCTTACCATACGTGTCTGAAATGAATGTTATTTTCATAGATTAAGTGCTTGACACTTCAATTGAATTTCTTTATCAGTCTTAGATGACTGAACAACAGCAATTACTTTAGCAACCATATCAGTACTCAACCAACCAACAACAGTATCAAATTCATTATCACCCCTAAGGTTAAGCATATTACCTCCTTCTCCAAATACAGCAATCTCAGCACTAACTGAATCCCAGTAATCTTCTTTCTGTTCATCACCCCACATACCTTTTTCTTTTACTGCACAGTAATTACCATGACCCCATTGAACTGAGATCCTAAATCCATTATCAAAGGTCATTTGAAAACCTTTGTTTAAACAACTTATAAACTTACTCATAACTTAAAATTTTTCAAAAAATGTTACTGACGCAGGCCATGTTCTATCATTGTCCCACTCTGTTTCCATATCATCAATATGACCAACTTTATATCCTTTACTTTTAATTACTTCCCTAATGATTTTTTTCTCACTAGTGGTCCAATTACCAGGACCATGCTTTTTAAAATAATGACCTCTCATACCATTACTCATAGCTGAACCTAAATGAGGTTGATCAGTATAACCATCAATTGTACCATCACTTTGCCAATTCATTGTGTATTGAATTTCAATACCTGCTTTTGCTAGTGCTTTACCTAGCGCTTTAGATTTAATTTTATTCATAACTTACCTTTCTAGAATTACAAATGAACCAAAATACTTATCAAACACTTGAATTAGATTCTCATAATCTCCAGATGTCATTTCATCTCTAATTTTATCAAACGATAAACCTAATTGATTAGCATATGATTTAGCATAACCTAACAAAACAAATGCATTACCATCTGGTCCTGTTAGATCTATAATTACGGGTCTTTTTTTATTTACAACTTTTTTTCTTATCATAACCTTTATTTTTCTTATTACGGGTGAATATACGAAATTATTCTTGGGAATCCAACCCTTTTTTATGTTTTTCTTTGCGAGTATAAGCTTTCTTAGACTTAACAGTTTTTGTAGTAAGTTTCTTACCAACGTGATGAGCTGCCTCACCCATTGACCAACCACCATTAAAATCTAATTTATCTTTTTTACTCATTAGAAAGGCATCTTTTCACCACTAGAAGGTTCAGAAATATCATTCAATTTTCTGTTATTAAACGTTCCAAATGGTTGTTCTACTATATCAAGCACATCAGCTTGATTATCATATTTATTTCTCAACTCATTTTTTAAATCATGAGCTCGTTTCCTAGCCATGTAATCGTTTTCTGCATAAACGTACATATCCATAGTAACTACATATCTATTTTCCTTTGCCATTGTTATTTATTTTTAAGTTCATTATAAACATGGTATATAAATGCAGCCATAAATACAGGCCAAAGCATAATACCCATAAATCTTTCAAGATGGTTAAATTTTTCTTTTCTCATAGCAACGAGCATGTCCATGCAAAACATGAACACACTCCCTATGATTAAATAAATTACTATACACATTAAAGTGAGTTAATAGGCTCATCAAACAACCAATTCACCTTGTTTTTACTATTCAAGTTGAAGAACAACTTATTACCACTACCACCTCGACGGTTCTTACTGAAATGGAAGAAACGCTGACCATCACCGTCAAATTTCAAGTGACCCATTGCTGTGGTCATGTGCTTAATCTTATTAGAACCAACAAACGTTCCACTCTTGGTAACTTGCTGAATCACCAAAAACGTGGTATTAATTCCAGCATCATTATTACCCAAATTATGCTCATCAAGCAACTGCAAAATTCGGTTGGTATTTGACTTACCAGTACCTCCAAAGTAATCAACATAATTATCACTAATCTCAGCAAGTGAATCAATCAACACACAATCATAACCCTCTTTAAGAGCAGTTCTAAGAACAACATCAGGATTAACCTCACTGTAATCACCCATAAACAAGATATCCAAATCTCCGAATTTCGGGAAACGCTTAACATAACCAACCATGTCAATTGCATTCATCTCACCAGAAACAAACAAACACTTCTTACCTTTCTGATTAAGATCAGCAAGAATATCAAGCAAAACTGTTGTTTTACCAACACCAGGATCACCTGTAATTACAACGTTTGTACCAGGCATAACCCCACCTTCCATACTGAAGAACGGATCAACCTTAGTTCCTGTTTTCATGGGCTCAAACAATTTCTTGTTGAACTCCATATCGTTCATTTTAACTTTTTTTACCACAACATTTTGAGTTGGGGTATTAACCACTGTTTTACGAGGGCGACCTCTTTTACCTGTTTTAATCATAACCTTTTGATTTAAATTATTATTTTCGTTTCTCATCTTTCTCAATCTTACCCCATGAATATACGAACGGGATCTCGCTTTTCCAAATATTTACGCGGAAGCTTTTCCTTCCTCGCAAAATTCCTTCATCATATTAGCAATTGTTTCAACCAATTCCATAGGATCACGTTGTTCTTCTAGAACTTCTTGTAATTGAACAAGCATATCAATGTTTTGTTCATTAACAGCAGCACGAAGCAACATATTTTGGGCTTCAGGTGCCATAGAAAGGATGTGTTTTTTGATATCCATTGTGTTATTGGTTTTTATCATCATTTACCCTGTAAATATACGAAAGGGATCTCGGGAAACCAAAAATTTTCGCGGAAATCTTTAAGAAAGTGGCGTTCCTAGCAGAATTTTTTCGTGAAATGTGCCACCTATTTTTCTTCTATATGAACCATCATTGTTCATAAATATTTCTTTACCCTCTAGTGCTTTTTCTATTGTTTCTTTGTCAGTTACTTGAGGGACTCCTGCTTTTAGTAGAATATCTTTAATTCTTCCTGAAACTTCTACATAAAATCCAGGTTTTTTTAATCTTTCAATTTTATGAGTAATAACTGATCGTTTAGCTGGTGAAGAACCATCATGTCCTGTAGCTACAAATTTTTCTCCTGCAGATTTTTGTTTAGAAACACTAACTGCATCTAAATCATCATCATCATCTAAATCAATTACTTCATAATCTGCTCCTCTTCCAGCTTCTCTTGCAACATCACCAACATCTCCATAATTTGAATGACCTCCTGGCAAGTAAGAGTAAGCATTAGCAATTAAAGTGAAGATATCACCTTCATAATCTGCTAGTTCGTCTTTACTTAGTTTTTGCCATTTACCTTTAGGTAATTCATTAGCTTCAGCTAAGTATAAGTTTTTAAAGTATTTTGCTAAATCGAAATGCATTAAGCTTTAACTAATTGAGTTTCATCATATTCACCTACTGTTTTACCATCTTCATCTTCAACAGTATAAGCATGTAAATCTGAAGCAAACATTCTTCTTTTTCCAGTAACAGTATAATATTCACCTGGTTCAGTTACACCATCTCTACCAACAGCTATTTTACCAGGATTGAAATAAACTCTATCACCTACTTCTAGCTCTCTAACACCTTCATCAACTCTATCATGGAATTTCATCATTTCTCTTCCTCTAGCCATTGCATCTCCAATATAGTTTCTAAATCTATCATCATCAATCGCAGTATCTTTAGCATTATCAATAGCATCGTGGAATGTATCATCTCCAAACACATTATAAAGCATTCTACCATATTTGTCAAGTGCTAATGAACCTTTTACTCCACCCATATCATTGATTTTATCAAGTATTTGTAGAGCTTTAACCATTTGATCTTTAGAGCCATATCCCCAAGTACCTTCGCTTAGAAATTTTCTAAATCTATTTAATTCTTCCATTTTTAATCAATTATTTTGTTATACATATCAACAAAATCAGAAAAAGGAACTCTATGACCCATCGTTTTAACGGTTTGAATATCTGACTTCACCCACTTATCTTTAACGTGATCTTTAAGCCAATCTAACGTTTTATTAGGCGCTATAACCGTATCTTGTTCGCCAAGTACCACCGTAAATTCCGAAGGAAAATGCTCTTTTACGAAATCAGGGAATGCAGGCTCTAAAGTTCTAGAATGCAAAGCAGGGTTAAAAGCCAATACAGGAATTTTGTAAAGCGCTCCTAAAATAAACGCAGAATAACCACCCATACTAGAACCAATAATGTAATCAGGTTTAAATTCGTTAACTGTTTTAATTAAGAAATCAAAAATGTCAGCTCTTGTATAATCTAATTCTGGAGCGTGGACAAATGATTTTGTTGCTAAAAAATCCACTTTTTCACCACCTTGGGGACTTTCTAAACCATGTAAATATAATATTTTTTTCATATCTGAACGTATGCCTAAATATACGAAAACTTCTCTGCTTCTCCAAATTTCTTCGCATAGGTCTTATCATACCCAAATGCTTCAAAATCATTATGATATACTTCTCTAACTTTATTAATCATGTCAGTATCCCATATTAGGTTTTGTTCTTTTTTATCATTTGCGTTTCTATGTTGCAATTCTGTATTTAATTTATACTCTTTAGCAAATTTTTCCCAATCTTCTTTTAGATTTTCAAATTTTAATATGTGATTTACTAAAATTTTACCATTCCAATTACAATAATCAAAACAAGATTTAAATGTAAATGGAGGATTATTTATACCTTCACCTTTGTAATAAAAATCAATATTCATTACAAAATCTCTAAAAGTATTTTCAGTTACAACGTCTTTTCTTTTATATTTGTAAAAATTATATAAAGACTCAACTCTACTATATGGATTTCTAACAATAGCAAAAGTAGTTCTATCTAAATCATCTTCCATAAAAGGTACATGATTTAAATTTTTTAATATTTCTGTAAGACCTTTGTTTTCACCGTGTCTTATTAAACGTTCTTTTGGAATAAATGGATCAACTGTTGCTACTACGCTTTGACCCCCTGTTTTTGTTATGTGTATAAACCTTAATTTTTTCATATTATTTATTTAGTAATTTGTAGCTATACTCCATTTAAAATGGTAATGTACACATTCAGCATACAGTAAAGCTTCTGATGCGGTAATCCCACTTTTAAGTTCAACAATAAAAAATTGTCCTATAAAACCAGGCCATAATTGAGAACCTATATTGTTATAATTAGTACCAATATAAAGATTACTTCCTATTTGATTTGCTCCATTATTCGGGGTTCCTGAAAATATTGATGAAAAAAATGTATCATTTCCTGAAGCATTATTAACAGATACATGACCATATGAAGTACCTCCATTAGGACTTACTAATGCAGTCATTATATGTCTTCTACTACATTGAGTAGATGTTCCACCTAAAAGGGCGTTGTTAAAATTCCACCCATTACCACTAGATACAGTTTGCATATAATCCCCACCACCATCTCTAGCATCCCAAATATAACGAGCTGCTGAAGTATTATTGTGTCTACTTCCTACATAACCTATTAAACAATAGCTAGTTGATGCAATCGAAATATTTGATGCACACGTTGCATAATTAGCTCCAGACCCAGCTCCTTGAGAAAAATCCATCCCTCCTTGAAAAGGTGAAGAAACTGAATAGATAGAATTTTGTGTTAAAGTACTCCCACCAATTGTAAGATTATTACCATTTCCAGTCATATCTTTTACAGTTGCAGGCAGGCTCCCTCCTTGAATAGCCCAAGAAGCAGGATCTTCAAAATTCCAATAAGCTTTAGGCTCTATTTTGGAAAAAGAATCTACATCACACAACCATCCACCTGTACCTGAGGGCCATGCCCCAACAATATAAGCTGTTCTAAGTTGAAGTAAATATCCTGATAAAGTATTAGCAAATCCTTGAGGAGTAACTGATTGCCAACTATCATACATTGCTTTTCCTTCAAAAGTATTAGCAGCTCCAGCATATTGAGCAGCTGGAACGGTATCAGACCATGATTTAAACCCATAAAAAACAGGCATTTGATTAGCGTCACCAAGTGGATCATAAGTCCCTGTAGTAACCATAGTTTGATTTGAGCTGTCTGGAGGAATTCCTCTCTGTTTTGCATTAGCACCTGGAAGTTCATGATCTTGTGAAATTTCCCCATTAAATCCTGTAAAGGTAGCCATAACCCTAGTTCCTGGACTTTGATTCACACCTAATATTCTCCAATAACTAAGATCATTTATATTAGAGAAAGTATCAAATCCTACTTGTGTATAACAATCACTAATAGTAGATCCTGACCCTGGAAAATTTTTATTATATCCTCCCATTGTTGGTTTTTATTATAAATATTGAGCCCACAACTCTTTATTCCCAGTCTTCAGCATCCATTTTCTTCCTTTTATGGGGTTTTTTCCTGGGATTGTTGGTTAGTGCAGGTGCCTCCATGGCAGCTCCACAGTTACAACAGGTATAAAGTTCGGTAATCGGGTCTAAAGCGAACTCTTTTTCTCCGCATTTGAGGCAAGGGTGGAAAGGATCCTCTTCCCAAACCTCATCATAATTAATCTTCGGCATTTTACTCTACTATTTCTGCGTCTTGAATTGTTTCACAAAATAAAAAATGGGTTGGTGTTCTCAAAACATGATCACACCCTAAGTAATCTCTATAAGCTTGGCATAATTCCATATTCAATCTATTACTGCCTTTTACTTCAAAATTGTGGATTGGTGTTTCACGTTTAACAATGTAAGCTCTATCATTGACATATTTTAAATAATCGGTTATCACTGTATATACGTATTATTAATTAGTTAATTGTAAAAAAGCTCTTTTGTTTTTTACATTAATGGTCCCGCACTACATGAGTATATTGCTGCTTTCATTCTTTGCTCTTCAATCCATACCCAATATGCATGCCATTTTTTTATTTTTTTTCCTATTTTTTTTATTACTTCCATAATACTTGAATGCAAATTAAAATTAATGCTAAACATAAACTAACTATTGTTTTTGGAGTTAATGTTTCCCCAAAATGATAGTTAACCAAAACAGCATATATAATCATACCTACACCAAACCCAATAAATCTAGCAGGCCATAGCAAACCATCCATTCCACTAACAGCATATTTTGTCCCCCAAATATAGAAAAATGAAATAATAACTCCTGCTGCTGCTACAATGATTTCGTTTTTTCTAAACCAATCTGTTGATTTAAAAAATTGCCCATTCAATTGGTAAAATGTTACCAAATGAGCCATTAGAAACCAAAATACTCCTAGTACTAAATCTCTAAAGATCATAATTTAGATTTTATTAAATTGGATTCTATGAATTAATTCTTCTAAGTGGCTTTTAGCTTCACTAAATTCACCACCTTCAACAAATTGAAGAATAAGCATCAACTTGTTATATAATAGTTCTTTTTCGTTTTTTTCCATGATTAAAAGTTTTGTGTTTCTAGAATTTCCTCATCAGAGGGCTCATATTCATCTACATCAAATTCATCCTCATATCCATACATTTCTTCTTCTAGTTTAGCAGCTTTTTCTGCTTCAGCAGCCAATTCGTCTTTCCAAGCAATTTCAGGAAGCAAACCAGCATTTTCAACTAGTGACCAGATTCTTTCTTTCCAAAGATCCATTTTAACACCTTCAATAACACACGTCCATCCAAATTGATGAGTATATTCACCAATTATGTCTATAAATTCACGTGTTAACTTGTCTAATTCGCCACCAATTTCAAAATTGGTACCATATTTGTCAGAACCATTTGTTCCGTTTTCATACATTGATTTTACTTCTAACCATTTAGGGGTTAGGAATGATTTTTCTACTTTAGGCATAACTTTTATTTTTATTCGTAATTTTCTACTGTTTTATATTCTTTATAATAATCAATCTGACCAAGATGGTGTTGGATATTTGTTATAGCTTCTTCTATATCTTGTACCATTGTTTCTAAATCAGAATGTCTTACACAACACTCAATTTCATATTTATAGTGTTCAATCCTATCTATTTCTTGAGCTATTGATTTAAGCTCTGGGACACAATCCCAACCATCTTCATGTGTTTCTACTATCATGACCTTGAATAATTTCCAGTATACTCATAAAACATCCCTTTAGTTGGGTGATTTAAATTATTACCGAGGTTAACAAATTCTTGAAGTTTTGGAGACATTTTAGTCAGTTTCAAAGCTGAAATAAACAACCTATCACTAATCAAAATACTGTTTTTTGAATTTACATTGATTTTTTTAGACATATAACCTTTATTTTTATTATTAATATGCGTAAATATACGAAAGAAAGCTTGGGAATCCAAGCTTTTTAACGATTTTCTTTATGAAAATT